>OIWO01001372.1_pt1 | contig 20374 bp, 18 predicted proteins | sample 1587641 | NCBI WGS metagenome assembly OIWO01 (sample SAMEA3888924, study PRJEB22519) | human gut metagenome | biome: human gut; feature: human-associated habitat; material: faeces | place: Denmark | collected 2010
CCACCTATTTCACCTGTGATCATCACTGTTTTTTGCGGTGAAATGCAGTATTTGGAGAAAATAAAAATCCCTGATAATGATTGATTATCAGGGATTTGCTTGATTTTTCTTTTGTTTTCAGTGATCCGCCTGGGGTTCGAACCCAGGACCCCATCCTTAAAAGGGATGTGCTCTACCTGCTGAGCTAGCGAATCATTCTGTGCGTTACTTCTGTAATGCGGGTGCAAAGGTAGGGCTTTTTTTTATATATGCAATAGCTGATGCAAGTTTTTTTATTCTTTTGGGAATGTTTTTTTCTTTTGGACCTTTGACAACTCGTGCTTCTCTACAAGAGACTGGTCTTCTTCCATAAGTATAAAACGTTTATAATAAGAGAGAAAGAGAGTTGTCAGGGGGAGAGCGATGATTAAGCCGATAAAACCTAATAAAGTTCCCCAAATGGATAAAGAAAGAAGGATGATGGCCGGATTCAGTCCCATAGCCTTTCCCATAATGCGGGGAGTGAGATACAAGTCTTGTATGCACTGCACGATGCAAAGGACGAGAATTCCCGATCCGAAGATCAGCCAAAAGTTTTCTCCGGTCTCCGCAGCTTTGAGGAGACTCAGCAAGATCATCGGGATGATACCGATCGTTTGCATATAAGGAATGAGGTTGAGGAAACCGATGAATAGCCCTAGGATAACGGCCAGCGGGAAACCGACGATCTTAAATCCGATGGCGAAGAGGATGCCGACACATAAGGCAATCAATGACTGTCCGCGGAAGTAGCGGTTCATACTATATTCGACATCGTCGGCTAACCCTTGGACAAAGGGGCGGTAACGTTCGGGAATCAGGCGGATCCAACCGTTGACAATCCGTTCATAATCCAACAGGATAAAGATGAAGTAAAGGAAGATTACAAACACGATCGTAATACTGAACAGAATGGAGAAAGTATTAGTCAGTACGATCCACATTTTGGGAGCGATCTGTTTGACCGCCTTTTCTATGTTCTCTTTGCTCAGGAGCTGTGCCAACTGGTCCGGGTCGATATTCTTTTCCAGATACTCTGCCCATGACTGCGGAATCATCGGGATATGTCCGTAGCCGCTGTTATGTTCCTGCATCAGTTCCAAAGTCCGGTTGAACTCCTGGGTGACAGAGGGGACGATCACGACACCCACCAGCGAGATCACCAGAAGGGTAGACACGAGAACGGCCAGGATAGACAGCAAACGGCTTTTCAGCTTGACTTTATACTGGAAGAACTTGACGAACGGCTGCATCATATAAGCCAGCAGCCAGGCAATCAGGAATGGTAACAAAGCATTTCGCAGGACGGCGATCAGATAGATAATACCACTGATAACAGCCAGGCCGAACAGAATACGTGCCACCCTGTCGAATGTGAACGGTTTATCAAACAATGGGTTCATATTAAATTCTTATCTTTGCAGGCAAAGATAATGCAAACCGACTTATCTTTGCCTTTATGGCAAAGATAAAATAAAGTTGAATAGAAAGGATGATACGAAACAAAATAGTACTGCTTTGCCTGTTGATTTGCCTTCATTTGCTTGCCGGTGCACAGACTCCCGCCCCCGTCAAATGGTTATTGCAGGCCCCTTATATGCGGGGAGCCTCTTTTTCTCTGGTAGTGAAAGATGTGCAGGAGGGAAGAACGGTCTACAGTTATGATACGGACCGGCTGCAATCGCCCGCTTCGGTGTTGAAGACGGTAGCCACGGCGACAGCGCTTGAGATATTGGGAGAAGACTATCGCTATCCGACCACGTTGGAATATGACGGAATACTGGAAAACGGCACGTTGGAGGGAAACCTCTATATAAAAGGAAGCGGTGATCCCTCCTTGGGCTCTTCGCATTTCGCACCGGGGCAGAACAAGTTTTTGTCAACCTGGATAGCTGCTTTGCAGAAAGCCGGCATCGAGCATATAACAGGATCGGTCATATCGGACGAAAGCATTTTCGACACCGAAGGCGTCTCTATTAAATGGCTCCGGGAAGATATGGGAAATTATTATGCCCCCGGAAGTTATGGTATTTCCATCTTCGACAATATGTATAAGCTATCCTTGCAGACTGGGGCTGCCGGGACGCGGCCGGTCCTAAAGGGGACAGAGCCGGATATCCCTTTTATCCGGTTTAAGAACTACCTGAAAGCCGCTCCGGTTTCTTCGGACAGCGCTTATATTATCGGTGCTCCGCTCGATGACGTGCGCTACCTGTATGGTGTCCTGCCTGCGAACCGGGAGGCGTATGTCTTGAAAGGAGATATCCCCGATCCTGCCTTATATTTGGCACGCTATCTGACGGACCAGCTTCAGCAGAAGGGAATACGGGTGGACGGGTCCCCTTCCTGCTACCGTATCGAGGTGGAGGAAAACCGGTGGAAGAAGGGAGAGAGGAAAGAGATTGTCACGACCTATTCGCCCACGCTGCGGGAGATAGCAAGCGTATGCAACCATGTCAGCCATAACCTATATGCGGATGCTTTGGTCAAAACGGTCGGATTGCAATACAAACCGCGAAGGAACGAGATGATCTCCTCGTTTGGTCGTGGTGTGCAGGTCGTGAAAGAATATTGGGAGAAGAAAGGTTTGGATGTCTTTCCGCTCCGGATGAACGACGGCAGCGGCTTGGCTCCGGCAGATAAGGTGTCGGCCGGATTTATGGGAGAGCTGTTGGTCTATATGGCGACGGAATCTGCTGTTTCGGATGCTTTCATAGCCTCTTTACCACAAGCCGGGATAGAGGGATCAGTGCGCAATTTCTTGAAAGGATCGAAGTTGCAGGGAAAAGCCCACCTGAAAAGCGGGGGCATTACGGGTGTCAGGAGCTATGCCGGCTATATCACGAAAGATGGAAAGACGTATGCGGTAGCCGTTTTCTCGAATAACTATTCTTGCCCGATGAGCCGGATGACTAGGGCTTTGGAAAAGTTGCTGTTACAACTTTTTTAATTAATTGAGAATTGGGCTACGCCGTATCATCTTAACAAAGTTAATTGTCCATTGTCAATTGAAATTGAGTGACCGTTGCGCCAGAAATTCGACAAGCCTCGGTTTGTAGTTGTCGGAGATCGGGATATATTCTTTTCCGAACACGATCCGGTTCCGTTCGATCACCTTGATCTTTTCAGGCTGTACGATAAAGGAACGGTGTACGCGGATAAAGCGGCTTGCCGGCAGCATCTCTTCCAGTGACTTCATGCTCATCAGTGAAAGGATGGGATGCGGTTCATCCTCGATAAAAATTTTGACATAGTCTTTCAGCCCTTCGATATAGAGTATTTTGCGCAGTTCGACCTGTACCTGCTTATACTCAGTCTTGATGAAGATCGACTCGATCTCTGCCGCAGGCGTTTGCATATGCTCGTACCATTGCAACGCCTTGTTGGCCGCCTTGAGGAAATCCGGGTAACTGATCGGTTTCAGCAGATAGTCGAGGGCGTTCACCTTGTAGCTGTCGAGGGCATACTGTTCGAAAGCCGTCGTAAAGATGATGCGGGTATCTGCCTCCAGTATCCGAGAAAATTCCATGCCGCTCAACTCCGGCATCTGGATATCGAGGAAAAGCAGCTCTACCGGCTGGGCGCTCAATACGGGCAATGCCTCAAGGGCGCTGTTGAACTTTGCCGTGAGGCGGAGGAACGGAGTCTTGTTTACATAACTTTCCAGCAGACTGATGGCCAGTGGTTCGTCATCGATGATTGCACATGTTAACGTCATAATTTGTTGTATTGATGTACCGGACAAAAATACAATAAATCCTTATGCCTGCAATTCTAACAGGCAAACATATTCGTCTCCTTTTTGCCCGTACGTGAAAATATGATGCGACGGATACAGCAATTCCAACCGCCTGCTGAGATTCTGCAGCCCAATGCCGGAACCGCTCTTGTCCTGTCCGTTGTCTTTCGGGAAGTCGCTGTTGCGGATAGAGCAGACGATCCGTGTCCCTTCCTGGTGAATCTTCAGGTCGATAAAAGAAGGTTTGTTGTGGCTTACCCCATGCTTGAAAGCATTTTCGATCAGGGAGATGAAGAGGAGAGGCGCCACCTGAGTTTCTGGTGTGGCAGCCGATATGTCGGTGGTCAGTTTCACATGTTCCGGCAGGCGTATACGCATCAGTTCCACATAGTTCCGGATAAAGTCGAGTTCCTTCTCTAACGGAACCATCGGCTGGCTGCTGTCGTAGAGCACGTAGCGGAGCAGGCGGCTTAGGTCGTGCACGGCTTCTTGCGCTCTTTCTGGGCTGAAAGCGATCAGACTGTAGATGTTGTTTAGTGTGTTGAAGAGAAAATGGGGGTTCAACTGGCTCTTCAGATTCTGCAATTCTGCTTCGGCACGGCTTTTCTCCAACTCCCGGCGGGACGACTCCATCTGATACCAGCTCCCGGTCATCTTGATGGCGACACTTAGCCCTGCCACCAGCATATACAGCATGGCGTTCACCATAAAGAAGCCGACTATCTCCTGCCATTCTCTTTCCGGCCTCGGATGCTCCCATCTGGGATGCGGGAGCAGTTCGAATATCAGATGCACGGCTCCCATCGCGAAAGCGATCAACACGACATTGTACAGAAAGTATTTCCAGGGACGCTTGGCGAACAGGAAATGGTCGATCAGCACGAAATAGTTGGCATAGAACACCAGCATGAACGACAGCGGGACGATCATGGAGCGGACGTAGCTCAGGACCGTCACCGTCTGCGACTCGCGTCCGGTGAAGAAGAACGGCAGCCCGAAGAGGATGGCCCAGGCTGCGATATGGATCAGCTTCCCCATGCCTTTGAAGGGGGGAGCCGGTAATGTGTGCATTGTCTCTGTTGTTCCCATTTATGCAAAGATACTGTTTATTATATATCAGAGAAGCATCGGGCATGGAAGAAGTGTTGTTTCTCTGTCGAACGCCAGGCGGCATCGGTCATGGAAGAGGCTCTGCGTCGAGCATGCCTAATAGCTATGAGGTATATTGCCTCGTACCTATGAGGTGAGTTGCCTCATATCTTTGAGGTACGTTGCCTCATACCTATGAGGCATGCTTGACGCAGAGCGTCTTCTTCCCTCGATGCTTCCCGCCTGCTATTCGTAACGTATTGCCTCTATCGGGTCGAGCTGTGCCGCCTTTTTGGCCGGATACCATCCGAAGAATACACCCGTGACGGTACATACGGCGAACGAGAGGACGACGCTCCAGGGCTGGATGTAGATCGGAAAGTGGGCGACTCCGTTCACGACAAGGGCCGCGCCCACTCCAAAGACTACACCTATCAAACCGCCTGTCACACTGATCAGGATGGACTCGATCAGGAACTGTGCCAGGATGTCGATGCCTTTTGCCCCGATACTCATACGGAGGCCGATCTCGCGTGTACGCTCCGTCACGCTGACGTACATGATATTCATGATCCCTATACCGCCTACGAGGAGCGAAATACCCGCCACAGCCGCCAACAGCACGGTCATCATATCCGTAGTGCTTGTCAACATCGTGCTCAACTCCTGCTGACTACGGATGGTAAAATCATCATCGTCACTTTCCTTCAACTTATGGTTGCGGCGGAGTATTTCAGAAATCTCGTCGATGGCCTGGTCGGTGTATTCCTCCTTGAGGGCCGAACAGGTAATGCCTTGCAGATGGGTGATGGCCAGGACCTTTTTCTGAATAGTTGTGTATGGAGCTAAGATTAGGTCGTCCTGGTCCATTCCCATGCTGTTGTATCCTTTGCTTTCCAGCACGCCTACGATGCGGAAAGGTAATTTCTGAAAACGTATGACCTTGCCTACCGGGTTGCTGCCGTCGGGGAAGAGGTTGTCGACGACGGTCTTGCCGACCACGCATACTTTGGCGGCTGTCTGGATGTCCTGTTCGGTGAACATGTCGCCGTCCTCGACTTTGTAGCGCCGTATCTCCAGGTAGTCGGGACTGATGCCGTAGACCGTGGTCGGGGCGTTGTTGGCGCCGTAGATCGCCTGCCCGCTGCTGTTGACGGAAGGAGAAACGGCCGAGACAAAGCGTGTTTCGTCCACAATGTCTTCGTAATCCTGTAGTTTCAGGGTTTCCATCGCGGAGGCATCCTGCCGGACACCACCACGCACGTCGGCGCCCGGATGTATCATGATCATGTTGGAACCCATCTCGCTGATCTGGGCCTGTATGCTTCGCTTCGAGCCTTGTCCGATGGCAAGCATCGTGATCACGGAGGCTACGCCGATGATGATGCCCAGCATCGTGAGGAAGCCGCGCAATTTGTTATTGGCGAGTGCCCGGATGGCTATTTTTATTAGGTTTGTTCCGTTCATTGTTATTGTTGTTTTATGAGTGATTCTTTAAACACCTTTGCCTCCTTCCGCTTGTATCGGATGATTCCGGTATTCGCATAAAGGGCCCCCACGGAAGGGTGGCAAGATCAATCGTCATTCTTCGGCAGCCGCGCCAACGCTTCTGCCGCGTTCAGGATATTCCGGTTGACCGTGTCGGAGGTGACATGCCCGTCGCGCAGCGTGATGTTGCGGCTGCTGTACTGGGCGATCTCCGGGTTGTGGGTCACGAATATGATGGTACGTCCCTCGGCATGCAGTTTCTGGAAAAGAACCAGTATCTCGAAAGAGGTACGGGTATCGAGATTTCCGGTCGCTTCATCGGCGAGGATGACGGCGGGGTCGTTTACCAGCGCCCGGGCGATGGCGACACGTTGCATCTGTCCTCCGGACATCTGGTTGCTTTTATGCATCAGGCGGTCGCCCAAACCTACGGCAATCAGCGATTCGACTGCTTTCTTGTGTCGTTCGGCTGCACTGTAGGACGAATTGTACATCAAGGGCAGCTCCACGTTCTCGACCGCTGTCGTCTTAGGCAGCAGGTTGTAGTTCTGGAAGACGAACCCGATTTTGCGGTTGCGCAAGGTGGCGCGGGCGTTCTTACCCATCGTGCGGACCGATGTGCCGTCGAGGTAATATTCTCCGCTGGTCGGTGTATCCAGGCAACCTAACGTGTTCAGCAGGGTACTCTTTCCTGAGCCGGATGTCCCCATGATGGTGACAAATTCGCCTTCGTAGATCGTGAAGGAGACACCACGCAAGGCATGGACCGTTTCGTCTCCGACCTTGAAGTCACGCTTGATGTTTTCTAATTTGATTATCTCTTTCATATTGTTGTACTCCTTGTTTGGAGGGCAGATATATAAAGCCTGCCCCTACTTGGCACTCTTCTTGTTCTTATTGCTTCCCGGAGGGCCTGGCATGAACGGGCTTCTTTCCGTTTCGGCTTCGGCTGCCGGAGTAATGGAGGAGGCTTCGAGATCGACAGCCAATTCTTCACCTTCGTTCAGGCCGTCGGTTATCTCGATCATGTTTCCGCTGGTGGAACCGACGGTAACGGCTTTCGGCTTCAGCTCCTGCCCGTTCTTGATCCATACGAGACGTTTCCCGGCAGGGGCTTCCTTGCCGGCTTCGGAGACGATGTAGCCTAGTTGCGTCAACATTTGTACATCCGGTACGAAGCGGAGTGACTTGGTTGGGACTGTCAGTACGTTATCGCGTTCCAGCGTGAAGATCGTCACGTTGGCTGTCAGGCGCGGCTTCAATTTAAGGTCGGGATTATCGGCCGATATCACCACTTCGTAGGTAACGACCGTCGAGGTCGAGGTGGAAGAAGAGCTGCTGGTGCTTTCGCTGTCGCCGAGGCGGATTTGCATGACCGTACCTTCGAATACGTCGTTCGGATAGGCGTCGACGGTGAAGGATACACGTTGCCCATTTTCTACGTTACCTATGTCGGCTTCATCCACGTCGGCTATCACCTGCATCTTGGTCAGGTCTGCCGCGATGGTGAACAGGGTCGGAGTCTCGAAGCCGGCGGCCACGGTCTGTCCTTCTTCAACTGCGCGGTTGATCACGACACCGTCGATCGGGCTGGTGATCGTCGCATATTCGAGGTTGCGGTTCACTTTGACCATTGCCGCTTGGTTTTGTTCGTAGGCGGCTTTTGCTTTCTCATAGTTGTATGTGGACGTTTCATAGTCCGAGTCGCTGATCAGCTTTTTTTCGAAGAGGATCTTGTTGCGGGCGTAATTCTTCTGTTGGTACTCGAATTCGCTTTTGCTGCTTGCCAGCTGTGCCTCGGCGGATGCGAGTTCGGCTTTCAGGTTGACCTTGTCCATTTCGGCGATCAACTGCCCTGCTTTGACCACGTCGTTATAGTCTGCATACAACTTGTCGATGATACCGGACACCTGCGTGCCGACTTCGACTTCCGTTACCGGCTCGACTGTTCCGGTTGCCGTTACCGTGTTCGAAATGGAACTGCGGCCCACTTTGGCGGTTTCGAGCCGGATACCGCCTTTCGACGTTTTGTCTGTGAAGAACCAGATGCCTCCGGCCACGACCAATACGCCTACTATACCGATAATTAGTTTCTTCTTGTTCATATCTTTATCTGTTTTTATTTCTTTCTGGATGTCGATCCCTTTTGCAAGGGAGGTGTGCCAAAAGTGCCTTGTTCCTGCGTCAAGCGCGGAGATAAGGGGATTTTGACACATCCTCCGAAACAAAAAGAGAGTGAATATATTCATTAGCGGTTCACCCCTAATGCCGTGTTTCAGAATAAATTGATTTCTTCTCCTTGGTAGAAGCGCAACAAGCCTGCGTTCAGTATGGCCGTGTATTTGGCCTGGAGCGTTTCCTGTTGTGCGCTTAACAGGTTATTTTTTTCCGTGAGCAATTCTACTGTATTTTTCATGCCGACGTTGAATTGTTCGCTGACGAGAGAGTAGCTGGTTTCCGTGCTCTTCAACTTCTGTGAAGCTGCCACGTATTGCTGTTGTGCGCTGTTGGCGGCTAGCCAGAGGTTTTCGATGGTCTTGTAGAGTGTCTTCTTGTTGTCCAGCAGGTCCAGCTGGCTAGTCTGCTTTTGCAGCTTGGCCTTGTTGATGGAACTTTTCGTCTGCCGCTTGTCGAAGATGGGGATGCTGAGGGTCAGTCCCAGCGAGTTGTTCCAGTTCTGCTTGACCTGTTCGCTGAAGCTGAAGTCGCTGCCGTTGGCATTCGTGCTTCCGATGCCTGCGCTGAGGTTTAAGGTCGGGAGATATCCTGCACGTGCCATCTTGATGCTCAGGTCCGAGCTCTCCACGTTCAGCTTTCCTGCTTCTATTTCGGGACGCAGGCTGAGGGCGGTGTTGTAGACATCGTCTTTTTCGGGAAGCGGGATCAGGACGTTGCTGTCGCTCAGTTGCGGCAGGTAGAGGTCCATTTCGATGTCCCCGTCCAGTTCGAGAAGCTGTTTCAATTGCAACTTATAATCCTGCAGGGTAGCCTGGGATGTCACCAACTGGTAGTTGTCGCTGCTTACCTGCGCTTCCAGTTGGGCGAGGTCGCTTGAGGCGATACTGCCGACGTTGAACAATTCCTGTCCCCGTTCAAACTCTTTCCGGCTTACTTCAAGTGTCGATTCGTTTACTTTGACAGCTTCGGCCGAGTAGAGGATCTGTACATACAGTTGGGTGATACTTTCCTCGATCGAGTTTTCGCTTTCGTCCACATTCAGTTCGGCGATGCGGTTGTTCAGCTTCTGTTGCTTGACGGTGTTCACCCGTTTGCTGCCGTTATACACGGTCCAGTTGGCGTCGATGCCGTAGCTGCCGTTGTACGAGGTTTTGCTTTCGCTTGTCGTGATGTTATCGCCGCTGATGATGGTGCCTCTTGCACTGTTCGGGCGGTTGACGACGCGCTGGCTGATGTTCCCGCTCAAGGAAGGCAGGAAATCCGCCTTGGCTGTCTTTACGTCTTCTTGGGCACTCTCGGCGCTGATGCGGTTCCGCTGTATGGTGATGTTATGCTCCAGGGCGTAATCGATACAATCGCGAAGCGTCCATTGTTTGGGTGTGTCTTCCTCCGCATTCATCCCGGTGGGCAGGAGAAGCAGGCAGGAGAGGAGTAGGGAAGAAATCTGTTTCATGATGCTTTCGTTTTGTAACCTGACAATCTTTTTACCTTTTTTCGAAAGCAAAACTACAACAGGATGAAAGCCTACACAATCAGATTAGAAAAAGAGGAGCGTTTCCTCGACAAAGAAGGACTTTCTATCGATGAAAGCCTGACTTGAAATAAGGGTGTTTTTTGAGAGAAAGCCCTGAATATTGATTGTGGAAGTCCAGGTTTTTTACTCTGAAGGTCCTGACTTCTTGTTACGAAAGTCTTGACTTTTGCGGTAAAATTTACCAATAGAGAACTATCCCGGCGATTCCTGCCAGGATAATCATCAGGATCGGGTTGATCTTGAACTTCCAGGTGAGGATGAACGCAGCCCCGAAGATCAGGAAACTTTTATAGTCGATGAAGTTCTCGCTATTCATCAATAGCAAAGCCGCTGCCGCAATCAGGCCGACCGTAGCCGGACGGAGGCCGTAGAACGCGGCTGCTACATATTTGTTGTTCCTGAATTTGGCAAAGGCGTATGAGATGGCCAGCACTAACAGGAAAGAGGGCAGGCAGACGGCAAATGTCGTCAGGCAGGAGCCAAATACGGCCATCGCGGGCGAATAGCCGGCATTGTGGATGGCTGTATATCCGATATAGGTGGCGCTGTTGATCCCGATCGGCCCGGGGGTCATCTGCGAGATGGCGACGATATCCGTAAATTCCTGTGACGAAATCCATCCGTAGCGGTCCACCACGTCTGCCTGTATCAGGGAGAGCATCGCATAGCCGCCACCGAAACCGAATATCCCGATTTTCAGATATACATAGAATAATTGCAACCAGATCATATCAGTCTTTCTTTATTTTCAGTCCGTAAACAAGTCCTCCTATGATAGCCGCCAGAATAATCCACACAGGAGACAACCCTCCTTGCCAGATCAGCAGTGCGGCAGCGATAGGGATAATCAGCTCTTTGTAACTCATCTTGATCGAACGTGCTGTTGTCAGGCAAGGCACGGCAATCAGGGCGACGACCGCCGGACGCAATCCTTTGAACGCCTTCTCTACCCATATGTTGTCCTGCACGTGTGTAAAGAACAGCGCGATAGCCAGAATGATGAAGAAGGAGGGAAGGATGCTTCCCAAAGCGCAAACAATACCACCTGGCACTTTTTTCAGTTTATATCCTACAAAAATAGAGATGTTCACGGCGAAAATACCGGGCAAGGACTGGGCTACGGAGAAGAGGTCGATGAAATCTTCCTTCGAAAGCCATCCTTTATCTACCACTTCCCGCTGTATCAGGGGCAGCATTGCATACCCACCCCCGATAGTGAAAGTCCCTATTTTGACGAATGTCAGAAAAAGTGTCCAGTACATAATCCTTTAGAATAAATCTGAATGTGTTCCGGTTGAGGTTAATATCAAAATGAGTTCATCATCGTTTTGCTCCCATATTAATAACCAATCGCCTTTAATATGGCATTCCCAATAGTTAGCATAATTACCACTTAGTTTGTGGGCACGATATTGTTTTGATAATGTCCCGTTCAATTTGAGTTGCTCTATTACAGTATAGAGGAGGCTAAGTTTTAGTCCCCTCTTCTTACATATTTCCAAGTCCTTTTCAAATCGTTTAGTGATTAGGATCGTGTATGAACTCATAATCCCATCATTTGTTTTAATTCATCCGTAGAAACTTCGCGAACACGCCCGGCTTTGATATCGGCAATGCCTTCATCAAGACTTTTCTGAGTTTTTGTGTGTTTGGTTGTCAGAGTCCATCCGAATTTCTTCGCTATTGTCTTAATGAAAGACAATTCCGAATCCGGCAAAGTAAGTTCTATCGTTTTCATCGTTGTGTCCATCTTTTGTGTTCCTTTCTTTTCGTTGATGAATACAAATATAGGAAGTATTATCGATAATAGGTTTACCGTCCCAATTCTTTTTTGTACCGCTGTTCGTCGTTGATGAGGCGCAAGGCTTCCTGGAAGCTTTCGTTGTCGTTGTTGATGACCTGGAAGTATTCGGCCATATCATACAGGTCGCGTGCGATAAGCGCCTTGATCTGGAGCATGATGAGCGGCTTGGAACGGTTGTATTGCTCTTCGTTGAACTCGATCTTGTCGTCTTTAGCCAGTGTGACCAGTTCTTGCATTATGTCGTCTGTCACGTTGAAGTTCTGTTTGTATTGGGCGAACTTCGGATATTTCTTGTTCAGTTCGGCACGATGGCGGTCCAGATAATTCATGGCGATGCGGTTCACCAGGCCGGCCGCTACGACGTTACGGTGATAGTCCGTGTAGCGCGACGTGTCGACCGGGATAAAGACATCCGGCATGATACCGCCGCCGCCATAAACGATGCGTTTCGTCTCCAGCGTATTGTACTTCATCGAATCGGGGAAATGGATGCTGTCCGCACTCATCAGTTCGCCCCGGTTGTAGCGGTCGATCAAGTCATGGTTGTATTGCTCCTGGTTGCCGTTGACATACGGTTTCTGGATAGAACGGCCTGTAGGCGTATAATAGCGGGCAACCGTCAGGCGGATCATTGAGCCGTCAGGCATCGGGATCGGTTTCTGTACCAGCCCTTTTCCGAACGTACGGCGGCCTACGACCACGCCACGGTCCCAATCCTGCACCGCACCGGAAAGGATTTCACTGGCGGATGCGGATGTTTCGTCTACCAGCACGACCAAACGTCCTTCTTCAAACCCTCCACGGGCCGAAGACTTGGCTTCCTCGCGCGGTTGTTTGTTTCCTTCGGTATAAACGATCAGCTTGTCCTTGCCTAAGAACTCGTCGGCCAGGTCGATCGCGATATTCAGATATCCCCCGCCGTTCCCCTGCAAGTCGAGGATCAGGTTCTTCATTCCCTGTTTCTTCAGTTTCTCCAGTGCTTCCCGGAATTCGTCGGCCGACGAAGCGGCAAAGCGGTTCAGCTTGATGTATCCGGTAGCCTTATCCGCCATGTAAGCGGCATCCAGGCTGTATACCGGAATCTTTCCACGTGTGATCTTGAACTCGATCAGGTCGGGCACTCCGCCGCGCAGGACCTTTACCCGCACTTCCGTATTCTTCGGACCGCGCAGGCGTTTCATCACATCCGTATTCTTCATCTTGACGCCGGCAATCAGCGTGTCGTCCACCATGATGATGCGGTCGCCAGCCATCAGGCCGACCTTTTCCGAAGGCCCGCCGGGAATTACCTGGATCACGTATAAAGTATCCGTCAGCATATTGAACTGGATGCCGATCCCGTCGAAGTTACCTTGCAACGGTTCCGTCATCTCTTTCGTCTCTTCCGGGTCCGTATAGGTAGAGTGAGGGTCCAGCTTTTCCAGCATGCCGACGATGGCGTCCTCCACCAACTTCGTTTCGCTTGTAGAGTCTACATATAGGTTGGAGATGGCATACAGGGCCAACTGGAGCTTGCGGGCATCTATGTTGTTACCGCGCTGTGCCGACATCGAGGCGGCAAATACACTCAATATAAGGAGCGGAAGTAAAATTCGTTTCATTGTTTTTATTTTTTAATAAAGGTTTGTCCCTTTCGGCACAAACTGGGAAATATCTTTGCCGTAACGCAGCAACTCCCGCACGATGCTGGAGCTGATATGCGTATGTTCCGGTTCCGTAAAAAGAATAAATGTCTCGATCCCGCTCAGCTTGCGGTTCACATCGGCTATGCTTTTTTCATATTCGAAATCGTTCACCGTACGAATACCGCGCAGGATAAACCCGGCATTCATCTGTTGGGCGAAATCGACTGTCAGGGAGTCATACGACATGACCCGGACGCGCGGTTCGTCCTTGTAGAGCTCTTGGATCGCCTCCAACCGTTTCTCCAGTGAGAAATAGGTTCGCTTCGTGTCGTTGATACCGATCGAAATGATGATCTCGTCCACCAGTTCGAGTCCTCGGCTTACCAACGATTCGTGCCCGATCGTGAAAGGATCGAACGTTCCGGGGAAAAGAGCGATCCTTTTTAATGGACAACTGGCAATTGACAATTGACAATTATCGGTCGATTCCTGTCCCTCCCCTGTTTTTATCGTATTATCCATATTCTCAATTTATTGTCAATTATCAATTGATAACGTCTTCTTCTACAACTAAGTTATCTATGATAAAGTTCTGTCGTTCCATCGTATTCTTGCCCATATAGAACTCCAGCATATCTTTCACAAGGTCCTCTTTCTTCATGGTTACCGGGTCCAGGCGGATATCCTTTCCGATAAAATGCTTGAACTCATCCGGTGAGATCTCTCCCAAACCTTTGAACCGGGTGATCTCGGCGTTTTTTCCGGCGGCAGCGATTGCGTTCACACGCTCTTCTTCGCTGTAGCAATACCAGGTCTTCTGCTTGTTGCGTACACGGAACAGTGGTGTTTGCAGGATATAGACATGGTTCCGCTTGATCAGGTCCGGGAAAAACTGGAGGAAGAAGGTGATCAGCAGTAGGCGGATATGCATACCGTCCACATCGGCATCGGTCGCAATGATCACCTTATTGTAACGTAAGCCTTCCAATCCATCCTCTATGTTCAATGCAGCCTGTAGCAAATTGAATTCTTCGTTTTCGTATACGATCTTCTTCGTCAGTCCGAAACTGTTTAACGGTTTGCCGCGAAGGCTGAAAACCGCTTGCAGGTTCGGATCGCGGCTTTTCGTAATAGAACCGCTTGCCGAGTCTCCCTCGGTAATGAAGATGCAGCTGTCTTCCAGATTGTCGCCTTTCGTGTCGTTTAGGTGAATACGGCAGTCGCGCAGTTTCTTGTTGTGCAGGTTCGCCTTCTTTGCCCGTTCGCGGGCCAGCTTGGTCACACCGGCAATCGCTTTGCGTTCTTTTTCCGATTCCTGGATCTTACGCAGCAGGGCGTCCGATGTCTCTGCGTTCTTGTGCAGGTAGTTGTCCAATTCCTTCTTGATGAAGTCCCCGACAAACTTGCCGACCGAAGGTCCGTCCGGCCCCATGTCTTTCGAGCCTAACTTGGTCTTTGTCTGGCTTTCGAACACCGGTTCTTCCACCTTGATGCTGATGGCTGCCACCACGCCGGCGCGAATGTCCGAGTATTCGAAGTTCTTGTTGTAATATTCCTTTATGACACGTCCCAACGCTTCGCGGAAGGCGGAAAGGTGCGTACCTCCCTGTGTTGTATGTTGGCCGTTGACGAACGAGTAATATTCTTCTCCGTACTGGTTACTGTGGGTAATGACCACTTCTATGTCTTCTCCCTTCAGGTGGACGATCGGATATAAAGGCTCTGTCGTCATGTTCTCGTTCAGCAGGTCCACAAGGCCGTTGCGTGAATGGAACTTCTTGCCGTTGAAGACAATTGTCAGTCCGGAGTTGAGGAACACGTAATTCTTCAGCAGACTCTCGATATATTCGTCTTTATACTGGTAATCCTTGAATATCTCTTTGTCCGGGATGAAATAGGTGAGCGTCCCGTTTGCCTCCTCCGTCGGGCAGATCGGGGCTTCCTCCGTGATGACTGCCTTGTTGTATTCTACCCGCTTGCATTCGCCGTCCCGGTAACTGGTGATCAGGAAATAGCTGCTCAACGCATTTACGGCTTTGATTCCGACTCCATTCAATCCGACTGACTTTTTGAAAGCCTTGCTATCGTACTTTGCTCCGGTATTCATCTTGCTGGAGACATCGACTACCTTGCCCAGCGGAACGCCGCGGCCATAGTCGCGTACGGAGACGGTGCCTTCTTCGACGGTCACTTCTATGGTTTTACCGTAACCCATCATATATTCGTCGATGGAGTTATCCAGCACCTCTTTCAGCAATACATAAATACCGTCATCGGCATAACTACCGTCTCCTAATTTCCCGATATACATACCGGGACGGCGACGGATATGTTCCATCCAGTCAAGCGTCTTGATATCGTCATCGTTGTACGCTGTCGGCTGTTGCATTGTTGAATTTAGTTCGTCCATTTTGAAAATTGAAAATTGAAAGTTGAAAATTGAAAGACTGGGAATAAAAGAATAAAGAATCACTTTCCCCTTTCAACTCTTCCCTTTCAACTGTTTAATGTATGCTCTTCTTGTCTTGTGATGCTCGCGTTTGAAGTAATCCCACTGTGCCTGTACGGCATTGTTCGTTTCCAGTTCCGGATTGCTTTCCGCATAAATAGCTCCGACACTCTTGTAAACAGGTATCAGGTCGTTGAACAGCAATGCGTTCACGCCTTTGCTCTGATATTCCGGCAAGACACCCGTCAGGTAGAGGTCGATCACTTTCGGCTTGCTCTTCAAAGCCTTCAGCAGATAAATCCAACCGAACGGGAAAAGATGCCCTTTCGCTTTCTGCATAGCCTTGGACAGGTTGGGAAGCGAGATTCCGAAACCGACCACTTCGTCGTCTTCCTCACGGACGATAAGCGTCACCAGGTCGTAGCGAAGCATCGGAATGTACATATTGATGTAGTAGTCGATCTGCTTTTGAGTCAGACGTGCGAAGCCGTATAACGGCGCGTACGACTCGTTCAATGTCCGGAACACCTTCTGCGCGTACGGCATGATCGATTTCGCGTTCTTAAACTTCATAACCTTCAGTCCGTATTTCTTCTTTACGATCTCGCCGATACGCAGATGTTTTTCCGGTACTCCGTCCGGTATATAGATTTTGAACTCATGCCAGTCCTGGTCTTTTGTATATCCCATACGTTCCATTTGTTTCGGATAGTAAGGATAATTATAGATGGTCGCCATCGTCCCGATCTGGTCGAATCCTTCGATCAGCATTCCTTCGTGGTCCATATCAGTAAAACCCATCGGCCCGTGCAGCGCGTCCATGCCTTGCTCTTTCGCCCATTTCTCTACGGCACCGAACAAAGCATCCACTACTTCAATATCGTCGATAAAGTCGACAAACCCGAAGCGTGCATGTTTCTGATTCCACGTCTCATTGCTCCGGCGGTTGATCATCCCTGCGATACGTCCCACAACCTTCCCGTCTTTATATGCTAAAAAGTAGATGGCATCACACACTTCGAACGCCGGATTCTTCTTTTTATCCAACGTCACCATCTCTTCTTCGATCAGGCCGGGCACATGATACGGGTTGCCTTTATATAATTCGATATTGAACTTTACGAACTTTTTGAGTTCCTTCTTACTGGTAACTTCTTTAATTACTACGCTCATCGGTCATTTAGTTTGAACGGCAAATTTACACAATTAATTCATTTTTAGTGCCGGTTGGCAAGAAGAAAATGTTTTCTCTCCTTGAGCCCATAAAATCTTTGGCGTCTATTTTGCATCGGAATTGAAACGGATCGTAATGGTTTGTCGATGGAATGAAAGGGATTGTGCTTTTATCTCTGTATTGTCCTTTTGTACAAATAACTCGATTTTAAGGTGTGTAATGATTCCAATTTCTTATCTTTGTGGCGTTTTCGTTGTTCCTTGTGTGGGAGTGACGGACCTTTGTGTATCCGAAACTTTATTTGGAAACACTTAATCGTAACTTTTATTTGATTATAAAATCATGAAAATAGCTATCGTCGGGACAGGTTATGTGGGGCTTGTCACCGGTACTTGTTTTGCAGAAATGGGAACCGAAGTTTTCTGCGTTGACGTAAATGCCGAAAAGATCACAAACCTGAAACAAGGTATCATCCCTATCTACGAACCCGGCCTTGAAGAGATGGTTCACCGCAACCAGCAAGCCGGCCGTCTCCATTTCACAACCGATTTGACAGAATGCCTGAACGAGGTCGAAGTCCTCTTCAGTGCCGTAGGTACTCCGCCCGACGAAGATGGCAGTGCCGACCTGAAGTATGTGCTCGAAGTAGCCCGTACCGTCGGTCGCAACATGACCAAACATCTCCTTGTCGTTACGAAGAGCACCGTTCCGGTAGGTACGGCCCGTAAAGTCCGTGAGACGATCCAGGAAGAACTGGATAAACGGGGTTTGCCGCTTGAGTTCGATGTTGCTTCGAATCCTGAATTTCTGAAAGAAGGTGCGGCCATCAAGGATTTTATGAGTCCGGATCGTGTGGTCGTCGGTGTCGAATCCGAACGTGCAAAGGAGCTGATGACTCGTTTGTACCGTCCGTTCCTGTTGAACAACTTCCGTGTGATTTTCATGGATGTACCATCCGCCGAGATGACGAAATATGCGGCCAATGCCATGCTGGCTACCCGTATCAGCTTTATGAACGATATTGCGAACCTGTGTGAGATTGTCGGTGCCGATGTGAATATGGTGCGTAAGGGGATCGGCTCGGATGCCCGTATCGGTAACCGTTTCCTGTATGCCGGTATCGGCTATGGAGGTTCCTGTTTCCCAAAAGATATAAAAGCGTTGATCAAAACAGCCAAGTCGAACGGTTACCGGATGCGTATCCTAGAAGCGGTCGAGGCGGTCAACGAAGAGCAGAAATCCATCTTGTTCCGCAAGTTGGACGATTATTTCAAGGGTGATCTGAAAGGTAAACGTATCGCTATGTGGGGCCTGGCCTTCAAGCCGGAAACCGACGATATGCGCGAAGCCCCTTCTCTGGTCTTGATTGATAAATTATTGGCTTCCGGTTGTGAAGTGTATGTCTACGACCCTGTCTCGATGGAAGAAACCTGCCGCCGTTTGGGAGACACCATTCACTATGCCAAAGACATCTATGACGCGGTAGTGGATGCCGACGCCCTCCTGCTCGTCACGGAATGGAAAGAATTCAGGATGCCTTCCTGGTCGGCCGTCAAAAAACTGATGGCAACCCCGCTGATCTTGGATGGCCGGAACATTTACGATGTGAAGGAGTTGGAGGAGAATGGCTTTGTTTATCATTGCATAGGGAGATAGATAAGATTATCCAATCTTTTTGGAATCAAATCAATAATAAATAGAAAGTAAGCGACAACCCGCTTTTTCATCGTCAGGTTTATACCTTTTCTATTGAAGAAAAAGACGCCGTAGCTATTGAAGGGAGCATCAGTGATCTGTGTAATGCGATTGTGTTTAAAATGTTTGTATTATTTGGGAGTGTCTTATCACCCCAAAGAACATCAAACAGTATATGAGTGACTTGGTTGAATATGGTCTGTTAATCCCTTTAATCCCGGATAATCCGGGCCATTCGAACCAAAAGTTTGTATCAGTCGGATAATATTTATTCTGTCCTGACTTCGCTTAATTATGAAGAGTGGATTGAGATTGGAGAAAGGAAAATCGGAGGAATGTAAGGAATAATGCAAAGATCAAAATTAATACATAAAGTCAGTGATTTGTTTCACCCTATAGCACCTGAAGTGGATATCAATTTTTATGGTTCGCAAGCTAAGGAGAATGTAGGGCTGGATTCGGACATCGGCTTGCTGATCCTTGTCGATAAAGAAAAATTGTCTTATGATGCGGAAATATTTGATGCGTTCTGGTATTGATTTTTCATGCTTTTCTCCATGCCTGTCAGGTGGATCAGGTCAAGCATCTGATTCCAGTCTATGGCATGATGGGAGCGGATCGCATCTGTGGTATCCTGGATTGCCTTTTCCACCAGCTGCATTTGTTCGATACGGTCACGTACCAGCTTTAACTGGATGTTCAGGGAATTTTCCATAAAATGATAGTCTGAGTCGTCAATGGTCATTTCCCGTATGTCATCCAGGGAGAAACCCAGATATTTCAGAAGCAGGATCTGGGAAAGTCTTGCAAAATCCTCATCTGTATAAAAACGTGCGCCGGATTCTGTTACATAGGAGGGTTTGAGGATATTCTGTTTGTCATAATAGCGGATAGTGCGGAGTGTTACATGTGCCATCCGTGCAAATTCTCCGGAAGAGTAGTAGCCGTCTTTTTTCATTGTAAAACCTTCTTTAAGAAAAATAGTCTTGCCCGCAAATGCGGATAGAAACAGTTGTTCAGCCTGCATTTGCGTATTGCTGATATGTGTAGAGTATAACACAGCTGACCGGCAGGCTACAAGCATCAGGTATTACCGGATGGATAATACTATACTAGCTGAATTGTAAGTCAGATGGTGATTTTTGACATTTTTTGGAGGATGCTAATCCTTGTCTTTTGACAGAAATTATGGTATGTTAAATAATAACAATCAAAACTGATTTTCATACAAATCATAATCTGGCAGTTCTGCCATATTTTTTCCAAAATACAATAAATATTAAGAGAGAACAGTAATGACAATATGAAAGGTGCAGGGACAGGAGGAGCCTGATGATTAATTTATTTGATTTTACTTATTGCGGAGACTATAATCGGCAGATTCAGAATCTGGCAAGGATGGTGCCGGAGAAGTGGAGCTTTTCGGATACAGATGATAACGGAATTCTGAAAGGATACCTGGAACATACATTTAAACGCCTTTATGAAGAACAGAAGGTGTGGGAGAAAAAGAATTATGCCATATTTAATACAGGACTCTTTAATTACTATTATCAGCCGATTTATGCGTATTTTATTCCC
>OIWO01001376.1_pt1 | contig 20336 bp, 28 predicted proteins | sample 1587641 | NCBI WGS metagenome assembly OIWO01 (sample SAMEA3888924, study PRJEB22519) | human gut metagenome | biome: human gut; feature: human-associated habitat; material: faeces | place: Denmark | collected 2010
AAAAATGTCAATTAAAAATCAGTATTATATTAAATATTTTTAGTCCTTGGGTAATTTTTTCCCCTTTAAAATATTATATTACAACAAAAGTCTATCGCAGTCTCTTTTTTGCAAAAAAATAAGAGGCAGTCACCCGCCTCTTTTATCACTTTCGCTTAAACTTTCAAAATTCTATGCAAATAAGTGAATTAGCGGGGCTTTTACCCCACCTTTTTCATTTTTTCACCACCGGCATTCTACCCTTATTGTCGATTTCCAGACCAACCGCCTCGCAGAATTCTCTAATATCCGGATATACTCTTCCATCCTTCCGAATCAGCTTCATTGTTACAACTTTTCCAAACACCTCAACCTTATCCTTCTCTACCACTTCCAAAACCTCCTCATCGTATTTATCTAACCCGTATTTCTCAATCAAGCTGATCAGCTTCTCCGTATACCTCACGTCCGTAGCCCAGCCATCCGCCTTAATCAGCCTGCAAGCCTGCTTATAGTCCGTTACGCCTTTCAGATTGGCGTATCTGGGATATTGCAAAAATACATAATACCCCCTGATGCCTACCTGCACATTCGGATATGCACGAAATGCAGCATTGACGGTAAAGGCTTGTCCTGCCTTCGTCTGCTCCTGTGTTTTGGAGTTATATGTAGCACCCTTCCAACCGGTTCCAGCCTTCATCCCGAAGAAATTAAACGCCTTCTGAGACAGCAGGGATTTCCCCCAGTTGCTTTCCAAAATAGCCTGTGCGATTGTCAGAGAGGGCAGGATTTTAAACCTCTCATACTCTGCCACAGCCGCCCTGCCGATGGTTTCAATAAATTCTTTATTCGTCATGCTATACCTTCTTTCTTTTTTATATAAAAAAGCGTCCGATTTCTCGAACGCTCTTTCTGTGTAAACCCTCACTTCCGTAAAAATACCAACACATCCACAATTGTTACAACCACCACCAAAAGCAGCAGCCAACTTGCCCCTGTCGCCCTCCATAATGCCATAAGCGCAACAAACAGAGCCGTTAATGATAAAACGCTTTGATTTTTCTTTTTCATGCTGTATAATGGATTTAGGAAACCGCAGGGGATGTGCAGTCCCCCTTGGTTTCGTCCCTAACTACTTTTTGTGGCTATCTCTGTATGTAAGAACTGCTACGACCGTACATACGATGCTACAAAGAGTAGTTATTATTTTGTCTAAATCCATTTTGTTCACCTCCTTTCTATGGTTTTATTATAACCCATTTAGGGTTACTTGTCAACCATTTTATAATATATTTTTTATTATTTTTTCATCTTTTCATTTGACTAATAATAAAAATAATATTATAATCATTTTATAAAGGAGGTCTTGCAAATGGCAATCATCTACGAAAGCACCGAACAAATTATCCTTGAGATTAGAAAACTCATGCTGGAAGAAAAAATATCTCAGCGGCAAATTGCAGAAAGCTTAGGAATTACACCTCAAGGATTTACAAAGCTCATTAACAAGAAAAATTTCAGTTTTGAAGATGCACAGAAAATTTTAAATGCAATGGGTTATCATTTGATTTATGATTTTGAGAAGAATTAAGACCGCCCCTCGCGGTCTTTTTTCATTCCCCATCCTCTGCACCTTCCTTCCCCTTTTGGTACTGCGTCCCAAAGTAGAACGCCACCACCACAGAGAAAATCGTCAAAAACTGCTCTCCGCTGATGCGCCCCACCACTGCCAGATACGAAAAAACCACCGTAAGCATAATCGTTACGATGGATTTCACTGTCAGCAAATTTTGAACTGTGATTTTTGCCGCTTCATTCATTTTCATTTTCTCTCAATTCCTCCTTGTACTCCCATTCCGCTTGCTTTGCGGTCATTTTTCTTTTCCTGCGTTCCTCCGCCCTGCGTTCTGCCTGCTCCACGCCCTTATCGTACAGCTTCATCAGACCGCAGATGCCTAATTCTGTCCCAAATACGCGATGCGTACTGTCAACCACAGCACTCACATCATGGTCAAAAGCACCTAATACCATGCCTGCAATCGTGATTGCCGCACAAAACAGTAGCGAGTATATCACAATGCTGGACATGGTATCATCGTTTATCTTTGGTGGAAAACGAATCCGTCTGCGTTTTTTCATTAAAAACCGCCACCGTTCAGCAGAAACCCGATAGCCGCACCGACAACCACAGCGATAGCCTTATCAATCAGTCCATCCCAACGCTTTGCCGGCTTAGAGACCAGCTGCTTCACATCGTCCTTGATCTCCCCGACATCCGTTTTGATATGCTCCTGCTCGTTTTGCAGGACCGAAAACGCCTTTGTCAATCCGTCAAGGTTGTCCTGCCGCTTCTCCATGCGGTCAATACGCTTGTGTGCGGATTTGGTGCTGTCCAGTGCCTCCTGCACCATTTTTTCAATGTTTTCCATAAATCATCCCCCCTTATCCCTGCACCTGTGCCGCTGTGACATGGTGCGGATTTTCAAAATCGTTCAAGTGCTGTTGGAGCAGTGTCATGACCGATGCGGCATTGATGTACGCAGAGGACGCAAGCGAACCGCTTTTCACGCCACTGGTAACGGATGCCGCAAGCGTGGGGATGAAATCCCCCAGCTCCACATCGTTGTACTGCTCCAGAAGGCAATCCCATTCATAGGAAATAACCTTCGCCTGCTTCTGAAAGTCCATCCTCGTATTGATAACCGTCACCATATCCCCCAGAAAGACCTCCTCCAGAACGGCATACTCCCGATATTCCACCGTTTTTTCCAGTGCCGCAAAATCCACCTTGATGTTAATACTCGGAATATCACAGCCGCCGTCAAGCAACGCCTGTGCCTCCTCCTGCACCTCGGAGAGCGTCTTATTTTCATCCTCTAGGGTGTAAATCTTCGGGTAGATATAATCGCCCAGATGGGGGCTGTCAAGCGTTACACTGCCGTTCTTGCCGTAGCAGACAATGCGTGTTTTTACGTTGGATTCATCCTCTGTGACCTCAAGCCCGACAAGGTTTTTCCCGTAACGGATGGAAACGCCCCTGTCCTGCCCCAGTGCCGCCCGAAGGGATACCCGAAAGCCATCTCGCAGCAGCTCGCCGCCGTAGCCCTTGACAAACGAGGTTGCTTCCTCATCATCCGAAAGCAACGCCTGTACGGGATTCATGCGCCCCGTTGTGAGCGTTCCTGTCAGCGAAATATCCGTGTCAAAGGAAAATGGCATGGGATAGGAAAACGCCGCCTGTAAGGCTGTCAGTGCTGCTCCCGCCGTACCGCTGTGGGTGATCGGCTCGCATTGGTTGTCCAGCAGGTCATAAAAAATATGCCGCGCGTTGACCGCAATCTCCTTCATGGTTGGCTTGACATAATAAATGCGGAACGGCTGCATCCCTCTTGGTGTGGATGCGTAGATAATTCGCCCCCGTTCGATGCGTTTCCACTTGCCACCATCATCGTATGGGTGCTTCATCTCCAGCTCATACGCCCCGTTCAATTCTTCCTCCACAACACAATGGCTGGGAACCAATGCCCCCAGCCCGAATGTGTCAAATGTCTTTGCTGTTTTTTCGTGAATGGTAATCATAGTATCACCCCATCATGCCTACCAGTTCCTGATACTGTTCTTCCGTGATTCTGTTCGCCATCAAGAACACGTCCAATTTGTTCATCATGTCCTCTTTTTCGTATGCACCTCTGCTAATCAGTTTTTTCAGTCTTGCGTATGTCATAACTATCTCTCCTTTCAAATCTCTAATTCCTTCATGCAAACCAAATAGTCTACATTGATTGCTGTGTCTAAAATTGCCTGTTCTGTTTCTGTCAACTGTGGTTCGGGGGTGGGTTCTGGTTCGGGCGGTGTGTATTCCGAAAACGTAACAGTTTCTGGGTCATAAATCATGCCAAGCGTAACAGTTTCATCGCACGGAATAGCCGTCACAGGATTGCCCGATGGGTCTGGTGGATAGTAGGGTTCTACTTCTTGGTTCTTCAGAACGTCAATCACTCTGTTTTGTAAAATCATTGCATAGTTTTTCACATTTCCACCTCCTTACCATTCGATAATAACAATGCCGTCTCCACCGTTGCCAGCTTTACTATAACTACTGGAACTATTCCCTACACGCTGCGCACGACCGCCGCCGCCGGCACCTGTTCCTCCGTTGGTAGCATCCTTACCAATGGTATACTTGCCATTGGTACCACCATCTCCACCATTTCCAAAGCACGCACCTCCGCCCTGACCGCCAGTACTACCAGAACTTCCACCACTACTAGTACCCTGAAGACCAGCAATCGCAAATACGGTATCCTCTCCTCCCTTTGTGCCTTTATGTATTCGCGTATTGTCACCACCTTTAAAACCTCCACTAATCGTAATCAGATTCCCAATTATTGTTGTGCCACCATCGGTAGCCTCTATTTCTGGATCGCTATTAGCATCTTGCCCAAGACCACCTTTTCCGACAGTAATCGGTATAACTGCATTCGGCTCAACACTAAAAGCTCTTTTTACAATATAGTCAGCTCCCCAACCTCCGCTTATACTTTTGCCACCGCCACCACCTCCACAGGCTGTAATCAAAATCTTATGCACACTGGCAGGAACGGTAAACGTGCCATCCTCGGTAAAGGTTTGTGTGCCGTGTGCAGGAAGCATCTTATCCAATGGCAAAAACCCACTTGTCTCAATCGTACTATTCAAATACGCCTTAATTCCCTTCTGCAAGCTGGATTCTACGTCCCCGCGCTGTGCCAGCATTTCCAGAATCCCCCAGAAGGTATCCACACCGTACTCTGCCGCCTTATCCCCCGGCTCGCCAAAGGTTGTGGCAATCTTGTGCATGGTATCCAGTGCGTCTTGAATTTCCTGAAACAGCACCACCAGAACGCCGTATTCGTTTTCGCTTTCTACCGCATCCGTCCAAGGAATCGCCGCCGATACATAAATTTCAAACACCTGCGTAGACAAAATCTGACCGCCTGCATTCCAAACGGAAATCTGTGCCTCGACTGCCTTTGCCTCCGAAAGAATTTCATTCGTCAGGGCAAATTGGCATCTGCCCGCAGTCGCATCTGTCACTTCCCCCTGATTAAAAAATGTGCCGCCGTCCGCTTTTCTGAATGTGATACGCACCTGCTCGCCTGTCAGATTGATTGCCACACCGTTTTCATACAGGCACACGTCCAAATATCTGGATTTTGTATCGTTCTGCACAGGGCGAATCCCGATGCTGTTCGGCTTTTTGTTCACATCAATTTCCAGACGATTATACGTTTTTGCCATTTTCCCACTCCTTTCCAAAAATCGCATTAAAAAAGCACATCCGTTTTATTTTCAGATGCGCCTTTCTTGACAGAATATCTTTCTTTTGTTATCATAAATATAAGAAAAGGATTACCGCTTTTGGAAGGGCGGTCAGTCCGAATGGTTTTGGAAAGACCGTCTAACTTCTGTTAGGCGGTCAATTTTTATTTATCCCCTGTTTTTACACAGGGCGATAATAGCTACGATGAGCATACCGAATTGAAATAAATCCGAATATGTAACACAATTCATAGCATCACCCCCTTTTCAGAGAGTGACTGAACCGCCAAGCGATAATCCTCGCTTACAGCATACCATAAATTTCATTTTTCGACAACTACAGCCATCTCCAACGGGGCTGTATTTTTATTTTGCTGACATTCCCCGTCCAACTGATTTCGTTTTTCCCGACCTCAAAGCGAGGGAACTCCGCACCGCCGTATTTGCCGTTCTGGTTGGTGTTACCCTTGAATACCTCCATCATTTCGCTGTCGATCGTGATGCTCTCCTGCACGCCGTACAGGGGGAAATCCGCCCCATTGATAGTAAGCGTGATATCCCCACTACCATAAACCGTAATCAATGGTTCACTGTATACCGTCCCGCTGTTGCGGATGGTGGTCGGGGCGGTCAACTCCAAGGCATCCCCTGCGGCATTGACGCTGTACTTGAAGGGCTGCACCCGAAACTGTAACAGAAAGCTGTTATAGAGATAAATCATATCCGCAACAGAAATCTTGTTATAGATGGATGCCCGAAAGACCTTATCCGGCTCGGTGCAGAGAATCAGCTCCCCTGCACCGTCCAACCACGCCAGTATTTCATCCAGATTTTCACTTCCTCTGGTGCTGCACTCCACCGAAAGCACATACGGCGCATACGTCCCTTCGTCCATTGTCAGCTCCCCGCTTCTGCCGGGGATGGTAACCTGCTCCACACGCCGTTCTGCTCTCACCTTTTCGGGCGCGGCGGAAATCAGAATCCCGAAGTCTCGGCTATCCTTTCCTTTAAAATGAAACCAACCCATTTATGCACCTCCCTTTGCCATGGCTCTGCGTCTGCGGGAAAATTCCATCTCCTGCATCAGACTCGGCACTGCCTCCTTGCTGTCATTATGGAAATGCTCAATCTGCAGCACCGTATTTCCTTCTGTATGATTGACCGTCTTTGTGATATAGGACGTATCTCCGCCGCGCTGAACGGCAATATCCCCACGCAGGCGCACCATGTTCTGGTTCATAGCGGCACGCATTTTCTCATACGCATCGGACATTCTGCGGCTGAATCCATCGGACAGACTGCCGCTGATGGTATCCGAAACGCTGTCCATGCGGTCAGACCAACCCACGCCGACACCCTGCGCCATGTAATCGCCGATTTTCGCCATCACACGAGAAGGGCTGTTGATGTCCATTTCCTTCTTCGCCGCACGCACCGCCGCCTGTAATGCCTTCGCAACCGCATTGACAACACCGCTTTGCCCGTCACGCACGCCCTTTGCAACGCCTTCCATCAGACTTTCCCCAACGGCTTTAAAATCCGTCTGGTAGCCTGCGATTTCTTCCTTCGCTGTTTCAGTCAGCTGCTTTGCCTGCTCTGCAACAAGGGGCTGCTGCTCCGCAATCCCTTCAGAAACACCCTCCGCGCTGACTGCCTGCATACTTTCGGATACCGCTGTGCCTACGTTGGAAAGCTCAGTTTTCACGCCTGCCAGAAACTCCGGCAGCTGTCCGGTGTAGGCTTTCTCCATGGCATCAAATTCGCCCTTGTAGAATTTTTCCGCAACGCCCTGCGCCATCTGTTGCTTCTGCTCAAACAGAGAAACATACTCATCCAGTTTCGTGTCAGACATGGAAAGCAGCTTGTTCATGTAATCAAGTGCATCCCCGACACCCATGCCGGCAATCTCGCTCATCAGGCTGTCAGAAATGCCTTTTTCTTTCAGCTTGTCGATGGCATCCCCGTATTTTTCCAACTGCTTGATGTCATCCTTGAGGTTGCCCAACTGGAACAGCTCCTTGCCGTCCTCCGTTTTCACACGCTCGAATAACTCTCCGTAATCGGCAAGCTTGCTTTGCAGGCTGTCCTGCTTGCGTTCGATGGTATCCAGTGCGGCTTCATATTTCTGCTGGAACTGCTTCAGCAGGGAAATTCTCTCCTGCAACGCCTGCTGTTCGGCGGCTTTCTCTGCCTTCGCCTGCTTTCGATTCCAATTTTCCTCGATTTCGGCAATCTCTTTGAGAATCTTCTGGCGGTCTTTTTTCTTCGCCTTATTCAGCTCCGCATTTTTCTCCGCCAGCTGCTTTTTATGGTCTGCCAGTTCCTCTGCCGCCTGCTGTGCATCCGCCTGTTTCTGCATTTCCTGCAAAGCGGCATTTTGCTTCGTCAACTCGCTTTCCAGAACGTCCCCGACCTTCTGCGCCGTTCTTCTGGCGTATTCCACAGCCGTTTCCGTTCCGGCAAACGCATCTATGATGCCATTCGCGACCGTTTCCGCGGCATCCACCGCCATCTGTCCGCTTTCCTCGATACCGACTGCGATACCCTCGCCGATATATGCACCGACCTCCTCCTTCATCAGCTTGGAGGGGGATGCAATCTTGAACAGCCCCTTCAGCTTGGAAAGCAGGGTGTCCTTTATCTTCCCCGCAACATTCGCGATATTTGACAGGCTGCTTTTGATGCCGCTGACAATACCATCAATGATATGTTTTCCGATGTTCTTCAACTCGCTTGCAACTTCAACGCCCGCCAATTTGCTTTTGAACTTGGAAAAAGTATTTTTCGCCGCCGTTGCCATGGATTCTCCGGCTTTTTTCACGCCGTTTGCAACCCCGTCAATCAGCTGTTTCCCCAGATTCAGCCACTGGAACGCCATGAACGCAGCCACGATTGCTTCAATGATTTTCGGGATATTGGCAACCAGTGTAGGAATTGCCTGCACCAGACCCACCGCAAGCCTTGTGATGAGATACAGTGCTGTATCCACCAGCTTGGGCGCATTGTCATTGATAACATTCGCAATATTGATGACAATCTGCGGTACGGTTTCAATCAGCTGCGGAAGGGCAGCAATCAGCCCCTCGCCCAATGCAAGGATAATCTGAATTCCTGCATCGATGATGGTATTGGCGTTTTCCGTCAGATTTTCTACCAGTGTCGAAATCGTTTCAATTGCAATAGGGATGATATCGGGCAGGCTTTCCGTCAGCCCATCTGCCAGAGAAACCACAAGGCTTGCCGCCGTATCCGCAACCATCGGAAGCAGCTCCGCAATGCCCTCCGCAAGTGTACCCACAATGGATAATGCCCCTGCCGCAAGGCTGTCTCCGTTCTCCTGTATGCCCTGCACCAGTGCGCTGATGGACTGCACCCCCAATTCCACCAGATTCGGCAGCAGTTCATTCGTCAATGTCGGCAATGCAGATGCAATCTCCGGTGCCAAGCCTGCAACCAGCTTCCCCATGCCCTCAATCACAATGCCGATACGGGGCAGAAGGTTATCCGCCACCGTGCCGATGCTTTCAATGAAATTGCTTAACAGCAAATCGAAATCCTGCGTATCATCCGCCATGCCGACCATCAGGTTCGCCCATGCGGCTTTCATACCGGCAACACTGCCTTGAATGGTGGTGCTTGCCTCCTTCGCCGTTGTGCCTGTGATGCCCATTTCCGTCTGAATCACATGGATTGCCTCTACAATATCGGCATAGGAGGAAAGGTCATATTTCACGCCGCTGAGCTTTTCCGCATCCGCAAGCAAACGCTGCATTTCCTCTTTCGTGCCGCCATAGCCGAGCTTGAGGTTATCGAGCATGGTATAGTTCTGCTTGGCAAAGCCCTGATAGGCGTTCTGGATGGATTCCATTGCAGTACCCATCTTATTGGCGTTATCCGCCATATCCGTAATGGCAAGGTCTGCCGCCGCAGCCGCCTTTTCCGTATCACCATCCAGACTTTGCAGCAGGCTTGCCGAAAAGCTCGTAACGGTTTCCATATATTCATTTGCGGACAGACCCGCGGTTTTATACGCATTATCCGCATAGGTCTGAATCGTGTCCGCGCTGTCCTTGAACAGCGTTTCCACGCCGCCGACCAGCTATTCATAGTCCGCATAGGCATTGATGCACGCAGTCCCCAGAGCCGCAACGCCTGCAGATGCCGCACCGACTGCCGCAGCACTCGCCTTTACAGCCGTATTTACCGCACTGCCGATTTTCCCAAGCACCTTTTGAAATGGGCTGTCATCGCCCTTAATTTTAATTACAACAGAGCCGTCTTCTGCCAATAGTCCCACCTCCGTAGGGAACATCATCGGCAGCTCAGGCTCTACTTGATGTTTTTCACGTTTATTTCGATTTCAAATGTTCTTTTGCACCTTCGCCCCTTACAGCGTAAAAAAAGCCCCTTGCACACAGCATCCTTACTGTATGTAACAGGCATTTCATAGCCGCAGTAGGGACATTTTACTTTTTCTTCATGCACGCCATCACCTCATCCACCTTGCCATCCCCCATCAGTGCTGTGACAAGGGCGGACTGCTGTCTTTCCTCCTGCTCAGGCAGGGGCAGGGCATATCTGCGCTTCATGGCGTTATAGTAATCCTTCTGCGTCTGCGGCATATCCCCCTTGATTTCCACCGCTCTGCACCGCATGACCTCTTTCAGCACCCTGTCCTCCTCCAGAGCTTCAAACAGTGCCATAAACTGCCACCAGTGCAGAGATTTTCGGCTTAAATCAATGCCGTACTGCGTCAGAAACGCCCCATAAATCAGCCCTGCGTCATGGGCGAAGGAATAAATCGGCGGCTGCGCTGCACCCTCGCCCTTGGCACGTCCTTCCTGCTCCTGTCTGCCGCAGCTCCAGAAATAGCACAGCCGCTCTACCGCCTCCTCTAGCGGTTCGGGGATACAGCCATAGAACAGCTTCAACGCCCGTTCCGCCTTTTCCTCATCCGTCAGCTTCTCGGAGGAAAAAATCTCCTCCAATCTCAGCATTGCCCGAAAATCAGAGGAGATGTGGTATTCCCTGCCGCCAATCAAAAAAGAGACAGGCAAATTTCCTGTCAGCAGCTCTTTCATTTCCTTCTTCTTTCCGCACGTTCTCTGGCTCTGCGTGCGGCTCTGTTTTCAACTGCCGCCTGTGCCATGGGGGCAGAGGGCTGTGTGCTCCGGGGGACAGGCTTCTTGTAGCTGTTTGCCCGTTCTGCGTGGTAGGTCTGCACCTCTTGGGAAATATACATCACCAGATCCAGACAATCGTAAAGGTCTAACGTGCGTTTCGCCTCAATGGCATCCATCACATCCTCGCCCAGAAGGTCATCCAAAATGGCAAGCATTGTATCAATGCCCTTTGCAATGTCTGCCTCATCCTTCAGCTGTGCGCCGAAGGCTTTCATTTCCTCGCTTGCTTTTTTCAACCTTTCCGTATATTCCGCAGTATTGGGTACGGAAGTCTGTACCCCTTCGATATCAAGTAAAATCCCATGCTTGCGAAACTCAAATTTTCCCATCTCTTTTTCCTCCTTCTTTCCTTATTCTGCCGGTGTAAATTTTTTGGTTTCCGTATTGAACGTGCCGTCCACGAAATCCCCTACGCCGTTCAGATTGCCCGTTACCTTCATCACGCCGCCGCCCTCGCCGGAGATAGAGGAAACCTCAACCGCAACCTTGAATTTTCTTGCTTCAAAGGTATTCGGCGTTTCTGCCACAGGCTTGAACAGCTCCACTCTCACATAATCCCTTTCGGCATCCGCGCCCGTCAGCTGATTTCTGCCGATTTCATACAGTGCCATCACTGCCGCCTCGTCCGCAATCAAGTCCGAATCAAACGCAAACGTAGGCTGATAGCTTTTAATCGTAGAGGTCTGGGCTTTCTGATTGATGTATGTCTTGGAATCCTTCTGTGCGTTGGGGGATTCGTCCAAGGTATTAAACCCAACCCCCATCAGCGCAAAGCTTTCCGTTCCGCTTTTTGCCGTGTTCAGATAATCCGCCACCTGATATCTCTTTACTGCATCCATATTGTTTTCACTCCTTATCTTGTCTGAAAAAATTCCATTCTGCACTGAATCTGGTATCTCGCCATGCTTGCCTCTGCCGACATGGCATAGCCGCTTGTGGTTGCCTCCATCAGCATGACCTTCCTGCCCTCGCCCAGATTGGGGAGCTTGCCTGCCATGGTCTGTTCCCGCAGCCATTCGGAGAAATCACCGTAAAAGCTGAGGTTATCCAGCTGCTGTCTGATTTTATCCCCGAAAAATTCTCTGCTTGCCACCACAAATAAAAACTGCCGCACCGTTGAGCCGTCCACATAGGAACGCACAATCTCCTTTGCAGGCACAGCCTCAACCGAATAGCTCTGCGCCTCCTCCGGCAGAAAATCCACGTGCAGCTTCCCTTCCGCAAGCGGCGGATAGGTACGCAGAAACTTCCGTACTTCTTCCATGATGTTTTTCATTTGCCCCGTCCTTTCAGATACCCTTCCAAATCCTTCTCGACTTCATTGCCATGGTCTGCCATCATCCGCTTATCCCACTGCTTGCCACGCAATGCACCGCCGTGATAGGTCAGCGGCTGTCCGGTGTAATGCTTGGGCGCACGCCCTGCCATCACCTCGCCGACATACTGATAATGCGCATACGGTCCGGGATAGATAATGCTGTCCGCCGTCACTCTTGCGGCGTTTACCATGTGGGCAGCACTGCCTGCCGACATCGGCACATAGGGCTGACATTTCCGTTCCACATCCTCCGCCAGAAAGCGTTGTGCCGCCTTATCCTCGCCCAGACCATATTTTCGCAGGATTTTCGCTGTGCTGATATTGACCGCATACTCTAATTTCATGCGCCGCTCACCGCCCAATGCCGTAAGTCCTTCCGCCTGCTCCTGCGGTTATCCCCGACAGAAAGCACCGTAAAGTATTCCAGTCCCTTCAAGTCTGCCTGTTTTTCGATGGCATCCACCGCACCACGCACGATAAAATCTCCGTTTCGGATGGTAATATCGGGCATTGCATCCTCCGGAATACGGACGGTAATCTTCGCCGCACCCGTCAAGCCTTTATTTTCCGGCGTGGCAATCAGCTTGCCGAACCAGCTCACACCATGAATCGCAGTGCAGATATATGCATCCGTATCCGTTTTCCTGTCATACCGCAGTCGGATATGCGTAATCGTTTCCGTACACGCAAGCATCACTCCACCCCCCGATATAACAGCCCCGTATTGCCAAGATACAGCACAACCGCGCGGTAAAGCCGTTGTTCCTCCGCATTTGTTTCCGATGTGTAGGTAACATAGGTAATAGAAACACCATCGTTGCTCTCCGCCGCAATGCCGTCCCTCTGTTCCTTTCGCAAAAGTGCATCCGCCACCGCACAGCACGCCTCTTTGACCTTCTCCTTGATTTTCTCATCCGTCACCGCCGCAATGCGGTCAAATGTCACGCTGTCCAGATAGGCAGAGGCGGAACGGGAGAGACGCTTAAAGTCTCCCTCCGCCATTTCGCCGCAATAGGTGTCTTTGTAATACGAAAAATCCGCATAAATCATGCGTTTTCCCCCTTTACTGCTTTTCCTGCTCCTTCTTCAGAGCCGCAAGCTCCTTTTTCAGTGCGGCATTTTCCTTTTTCAGCTTTGCGATTTCCTTGTTTTCCGCCGTTTCGGGCTGTTTTGCGCCCATGCCTACTGTTTTCGCCATACGCCTTCCCTCCTTACGCTTTATGGTGCAGATAAATCCCTGCAACCTTGTTTTCGTATACATCCGCCAGACCGTATGCTCTATAGAAGAACAGCCAGCCGTCACTATCCTGATTTGCATCGGGAGAGATAACCTTGTTGACCGTATGCTTGGGATACTGCAGCAGTGCAGGCTTATGAATGACCATGAAGTTAATTTCCTTGCCTGTGCTTGCCTTCACAAAGCCGCCGACCTTCTCATTCGCACCGCTTGCGCCGCTGTTGTCCGTCTTGCCGTCATACAGGTCAATGGCGGTATAGAAACGGGTCTGGGGCACCTTCTGAATGGATGCAAAGGAATTCAGCACCTCTTTGGATTTCGTGGTATCGACCGCGTAAATCATGTTGTAGAGGGTAGGTGTAATAAACAAATGTCTGTTTTCCTGCGGTACCTCGTCCTCGTCCATTTTGTTCTGCGCCGCCACCAGAGCCGCCAGAACTGCCGCACCGTCCGCCAGTGTGTCTGCGGTTGCCTTGGAAATGCCTGTTGTGCCTGCGTAGGTCGCAAAGCGGAAGGCATCCATTTCAGGTACCACTTTTGTGCGGATGAATTCCGCCGCCAGCTTCCCGAAGGCAAGCCCTGCGGTTTCCTCGTTGTCCATGGCATCGACCGTAAATTTTCTGCCACGGTCATAATTGAATTTGACGGTTTCATTCGTCAGTGTCACATCCCCATGCACATAGCCGCCGTTGCGGTCATAATCCGCCAGACCATCCATGCTGATTTTGGGAATCACGATTTCGTTTGTGTTCGCGCCCATCTGCACCAGTGTCATATCGCCATCCAGCGCAGAGGTAACGGACGCATTCTGATAGACCTCGTCCAGCAGGTCAATGTATTTTTTGAAAAGTGTAATGCTGTTCGCCATGTTTTATTTCTCCTTTCGATTTTCCTTAGTCCTTCTTCGGGGATAAGCCCATTGCCGCTCTGACTGCCGCATCATCCACCTCGCCGCCTGCAAAGCCCGTCCCTCTGGAGAAGGCAGGCACTCTTGCAGGGTCTTTTGCGAAATATTCCTTGTCCTGCGTCAGAGCCGCCAGAATATCCTTGTCCCCCTTGCCCTTGTTTGCTTCATCCTGCAAAGCGGTTTTAAATTCGGCGTAGACTGCCTTTTCCGTCAGCTCGTCCCGCCATTTCTGCTCCCCGACCACCGTCTTGAAGCGGCTGGAATACTCGGCTTCTTCGGCTTCTTCCTTGGCTTTCTTCTCCGCCTCGGCTTTCTCGTCCGCAATCCGCTGTTCCAACTCCTCGAATTTCTTCTTGAAATCCTCGTTGCCTTCTGCGGATTTTTTCAGGTCTGCAATGGTGGTTTCATATTCCTTGAGGGTGCCGTTGGCTTTCTCCAAGTTCGCCTTGACGGTTTCCAGCTCCCCCTTCGCCTTACCGATGTCGGCTGTGTTGATGTCCAGTAAGCCCTTCAACTGCTCCTCTGTGGCATCGGGGAAAAATTTCTTAATGTCCTCTCTTTTCATTCTTCGTTCTCCTTTCAGCTTTCAGTTTGTTCTCGCGGTTCTTTCCGCACGCCTTGATAGTTTTTCGCCATTCCGGGCAAACAAAAAAGACCTGTTTTACGTCTGTGTCCAAAGACGAGATAGGATAGACCACCGTTCCTTTCTGATTTTTTGCATGAAAAAACCACCTTCCTTTCGGTTGGTGGTATTCATTCAAAATTCACTTTACTGCATATTTCTGTCAGAGATTTTCCTTTGAAAAACGGTGCGTGCATCAGTGCATCAATCGAATCAAAGCTCTGCTCCTTTTCTCCGTAGCATAAAGAAATATCAGAACGGGAGAACGGGCAAATCGAGCCATTCACGCCGAGATATTCAAAGGTAATATCCTGTGTCAGACTGTCAATCCAATCTCTTAAATCCTCACTTTTCATAAGATGTTCGCATTCTCCTTTCTCTCCTGCTCTGTCAGTTCTCTTGCCGGTCTGTCGACGATTTTCCCATCTTTCCGGATATTTCAGTATTTTGTAAATAATTTTGAAATTATCCATTGTTTTCCTCCTGTGCAGCACTCAGTACCACATGACCGTCTTTTCCTCCGGCACACTATCCTGCAACGCTAATTTTTCCAAACAGGCAACCGCATGACCGAGGTAAACAGGAAAATCCTTGTCATACTCAGAAAGTTTGCTGTCTACTATCTCTCCACTCTTAATATCAACAGAAACCGAGCCTAAAACACCGCTATTTTCGGGGTCATACTCTGCCGAAATGATACCGTTATTCATTTTTATATTTTTTAATTTTAGCATAGTATTCGCCTGCCTCTTTTGCGTAATTATACTTTCCGGATGCTTTGATGTGAGCCTCGTCCTGTGGCATTCCTTATTTTTGAGTTAAAGTATCTTCTAAATCCGCAAAAATGTCATACGCTATCAAAACGCCTACAAGGTCAGCATTTTCTGCCTCTATGCTTAGCATATATTCTTTATACTCATTCAAATCTTTAAATGCAGCAATCATTTTTTCGGAAACCTCTTTTTCCTTCATCCGGACGGCACCCATATAGGTCTTTGCACCCGTGAATGCTACAATATCACGCACAATACCGTCTGCGTCCTCCGTTTTTCCTTCAGACATCAGCAAACACCATTTTCCTAAGTCAGATTCCATCCACAGATTATCGATAAATACCTTTTTTTCTTTGTTCACAGAATCACTCCATTTCGCAATCCAGTACATATTTAAAATTATATGCACCCTCATTTTCTAAGCTTGCTTTTGTAATTTTCAACTTTGTATTCCGTCCAAATATTATTTCGCTTTCTTTATTGTTTGTTGATATATACGCATTCGTTCCACTTTTGACTTTTATTCGCAAAAAGACGTTCTTTCGGGACATCACATTTTTATCCAAAACACCGCTTGTGGATAAAAACCCTTTTTCTGTATATTCGTGCCCGAGCGTTATCATCCTCGCAGTATCTCTTACCTTGCCGAAGAACTCCTCACTGCTCATCTTCAATGTTGCAACAGGTGCTTTTATGCCTGTGATAGATTCCAGAGCATCATCCTCAACGTATCTGTAGACCATTATATCACAATCCACTTTGTTTTTGTTAATTACACTCTGTAATGTTTCTGCGATATTCTGATATTCGGAATCCAATTCCTTCCCTTCTCTGATTGCCATATTTATTTTTCTGGCATTACTGGAATTGATATATCCACTAAAGTGGCTGCGCCCATAGATGATTCTACGTTCTTCTTTTGTAATGGAATGTTTTAACCCCTTAAAATCTTCCAGAGTTAGCTCTTTGTAAATTCTTGTTTCTTGGATTTCTTCCGCAAACGCATCCAACACACTGCCTTTCCCCACAGCAGCCCTCATCCCATCCGCCTTCAATCCCGTCTGTTCCAGAAAATCCTTCTGCCTTCTGTTCCATTCCGTTATCTTGGCGGATGCCTCGCTGCTGTCCAGTCCTGCCGCCTGCAGGGCGTTTTGTTCCCGTTTCCATCTGCGGATATTTCTTTCTATTTTTCGCTGCTCCTGCAACGCCTCGTATTCGGTCATTTTTACGCCGTTATACTCGTAATCCTTCGCCTGATACTCCTTCAGCAGTGCCTTATCGTAGGTGCGGCTCATCCCTTCAAACCATGGGCGAAAGCTATGTGAGCAGTTCCATCCGCCCAGTCCTGCGCCCGTCCCATAGCCTGTGGTTTTCACAAAATCGGGATATTTTTTGCTTTTTCCGCTCCTGCTATAGATGCCGCCCTGCCATTGTGCATGGGAAGGTCTTGCGCCTGCGTGAGCGGAAACCTCCACAAGATCTGCACCCATTTCGTCCGCTCTGGCATCCTGCAAGCGAAGCGCCGTCTGATTCACGCCCGTTACCACCGCCCGTCTGACTGCCACCTCTATGGTATCCGTCCGCCCTGTCGGGTATCGGATTGCCCCCACGCCCTCGGCGGAAAGCTGCTTGATGGTGCTTCGGATGGCTGTGTTGTAATCCATGCCGCCTAGCGTAATCTGCATATAGGCACGGTCAAGTGCCTGTTCAAATTGGTGTGCGGCGGTGCGTGCCGTTGTCAACGTCAGATTGCGAAATGTGCCGGAGGTTTTCTCGTATCCTGCCTGCAATATCTTCTGCAAGTCCTCAGATGCCGAAACAGGCGGCGGATGGAGTCCCTGCCTGCAATAAACCGCATCATCGGATTTGAGTGCCGCTGTGCCTGCCTCCTGCATCAGCTGCCGCAGCTCCCTGTCGGTTCTGCCTGTCAGCGTTTTCAGCCTTGCCAGAATCTCCTCACGCACCATCCCTGCCTCCTCAAGCATTTTCGCCTGATGCTCCACCGCAGGAATCCAGTAATCGTATGTGCTGATACGCCTTGCCATATCCGCCAGTATGTCCGCCTCAGCCTGTGCGTACAGCTGTATCATGCCCTCCGGCACACGCTGTAAATATTCGGGTTTCAGCATCCCTCATCACTCCCCAAAATCAAGCGTATCCTGCGCAGGAATGTAGTCCTTTGCCTCCTCCTCGGAAATGCCGAAATACCACGCCAGCAGCTTTTCGGGCTTAAGGATGTTCGCATCCACCATAGCCTTCATCTGTGCATATTCTGCGCCTGTATCCGTCAGCACACCGTCCCCCCAGTTGAAGGTAACCTCGTATTCCCCATCGGGCGCAAGCTGACACAGGCTTGTGTAGTAGTCCATCACCCAGACCAGATGCTCCAACGCCGTCTGTAAAGACTTCTGGATATTGCAGACCGCCGCATAGCTGCGCTGCTTGCTCATACGGATTTCCTCCGCTGTTTTTTCCTGATTCTGTGGGTCGGATAAGGTACCGTAGGACAGATTGCAGTTAAACTCAATCCGCCGCAGCAGCTGATTCAAGCCATTGAACAGGGAAGCATCCCGAATCGCAGGGCTGAATACCTCGTATAAATCCCCGGTTGTCCCCTTTTCCAGATTCAGAGAACGGAACAATCTCTGCTTGCCCACAGGCAGCCTTTTCCCATCCGCCTGCAATGCCCCGACAGACGCATCCACCGCCAGCTCTGCGCCTTCAAACTCCCAGAGGATACGGCTGTACTGCTTATCCGCCTGCTCCATCAGCCCCGCCGCTCTCGCACAGACCGAAACGCCCAGAGGGGATTCCGCATCAATGTGGTTCGCAAAGGGCATCTTGAAATATACAAAAAGCGGACGCTCCAAGGTTTCCCCGTTCTGATAGCCCAAGACAAAGCTTTCTTCCAAATCCGCCCATTCATCCACGCTTGTCAGAGCCGCAGGCACACCCAGCTCCGCCTCCTGATAGGAGATAAAGGCTTTATTCTGCACCGTATAGCCCGTATCCGTCAGCTGATGGCTTTCCAGTCTGGTATACCATGCACGCCCCTTTTTCACACGCTCCACAAACACCGCACCCGTCACTTCTCCACGGCTGTTGTAAGCAGTCGGAATAAATCTGTCCGCATGCACAAAATCAATCGCTATTTTTCCGCCATCCATGTAGGGCTTGAATACTAAGCCGCCCAATGCCACCGCAAATTCTGTCTGCTCTCTCAGTCTGGAAAGCACAAAAGCATAGCCTTCCTGCAAAAACGCCGCCCGTCTGCCATTGCCGCTGATTTCGCTGTGAAATTCCACAGTAACCAGTCTCGCAATCTCCGAGGCAACCGCAGCGGCTAACCCAAGCGTTTCTGTGTTCTTATCTAACCAAGGCGGCTCATTGCAGAACATCTTCTGCCAGAGCGTGATGGCATCCTGCATTCCGGCGCTGATTGCCACCTCCGCACCGACTGCCCTTTTTATCGTTTCTCTCTGAAAAAACATCTGCAACACCCCCTTTACCCAAGTGATAAAATTTCGCATTATTGCCCCCTCCTTTTCCAGATGGGTTCTGTTCCATAGCGCACTGCGTCGATATGGTGATTGTCTCTGTCGGGGTAGCCGCTGATGACCTCCCCTGCCTTGTTCCTGTCATATTCATAGGCGGTAAATTCCTTCGCCGTATCGGGACAGCGCACCGGGTCAATCACAATCCGCACCAACGCCTGTAACCATTTCATGCTGTAGTCCACGCTCCCCGGTCCCTTCACTGCGCCGCGGCAGAACAGCCCATAGCTCCGATAATCCGCAACGCTTTTCGGCTCGGCACTGTCCGCCGTAATCAAATCCGTATCCTGCACGCCGTATTGCCGCAGGAGCCTTGCCGTTTCCGCATTGCCCGTTCTGTGCCTTGTCAGCTCCCCGAAGATGTAGAGCGTCCGTCTGGCAGAATCGTAGTGCATCCGATTGAACGCCCAAGGGTCGGGATAAAAGCCCCAGTCCACACCGTTGTAAATGCGGTCAAAGGCTGCAATCTGTGCATCGGTGATTTCCTCCACAGTTACGTTGTCGAATACCGCACCGCCGCTGCCGACCACCTCGCCCAGATATTCATGCCGATATGCCTTTTCGTTCAGCTCCTTCAGATATTCCGCCTCCTGCAAAAACGCATCCCCCAACCACGCAGGCGGCACACGGCGATAATCGGAGGTATGCACCAAGCGGTTTGCCTTCGGCTGTAGGCACTCCCGGTTTACCCAGTTGCTTTGGCTTTTCGGCGGGTTGTAGCTGTAAAATACAAAAAAGCTGCTGCCGCCACGCATCAGGGATTGGTTGATGGTGCGGATTTCCTGCATCCCTGCAAACTCGTCCGCCTCCTCGTACCAGATGTATTTGCAATAGCCCTTTCGGAATTTCGTAGATTTGATTTTCTTCGGCTCGTCCGCCCCACGAAACAAAATTCTCTGCCCTGTCGGGAGATACGAAAGCTGCAGAGGGCTTAGCTTTGCCTTCCACAGATGCTCTACCCCCAACGCCTCAATCGCCCAGAGCAGCTGCTCATACACGCTGTCCTTCAGATTGACCGCCACCTTCCGCAGAACAAGCGCATTGGCGGAGGTGTCCTGCATCATCCCCAGAATGATTTCCACAGAGATAAAGGAGGATTTTGTAGAGCCACGCCCGCCCTTCAGCCAGTAGTGCGTATGCCGCCCTGCCTTGATGTCATGATGCACCCCATAAAATGAAGGCGCAATCAGCTTTGTTAAATCAGACATTTGCATCCTCCTTCGGGATATTGTCAATGATGGTAACAGGCAGAACCGCTACCGTACCAGCCGCAGAATATCGCTTCATTAGCTCCGCCCCTGCTTTCAGACGGTCGCTCAGTGCGGTATCCAAGCCGAACTGGTCTTTCACCTCGCCACGCATCACCGCAGTATAAAACTCCATCACCTCATCCGCATCGGCAACGCGCTTTTTATCCTGCGCCCCCAGCCGCTCGGCTATATATGCCGAAACCTTAGGGCTT
>OIWO01001382.1_pt1 | contig 20278 bp, 18 predicted proteins | sample 1587641 | NCBI WGS metagenome assembly OIWO01 (sample SAMEA3888924, study PRJEB22519) | human gut metagenome | biome: human gut; feature: human-associated habitat; material: faeces | place: Denmark | collected 2010
GAAAACCGCTAATTTTCAAGTTTATTCCCACCAGAAGCAGCTGCCAAATGCCATCGACTGCACCAATGCGGTTTATGCCGCCGCGGCGGAAATCTTTGATGAGGTCTGGAAGGGCGAACCTCTGCGGCTGTTGGGGGTGCGCGCGGGCAAGCTTTGTAAAGAGGATTGTATACAGCTTTCCCTTCTGGAGCAGGATTGGAGCAAACAAAAAAAGGCAGATGCCGCTATGGATGCCATCCGCAAAAAATACGGAAAAAACAGCATCTGCCGCTCTACCTTTCTGGGCGAAAAAAATACATTTCAAAAGGAATAAATGACAACCTGCTTTGGAATGATTCTGTTACGCCGCATATTTCATAATTAAAAGCTCTACCGCGGTTTCCTCTGCCGCCCTGCCCGATTTGATATCCAAATCCGCTTGCAGGCAATCTCTGACTGCCTGTTTCCAGCCTGCCACAGGGAAGCGTTTTGACTGCCGCTGATATTCCTTCACCGCAAATTCGCGCAGCTCCAGCCTTGCCGCAATCTGCTCCTGTGTCAGACCGTTCTGCGTCAGCAGCATCGTTTCCAGAATCAGACGAAATTGTCTGGTAATCAGCGAAAGCACCATATACGGGGATTCCTTCATGGAAAGCAGTGTGCGATAAATCTGAACCGCCCTTTCGGGATGCTTTTCCGCCACCGCCTTCACAAGGTCAAACACACGCGCCTCCAGAGAAACCGTACAGACTGCACGAATATCCTCCGCGCGGATTTCTGCTTTCTCTCCCTTATAGGCAATCAGCTTTTGCAGCTCGCCATCCAGATTTTCCATATCATGATCCACTGTCTGCAAAAAGAGATTTAGTACGCCATCGCTCATCTGCATCCCGTTTGCTTTACAGCGTTGTTTTATCCATGTGCCTAAGTCCTTTTCCGCCTGTTTTTTGAACTCAACCGCCTGTCCGTTTTTGACAACCGCCTTATAAAGTGCATTGTTTTTTTCTACCTTTTCCTCAATGAAAAGCAGGCAGACCGTTTCGGGTAGATTAGAAAGAAAGGCTTTGAGCTTTTCACCCTCCTCTTTTCTGCCACCCTTCTGGAAAAAAGCACTGTTTCGCACGATGACCAGGCGTTTATCATTCAGAAACGGCAAGGTTTCCGCCGCATCCATGATTGCCGCCGCAGTTGCCCGTTTTTCCTCGAAGCTGTCCTCATTCATCATTTCCGCGCCATCGGGCAGAATTGCCTTGCGCAGTGCCGCTTCATATTCCCGAATGAGGTAGGTTTCTTCGCCGAAAAAGAGATAGCAACGGCTAAATTCATGATTTTTCCAGTTTTTCTTTAATGTTTTCATATAACGGTTTCCTTTCCGTCATGGTTTCTATGTTCATTGCACCGTCTTTCCCTATGGTCACAAGGATGGTTCCATCCTCATCCGTACGAAAAATTTCGGCACCCGTTTTTTGCAGACGTTCCATGGCTTCCTTATGCGGATGTCCGTATACATTGTTCGTACCGCAGGAAATGACTGCTGCCTTTGGCGATACCTTTTCCAGAAAAGCGGCATCCGAGCTGTATTTTGAGCCATGATGCGCCACCTTCAGCACATCCGCCGAAATATTCTGCGCCAAAAGCTGCTGTTCCTCCTCCGCGGTAATATCCCCCGTAAACAGCACCTTTGTATCACCATAGCTGTAGCGCAGCACCATAGAGCCTTGGTTTTCCTCTCCTGTCCCGGCAGAAGCTCCTGTCGGATATAAGCAAAGGAACTTATCCCCTAAAGAGGAATCACCTGTTTTTATAGTATACAATGGAATATTGTATTTTTCCACCATTTCTTTCAGCAAATCGGTCTGCTCATTTTCCGCAAAGGCATAATCAGAAAGATAGAGTCCCTTTGTGGGAAGGGTTTCCAGAACCTCAAGCAGACCCGTCATGTGGTCGCTGTCCGGGTGGGAAAGAAACGCACCGTCCAGTGCGGACACCCCAAGATATTCCAGATAGGGCAAAACAATGCGCTTGCCGACATTTTCACCAAAATCCTGCCCGAATTTCCCGCCGCCATCCACAAGATATGCCGCGCCATCGTATGTAGAAATCACCGCTGCATCGCCCTGTCCCACGTCCAGAAAGGCAATCGTATTTTCCTTACGGAACAGCGGATTTTCAAACACCGCACAGAACAGTGCCGCACTCAGCACCGCCCCAACCTTCCAGCTGCCCTTTCTGCCGCCGTATTCCAGAACGAAAAACAGCAGGACATAGTACAGCACAATGGACAGGTAGGATGGACACCCAACGAGTACATACGCAAAGGGCAGACGAACCAGTGCTGTGCAGACAATTTTGAAAGCCTGCAAAATGGCATAGACACTCCCTGCCGCAAAGATGCCCACGGGCAGACAAACTGCACCAAGCAAGACACTCAGAAGTCCGAATCCCAGAAGCAAGCCGCTCAACGGCACAATCAGAAGATTCGCGAAAATGCCGATCAGAGAGACGGAGGAAAAATAATACGCCACCGCAGGATAGCTGAACAGAGATGCATAAAAGGAAACCAGCAGACTTTCCTTCAGCCAATCGAACTTACCCCTGTCCTTCTTTTTCTTCCGCTCCATTCTGCCTATACCAAACCAAATGCCGAATACTGTCAGAAACGAAAGCTGAAAGCCTGCATGAAACAGATACAGCGGCTGAAAAAGCAGAAGCAGGAACGCCGCAATCGCCATGGTATTCAGCGCATCCGGCAGGCGATAGAACGCTCTGCCCAGAAGCACAACCGTAATCATCAATGCTGCGCGATAGGAGGACGGGGAGGATTTGATAAAAAGCAGGAAGGAAAACACAGCAAAAATCGTCACAAGCGCGGAGGTGCGTTTGCTCCTTCCCAGAGCCTTTTCCAGAAAAAATGCCAGATACAGCGCCAATATGGACAGATGCAGCCCTGAAATGCAAAGCACATGCACGACACCTGCCTTGCTGTATAAAGTATAGCTTTCCTCAGGAATTTTTTCCTTATCCCCCGTCAGCACCGCCTGCATCAATCCGCTTTCCTCCGCAGGCAAAATTCTATCCAGAACCATCTGCACACCCGCTCTGGCCCGCGCAAGCCGAACGGAAAGAGAGGTATCCTGTCCCGTTACTTTGATTTTCTCCGGATAAAGCTTATACTCATAGCCCTTTGTCAGAAGATACAGCTGTTCATCATAGCCGCCGGGGTAGCTTTGCTTGGAAAACGGCACGATTTCACCCGAAAAAGCAACCCGCTCTCCCTCCTGAAAGCGTTCCTCTCCTACCCAGACGGCATAGACCTTGCAGGGCTTTTCCTGCTTTTCAAGACTACAGCGAAGGGTCAGCTTCTGATTGCCGGAGGTAGTTTCTCCTTCTTCCAGAATCACGCCCTCGCCTGTTACGGTTTTTGTCAAAAGGCTCTGCTCTGCCTGCCAATGCACCCCTGCTGAAAAGAATCCAAGCGGAACAAAGAACAGAAGCAGCAGATAAGCAGGCTTTTTCTTGTTTATCACAAAACGAAACAGAAAAAAGAGCAGAAAAAGAAAAGAGACCAGACATATCACTTTCGATATGCCCAGTCTCATATATATTCCACAAATCATGAAAATTGTTGTCCAGAGTATCGGACGCTTCATTTCTGTTCTCCTCTTATTTCTCCTCAAGTCTTCTGATACTGTCAACTGCGGTAAACGGCGTTTTGAACTGCAAATTATCCTTATAGGTATCCAGCTTTTTCCCTTCTACCAGGAACTGCACGCGGTCAATCTGATCCAGCTTGCACAGGGAATTTACAATCGAATAAATCGTCAGCAGCTCCTCCCTTTCTCCGCCGGTGTGCTTCAGCACAAATTCCTCACTCAGATTGACATAGCAGGTGCCGTCATCTGTTGTGGTTACATCCTTGATTTTTGTACCGACAGGAATCGTTGCAACACTGCCTTTTTCCTCCGGTCCTGCAATCAGCTGTTCCAAAACGGTTTTTTCTCTGGTCTGGTTTGCGTTTACCTCTACCACACGCTCCTCCGCCACCAGATCCGTGCCTTCCGCATTTGCGAAATACAGTGTCAGAATTGCGTAGCCTGTGGTTTCCGCGGAAATTTCCGTATCTATCCAGACATTATCTCTGTTGAAAATCGCATACGCCTCACCGTTCTGATTTTTCAGCGGCTCACCCTCTACCAGAATTCGTACATTCTTCACGAAATCCAGAGAGGTCAGCGTCCAGACGACAGAGGAACGGCAAATAGTCTCCTCCAAATCATTCATCTGTAAATATTCCTCGGAAAAATCCACAGTAACAGTGGCTTGCTCCAGTGTAACAGAGCGTATCTCCAGATTCTGCGGCATAGAAGCTGTCGCACCATCCGCATTAGGGCCCTCCTGTAAAATCGCAAGCACGTTTTTCAGCATTGCCTCCTTGTCCGTTCGGGGAATATTTTTTTTCAGAGCACCCATGCTGCCGTCACTCATCATATAATAAAAATCCACTCTTTCCTCATTCGATGAAACTACGGTATCATACACCAGAACGGAACAGGGAATCAGTATGACCAGCACAATAAACAGGACAATCAGCTTTCGCGCCAAAGATTTTCGTTGTGTCATAAAATTCCTCCTTTATCCGTGTGTGGTCGGCTGCTTGAGAGGAATCCGCACCAGAATGGTCGTGCCTTCCTCCTCCTTGCTGTTTACCTTAATGCTGCCTTTGTGCATCATGATGGTGCTGTGGGTAATGGAAAGCCCAAGCCCTGTGCCGCCGGTTTCTCTGTCTCTTGTTTTATCCACACGGTAGAAGCGTTCAAAAATACGGTTGACCTCATCCTCCGGAATCCCAATGCCCGTATCTGCCACGCTGATAAATACGTTTTGATGGTCCGCATCTAAAGAAACCTTTACGGTTCCTTCCTCCGGAGTATATTTCACTGCATTATCAACCAAATTAGAAATCGCAAGGGAAAGCTTCATTTCATCTGCCTCTGCATGGATTTCCTTTGATGCGTCCCATTGCAGAGAAATATGCTTGGCATCAGCCATCGGCTGCAAGCGCTTGATGATATCCGTCATCATCTGCGTAAGATTTGTTTCCTTAAAATTCAGGGGGATTTCCTTTTGATCCAGCTTAACAAGCGTCAAAAGGTCATTGATGATTGCAGTCATACGGTCAACCTCAGAGGTAATATCATGCAGAAATTCCACATACATTTCCTTCGGAACATCCTCCTGCAGCAAAATAGATTCACTCAGCACCTTTACGGAGCTTAAAGGCGTTTTCAGCTCATGTGATACATTGGAAACAAACTGCTGGCGGCTGGATTCTACCTTTTCCAGCTGGTCTGCCATCTGGTTACAGGAAATCGCAAGATCCACAATTTCATTATGCACAATCCCTCTGACCTTTGCACGCTGTTCAAAATGCCCCTCAGACATTTTGCGAATAACGTCAATCAGATTTTTCACAGGCTCTGTAAAGACCTTTGAAATAATAACCATCACAATCAGCACTAGAAGGACAAGCGTTCCCAACAGCAGATATGCCTCCTTGCCGATATCTCCAAGAATATCATGCACATCTGCCAAGCTGTCTACAATCAGCACAACGCCCACACGCGTATCACCTGCACCAACAATAGAGGCTGCGGCATAAACCGTACCGTTTTTCTGCTCCTTTGCGGTATCCTTATGCTGTAATGCCTGCACAACCTCAGGCAGAAGCAGCGTTTTCCCGACATCCTCATAGCCTGTATCATAGGTTACCAAGCAGGAGGAATCTAAAATCATAACACGAAAATTCTTTTCCTGACTGGTCTCCAAAATGGTTTCCTCCAGTGCGCTGCGGTTTTCTTCATCAAACAAAAATTCCGAGGATGTAACCTGTCCGGAGATAACATTTGCCTGACTGAGCAGGACCTTCTTCCGCTCATCCAAGAAATATCCCTGAACAGAGTGAAGAATGGTGCTTGCCAGAAGCAGGAGCGGAACAATCCCCCCTACCAGATAGCCTGCAAGCATAATCCAGCGCAGAGAAATAAACGGGAGCTTTTTCTTTTCTTTCGTCGCTTTAGTTAAAATAGTAACCAACTCCCCATTTTGTAAAGATATACTTCGGTTCGCTCGGATTTACTTCAATTTTTTCTCTCAAACGGCGCACATGTACATCCACCGTACGCACATCACCGGGGTAATCATAGCCCCAGACGGTATCCAGAAGCTTTTCTCTGCTGTAAACCTTTCCGGGGTTTTCCATGAGCAGCTCCAGAAGGTCGAATTCCTTCGCGGTCAGGTTTACCTCCTTTCCGCTGATAAATACACGTCTGCTGTCAAAGGAAAGCTCTAGGTCTCTTGCCTTCAGAACTTTTTTCTCCTGTGTCTCGGCAGGTGCTTTTTTCACACTGCGGCGCAGAATGGCTTTGATTCTCGCCTTCAGCTCCAGAATATTAAAGGGCTTTGTGATGTAATCATCCGCGCCGTATTCCAGCCCCATAATTTTATCCATATCCTCGCCCTTCGCCGTTACCATAATAATCGGCACCTGTGAAAATTCTCTTGTCTGCTGGCAAACCTCAAGCCCATCCATCTTCGGCAGCATCACATCGAGCACCACCAGATCGAAATTCTTTTCCTTGATGTTTTGCAGAGCCTCTTCCCCATCTTACGCCGCAGTGACTCCATGCCGTCCTGCTCCAAGGAAAATTTAATCCCCTTTACGATGAGCTTTTCATCATCCACCACTAAAATCTGATACGCCATTTTCAGCCTCCTTATTCTCCCACTGTAATTTCATCCTGTATTTCTGCAAAGGTTTTTTCTCCGATACCGGAAACACGCATCAGCTCCGCAATATCAGAAAAGCCGCCGTTTTCCTCCCGATACGTAACAATTTCCGCCGCCTTTTTCTCGCCAATGCCGGAAAGGCGCGTCAGCTCCTTCGCTGTTGCGGTGTTGATATTCAACCTGCCTGCATCATTTTCTGCGTTTATTTCCCGTTTTTCGGTGATTTTCTCCGCAGAAGCAGGTGTTCCCATTTCCAATGCGCCCGTGGCAAAGCTATGGCTGTACCAGATGCCGCTGAACAGAAAAAACAGCAGCACTGCCAGAAGCTTCAGGCGTTCTGTTCCGATTTTTTTAAAAAATGTATTCTCATGCAACTTTAATACAAACCTCTTTTTCTTTTTCGTTTCCTGTGATAAAATAAGGTATTGCCGTTTCCTTCGGAAACGCAGATACTCATACGAAATAACTATATCACATATAAGATAAATTTTCAAATATATAGGAGATTCACATGAAAAAACGATTGACACGATTCCTGCCGTTCTTATTGGCATTTACGATAGCTCTCCCCTCTTATTCCGTCTTTGCAGAAGAAGAAAACCAAGCAAAAGAAACGCAAACAAATGAAACAAACAAAACGCAGGCAGATGAGACCACTGCGAACGATACGCTGAGCCTTGCCGCAGAAACCGCCGTTCTGATAGATGCGGCAAGCGGGGAAATTCTTTATGATAAGGATGCAGACAAAAAAATGTATCCTGCCAGCATCACAAAGCTGATGACAATTCTTCTGGCATTGGAAAACGGCAAGCTGACAGATGAAATCACATTTTCCCACGATGCCGTTTACAACATTGAGCCCGGCAGTGCGCATATTGCCATCCTCGAAGGCGAAACACTAACCTTGGAGCAGGTGCTGCGTGCAATTATTCTGCGTTCCGCAAACGAAGCCTCCAACGGCGTAGCGGAATATGTGGATGGCTCTGTGGAGGCATTTGCCAAGCACATGACGGAGCGGGCGAAGGAGCTCGGCTGTACAAATACAAATTTTGTCAACGCCAATGGACTGTTTGATGAAAACCATTACACCACCGCACATGACATGGCGCTGATTGCAAGGGAGCTGCTCAAGCACGAGGAATATCGTTCCATGATGAGCGAAACCGATTACAAAATTCCTCCGACCAATCTACAGACAGAAACCCGCTATCTGCATGGACAGCACCAAATGCTGAACCCCAATTCCATCTATTATTATAAGGATGCCATCGGCGGCAAAACAGGCTATACCGTTGAGGCAGGCAATACACTTGTGACATACGCCGAACGGGACGGGCTGACGCTGATTGCCGTTGTGATGAAGTGCAATGGTGCAGAGCATTATACCGATACCGCTGCTTTGTTCGATTACGGCTTTGCAAATTACGCATCCGTGAAGATTGCCGCGGTCAGCGACTATACCTCAACCGTACCTGTAACCGAAACCTATAACAAAAAAGCCGTTGCCTTAGGCAAGGTGACGATTGCACCAAGCGAGGATGTGTATTACACCCTGCCGAAGGGAACGGATGCCTCTGCCGTTACCGTAAAGACGGATATTCCCGAAGGTGTAGAGGGCGCAGTCAAAAAAGGGCAGACCCTCGGCACATTGCAGCTTTCCTATAATGGCAAAACGCAGACCGTTGATTTGATTGCACAGAATGCTGTAGACGCGCTGACAGATGCACAGAAGGCAGAGCTGGATAAATCCTCTCTTTCCGGCATGGTGAAAAGGGTCGCCATCGGTGTGGGGATTGCGGTAATTGTTCTCCTTCTTATTTTCTGCATCACCCGATTCATCGGCTACAGAAGCTATCAGCGAAGAAAGCAGCTGCGCAGACAAAGACCCCGCAGAAGAAGAAATTACAGAAGATAAACAAAAAGCAGACATTCGTAGAAATAAATTCTATGGTGTCTGCTTTCTTTTTCTGTTTTTTATAATCCCAAAGGCGCAAGGCTTCTTTCCAGAATCCCATGAATATAGGCGATACAGATGCCGTAATTCGTCATTTTCGCGCCCTGCTCCTTCGCTATGGAAAGTCGGTGCTGCATTTCCTTTTCATTCAGCATGCAGCCGCCGCAATGCACAATCAGCGCATAGGGAGATAAATCTGCAGGGAATGTGCCGCCGCTTGTAAATTGAAACTGCAATTCCTTCCCCGTATATTCCCGAATCCAACGGGGCAGCTTGACCGTTCCGATATCCTCACACTGACGGTGATGGGTACAGCCCTCGGAAATCAGTACCGTATCTCCATTCTTCAACTGCTCCAAGGCTCTCGCCCCTTTGACATTTTGCTCCAGATTGCCCTTATACCGCGCCATCAGAATCGAAAACGAGGTCAGAGGGATATCCTCCGGTACGATTTTAGAAACCTTCCCGAAAATCTGGCTGTCCGTGATGACCAGCTTCGGACATTTCCCAAGGGCTGCCAGCGTTTCCGCAAGCTCAAAATCTCTTGTAACAATCGAAACCGCGCCCGCCTCCAGAATATCCCGAATCGTCTGCTGCTGCGGCAAAATCAGCCTGCCCTTCGGCGCAGCGGAATCAATCGGCACAACCAACATCACAAAATCATTTGGTTCCAATAAATCCCCGATAATTCTGCGTTCCTTCTCCCCCTTTGGTGCTAACGCCGCAATGCGTTCCTTCAGGACGGAAATGTTTTCGCCCGTTTTTGCGCTGACGAAAATTTCATTTTCTCCATCCTGCTTCTGCGTCAAATCCGCTTTGTTTTTTACGATGATATAAGGAATGCTTCTCTTTTGAATTTCTGCAAGAATTGCCGCATCCTCCGCCGTTTCCCCGACAGACGCATCTATCACGATAACGGCAATATCGGTTTTCTGCAAAACTTGATATGCCTTTTCTACGCGCATTTTTCCAAGTTCCCCCACATCATCCAGACCGGGGGTATCAATCATAACAACAGGCCCAAGCGGCAACAGCTCCATTGCCTTCTGCACAGGGTCTGTTGTTGTGCCTGCCACATCAGAAACGATTGCTAAATTCTGTCCTGTCATAGCATTGATGACACTGGATTTTCCTGCATTTCTTCTGCCGAAAATCCCGATATGTATCCGTTCCGACAACGGTGTATTGTTCAGTCCCATTTTTCCTCCTATTCTACCAGAGAATCTCCGCGGGCGCTGACCACCCGATAGCCAATGGATTCCGTCTCTGCCTTTAAAAGGGCAAGCCCCTCCGCCGCTTCATCCCCCATGGATCGTTTGTTATCATACAGACTGTAAAGCTTTCTGTTTTCCTGCGGGGAAAGGTTCGGCATGACAACATTTGCCCCTGCCAGAATCCCCATTTTCCGCCCATCCGGATGAATGGTGCTGAGTGCCGTTGTAGAGGGCAGAAGCACCTTTGGCAGCATCAGCCGCAGAAGTCCCAGAAGGAAAAGTGTCAGTTCCAATGTACCTGCCTTTTCCTCCCGAAAGGGCGTATCCTTCTGGGGAATGAAGGGTCCAATGCCAATCATGTGGGGATTCAGCTCCTTCAGAAACAGCAGATCCTCCGCCAGATGCTCTGCCGTCTGCCCAGGCGAGCCAACCATAATGCCGCTTCCTACCTGATAACCGATTTTCTTCAGGTTCCGGAGACAAGCCTTGCGGTGGTTTAAATCCAGCTCCGCGGGATGCAGCGTACGATAATGTGCTTCGTTTGCCGTTTCGTGCCGCAGCAAAAAGCGGTTCGCCCCTGCCGCAAAATACGCTTCATATTCTTCCCTTTCCCTCTCCCCGATGGAAAGCGTAATCGCACAATCGGGGTATTTCTCACGCATAGAACAGATAATATGTGTCATTTTTTCCTGCGTAAAATACAGATCCTCGCCGCCCTGCAAAACGAAGGTACGAAAGCCGAGGGCATACCCCTGTTCACAGCAGGAAAGGATTTCCTCCTCCGTCAGCCGATAGCGTTTCAGCCCCTCATTCCCTCTGCGGATACCGCAGTAATAGCAGTTATTTCTGCAATAATTCGTAAATTCAATCAGCCCTCGAATATAGATATCCCTGCCGTAATGCTGATGGCGAATGTCTCTCGCCTTTGCAAAAAGATATTCCGCCAAATCTGGCGTTCTGCCATTCAGCAGGGTAATCCACTCCGTCTTGGTGAGGGCTTTTTCTCTCTCCAATTTGTCAATTAAATGCTTCATCTTAATTCCCATCAACCTTCTATCTTTTGCATTTTCTCTGAGTATACCATAAACGGATTCCTGTGAAAAGCACAGAAAAAATCCTCGGACGAAATTATCCGAGGATTGTATATGCAGCTCCCAGTCAGTTTCCACATTCGATACTGATTTTCGTGAAGATATCCAGAATATCATCCACCTTTGTATTGACCTTTTCTTCTCCTGCCTTATCCAGCACGATATGGCCCTTATCCATCATAATCAGACGACTGCCGTATTCCACCGCATAGCGCAGGTTATGCGTTACCATCATTGCCGTCAAGTGCTTTTCCTGCACCACCTTATTCGTCAATTCCATGATGATATCCGCCGTTTTGGGGTCAAGTGCAGCGGTGTGTTCATCCAGAATCAGAAATTCAATCGGAGTCAGCGTTGCCATAATCAGCGTTGCCGCCTGTCTTTGTCCGCCGGAAAGCGCCCCCAGCTTGACATTCATTTTATTTTCCAGACCCAACCCCAGAATGGAAAGCTGTTCCTTATAGAAATTTTCTCTTGCCTTATTCACACCCCTGCCCAGACCGAAGGGCTTGCCCTTATTATCCGCCAGAGACATATTCTCAAGCATTGTCAGATTTGGACAGGTGCCTGCCGAAGGGTCCTGATAGACACGCCCAATGGTGCGATATCTCTGAAAATCCTTCATTTTTGCAATATCTTTGCCGCCAATCAGCACCTCTCCCTTCTGAATGGGGATGCTGCCGCAGATGATATTCAGCATGGAGGTTTTACCCGATCCATTACTGCCGACAATCGAAACAAATTCGCCGTCGGGCACAGTCAAATTAAAATCCTCAAACAGCAGTGTTTCGGAAATGGTGCCGGGATTATAGATTTTTTTGATATGCTTCAACTCAAGCATGCTCCGCACCACCCTTCTGTTTATTACCAAGAATCAAAATAATCAGGAACAGCACTGCCGTTGCAAGCTTCATCAGATTTGCGGGCAGACCCAAGCTGATTGCCACCTGTATACAAGCCTTATAGAACACACTGCCGACCAGAACCGCCGTAGTGCCCTTCGCAAAGCTAACCTTACGGAACAGGGTTGTGCCGATGATAACCGCCGCCAAGCCAAAAACCATCTGCCCTGTCCCCATGGTACTGGAGAAGGCTCTCTGCTCCATGCAGACCAGCGCGCCGGAGAAGGCAACGAGTGCATTTGCAACCGTCAGCCCGATAATCTTTACAATGCCCTTATCCTTTGCAAGGGTGGTTACCAGTGTGCTGTTATCACCAACTGCACGCAGGAGCATGCCGCTTTTTGTCTTAAGATACCAATCCAGAATGAATTTGAAAATCACAGCTACCAGCAGGGATACTACAAATTTACGCATCATCAGGGTAGAATTGCCCATCACAGCCATAATCGGACCGGAGGTATAAATCGTGCCGATGGCGCGTTCCACCGCCAGATTGGAGCCTGCAATCTGCAAATTGATGGAGAACAACGCCGTCATAGTGATGATACCTGCCAGAAGGTCTCTGACACCGAATTTCACATGAATGACACCTGTTACCAGTCCGGCTGCCGCGCCCACCAGAAGCGCCGCTACAAGCACCAGAAAGGGGTTCATCCCCTTTACCAGAAGGACTGCCGTAATCGCCGCCCCGAGGGGAAAGCTGCCATCTACCGTCAAATCAGGAAAATCCAGTATTTTATATGTAATATAAATGCCGTAGGACAACAGGGCGTAAATAAAGCCCTGTGTCAGCGTACTGATAATCAAATCAAACATAAAGGAACCTCTTTCTATGCGGACGCTTATTCCGCAGTTACATCAATCGCATTTTCCACATCTGCGCTCAGCTTCAGTGCAGCCATTGCATCGGGATTTACATAAATTTCAAATTCGGAAATGGTTTCGTAGGGCATATCGGATGCTTTTGCCTCACCCTTGAGAATCTTTGCTGCCATCATACCTGTCTGTCTGCCCAGTGCAACGTATTCAATCCCTGCGGAGGCTACGCAGCCCAGCTTTACCTGCTCGATTTCACTGCCGTAAACAGGGATGCCTGCTTCATTTGTTTTTTCCAGAATGGAAGGCAGAACGCCGACTACGTTATTGTCTGTCAGGTTTGTGAAGCAGTCCACACCCTTCGAAATCAGCGTATCTGTTGCCTGATTCACCTCTGCCTGTGTCATAACGCCCAGTGCTTCAATCTTGAAGCCGTATTCTCCTGCCTTTTCCTGATATTCCTTTACTGCGGAAACGGAATTGGGTTCGCTTGTTGTGTAAAGAATCCCGATTGTTTTTGCATCGGGCTGTACCTTACGAATCAGCTCAAGCTGTCCTTCGATGGGAAGCTTGTCGCTGGTGCCTGTGATGTTGCCACCGGTCAGCTTTGCTTCCTCAGGGTCGGTAATTGCTGTGAAGATAACGGGGATATCCTTATCCTCTGCCGCCGCATAGCAAGCAGTTGCGGAGGGTGTTGCAATCGCACACATCAGCGCAACATTCTTTGCAGAGAAGTTCTGTGCAATCTGTGTTGCGGCGTTGTCATCAAAGCCTGCATTCTGATATTCAATCTTGTAATCCACGCCTTCCTTCAAACCTGCTTCCTCCAGACCCTGCAAAAAGCCCTCTCGACAGTTATCCAAAGATGCGTGCTGTCCATACTGGTTGATGCCGATAACGGGAATATCTCCACTTGCCTTATCATCTGCCGCATTGCTGCTGCCGCAGCCTGTCAGTGCCATTGCCGCCATCACCATTGCCATTGTCATTGCCATAAACTTTTTCATACCAATCGCTCCTTTTCTCATACTGTTTTTTGTTTCCTTCTGTCTCGTCTCATCTCGTCTTAGCTGTTTTCTCGAACGAGGTACTCGATTTTGCCGAATAAAAAAAGCCTTATCACATAGTAATCTACTATGGGACAAGACTTGTATATTCCTGCGGTACCACCCAAATTGATGAAAAAATCATCCGCTCTTTCCACTGTACAGCCATACAGTTACGCTCTGGTAACGGGTGCGTTTCCCGTCGGTTACTACTCGCTTTCGCTTTCGACCGCCCTCATAAGTCCATTCACCCATCCTCTCGCTGTTGCGATTCCACCATCCGCAACTCTCTGAAAGCTGATTTGAAAGGCTACTCCTCTTAATCATCGGTTTCTCTCTTTGGTTAGTTAGATTATAGCACCCCGATTTTATTTGTCAAGAGCTTTTTTTCAAAAAAATAAAAGCAGAAAAATAAGGACTCTTCCTGCCCTAAAAGCAGGAAAAGTCCCTGTTTTTTGATTTTATGCAATTTTCAGGCGTTCCACCAAGGTGCTGTTTTTCAAAACCTGACGGAACAGAACATAACCCACAACGGAAACGGAAAGGAATTCCCCAAACGCAACCGTTGCCATGCTCAGCAGAAGCGGACTGCCGAACAGATACAGCTCAATGCCGATGAATGCATTGCAAAGCACAGGCCAAAGGCTTGCGCCGAACAGTGTTTTGCTGCATTTCGTAATCCCCACAAGAGAAGCCGCTGTGCAGGCTGTGCCGAATACAACGTCCATCATACCGAAGGGGCTGAAGCAGTTCGCAATGAAACAGCCAAGCACTAGACCGGGCGCATACTTTTTGTCGATAAATGCCATCAGCATCAGCACCTCGGAAATACGAATCTGAATCATTCCGAAGCTAAGTGGTGCAATCGCCAATGTCATCACAACATAAATTGCCGCAATGAGCGCTGTGGAAACCAGAAATTTTGTGTTTACAATGTTTTTGTTCATTAAAAAAAGACCTCCTGTTTTTTATTTACCGAGATGGTGGGATACCCATGGTCCTCTCGTGGTCCTTTTCGGCGGTATCCGTAGCAGGTACATCTCGTTCGTTCAGTTGCTTTGACAGTATAACACAGGTGCAGAAAGAAATCAACCCTGCCGTTGATTCTCCGACAGGGTTTTTGTATGTAATGATTGCTGCTCTGTATAAAAAATTATGCCAATACTGCCGCCAGTTCTTCCACTGCCACTGCTTCGTCCTTGCCGTCCGCAGTAATCAGGGCGGTCTGCCCTTCCTGCATGTTCAGCGCGATAGTGCCCATAATGCTCTTTGCGTTAATTCTTTTTTCATCCACACTAACCTGAATTTCAGATTCAAATTTTCCGGCTGTCTGCACGAAATACGCAGCCTGTCTTGCATCCAAGGATGCTTTGATGGTAATTGATTTCTGTGTCATTCTATTCCACCCTTCCCTTCTCTTAATGCCTCAGCAATGCTGCTGATTTTACGCAGTCTATGGTTGACACCGGACTTCCCGACAGGGGTCATGAGGAAAGAACCCAGTTCTTTCAAGCTTCTGTCCGGATATTCCAATCGCACCCTCGCCACCTCTGCCAGCTGCTCCGGCAGGCGCGCAAGCCCGATGGTTTCCTCAATATAATTGATATCCTCTAATTGCTTCACAGCCGCTCCGACCACCTTATTCAGGTTCGCCGTTTCACAGTTGACTTTTCTGTTGATATCATTGCGCATTTCCTTGACGATGCGGACATTCTCCAAATCCATCAGCGCCAGCGGTGCCTCCATGATATTCAACAAATCGACAATCTGTTCACCTTCTTTCAGATAGACGATATAATGCTCTTTTCTCTCTACCACCTTGGCATCCAATCCGAAGGCATTGATTAAATCCCGCAGCTGCTCCGCCGCAGACAAATCCGCCAGAACGAATTCCAGATGATAGTTCTTTTCCGGATCATTTACAGAGCCGACAGAAATGAATGCGCCGCGAATATATGCCCGCCGACAGCAGATGCTGCTGACCACAGGCGGATAAATCCGCTTTTTCAGTTTCTTCTGTTCCTTTTCTATTGTTAAAATACCGGTTGCCTGTAAGATGGCTGCTGCATCGCGTACAAGCAGGGTATACACCTTAGTCTGCCGCTTCTGCCCGCTGATTCTTACAGATACATCCGCTATCATATTAAAAGTATTTCTCAATAATGTAAAGCATTTTTTCACAGCGTAATCATTCTCTGTTTGGATTTTTAAACAAAAATTTCCGCCAAACACGGCTATCTGTCCATAGATATTAACATACGCTGCAATTTCCGCAATTTCACAATGTCTTCCATTTCCAAAATGAAGGGACAACTCACCCTTAACCTTAGACGAAAATGACAAATTTGCCCCTCCTTTCTGTTTTTTGCTTATTTCTTGTGTCTGCTGTCCTTTTCAATGTCATTATGCTTGAGAAGGAGGGTGTGTCCATCCTTTCCAAGGGCATTGTAAAGGGCATTCGTAAGGGTAACAGAGCGGTGCTTGCCGCCCGTGCAGCCGATGCTGATGACAAGACTATTTTTGCCCTCTTTAATATAGTGCGGAATCAGAAATTCCAGCATATCCACCAGCTTTTTCAGAAATGTTCGGCTTTCCTCAAAGCTCATCACATAGCTGCTGACAGGCTCATCGTTGCCCGTCATTTCCTTCAGCTCCTGAATATAAAAAGGATTTGGCAGAAAACGTACATCGAATACTAAATCACTGTCCGCAGGAATTCCGTATTTAAAGCCAAAGGATTGCACCGTAATCATCAGATTTTCGTAAGATTGATTTTCTACAAAAATACGGTTAATCTGCTCCTTGAGCTGTCGGGTCAGAATCTGGCTCGTGTCGATGATATAGGTTGCCTTACGCTTGACATCCTTCAATATTTCGCGCTCCTTCTGAATTCCCTCTTGAATGGAGCCGTTTTTGGAAAGAGGATGACTTCTTCTGGTTTCCTTATAGCGTTTAATCAGCACATCATCCGAGGCATCTAAGAATAAAATCTCATATTCATATCCCTTATGCTGCAAATCAGACAGTACCTCAAACAGGTCATTAAACAGCTTCCCGCCACGAATATCAATCCCCATGGCAACGCGCTCGATTTCACCCTCCTGCTCATAGCAAAGCTCCGCAAACTTCGGCAGCAATGCAGGGGGAATATTATCTACACAGAAAAAATTGATGTCCTCCAGAAATTTCAGCACAGAGGTTTTCCCTGCGCCGGACATCCCCGTTACAATCACAAACCGCATACTCCTTCACCGACCTTTCCCATCTCTCCTTATTCTTCTCCGACGATTTTCACTTCCGTTTCCAGTGTCACACCGAATTTATCCTTGACTTCCTTCTGGCAGAACGCAATCAAATCCAGAATATCCTGTGCCGTTGCGCCGCCGATGTTAATCAGAAAGCCGGAGTGCTTTTCGGATACCTGTGCGCCACCGATGGTTTTACCCTTTAGCCCTGCATCCTGCACCAGCTTCCCTGCAAAATACCCCTCAGGACGCTTGAAGGTGCTGCCTGCACTGGGGTACTGTAAGGGCTGCTTTGCCCTTCTCTGCTCTGCCAATTCTGCCATGCGTCCACGGATTTCTGCGATGTTGCCTTTTTTTAATTGCAGCGTTGCCCCCAGAACGATATAGCCCTTTTCGGGAATGCTGCTGTAGCGGTAGCCTAAATTCAGCTCCGCCGCAGGAATGGTCTTGATTTCTAAATCCTGCGTCAGCACATCCACACTTGCCAGCACATCCTTCATTTCACCGCCATACGCGCCTGCATTCATCACAACTGCACCGCCGATGCTGCCGGGAATCCCGCTTGCAAATTCCAGACCGGTCAGACCCTTATCCGCAGCCCTTGCCGCAACAGCACTCAGCAGTGCGCCGCCCTTGGTATGAATTGTATTCCCTTCTATCGTAATCTCCGCCATGCGGTTATAAATCTGAATCACCGCGCCGCGGATGCCTTTATCCCTTACCAGAAGATTGCTGCCGTTGCCAATCACCAGAACGGGCATTTCATATCTATGCAAAATTTCAAAGGCAGCACGCAGCTCCTCTGCGCTTTTCGGCTGAATAAAATAATCCGCCGCGCCGCCCACACGAAATGTCGTATGCTCCTTCATCATTTCATGAAGCTTCAGCCCTTCCTCTCCCAGACAGGCAAGAAGCTCCTGTTTCAATCTTTCCATCGTTTCACCTTCTTATTTTCCGATTCGATTTGCAAAATCCTGTGCGGTATTTTTCCCCATCTTCTTCTGACGGTTTGTCATTGCCGCCGATTCGCAAATCATTGCCACGTTTCTGCCCGGGCGCACAGGAATCGTATTCAGCTGCACCTTATTTCCCAGAATATCCATATATTCCTCATTTAGTCCCAACCTGTCATAGGAATCCGCCTTCCCATCCCAGACCTCAAGCTTAATGACAAGGTCAACCGTTTTCTGATCCTTTACAGAGCCGACACCGAACAGCTCCTTTACATTCAGAATCCCGATGCCGCGCAGTTCAATCAGATAGCGGATAATCTCCGGACAGGAGCCAATCAGCCTTCTGTCGGCAATCCGTTTGATTTCCACTGCATCATCCGCAATCAGGCGGTGTCCTCTTTTAATCAGCTCCAGTGCCGTTTCGCTTTTCCCGATGCCGCTTGCACCTGTAATCAGCACGCCCTCGCCGTAAATATCCACAAGAACACCGTGCATCATCACACGGTCTGCCAGTTCCTCTCTCAGCCAGAAAATCAGCTCCGCCGTAAAGTCGGTTGTATTCTGCGCGGTGCGAAAAATAGGTATGCTGTATTCTCTGCCGTATTCCACCATTTCGGGGAAAATCTCAAGATTCTTGCAAACCACCAGACAGGGAATATGATACTGAAATAAATGGCGGATGGCATTTTTTCTGTCCTCATCGTTCAGACTCAGCAGATAGCTGTATTCCACACGCCCAATCACCTGCAAGCGGTCGCTGTCAAAGCGTTCATAAAAGCCTGCCAGCTGTAATGCAGGGCGGTTAATTTCCCTACGCAGAACAGAACGCCCCTCCAGACTCAATTCCGGCAAAACGCTTTCCAGTTCAAATACCTCTACGATTTTTTTTAACTCCGCAGAATACATTTGCGGCTCACCTCGTCTTTCGTTTTTCTATAAAATCAAATAATCTCCTAAATATATATCTTACCCGAAAATCATCCGTTTTGCAATTCCTCCCGATGGAAAAAAAGATAGACCTGCTCCGCCGCAGGAATCGTCATGCCATCCACCTCTAAAAGATCTGCCACCTCTGCTGCGGCAATCCTTTCGATTGAGCCGAAATGGCGCAGTAAAGCCTTGCGGCGTACCTCACCGATGCCCTTGATATCATCCAGAACGGAATGAAGATTTCTTTCATCGCGCAGCTTTCTGTGGTAGGTGATGGCAAAGCGATGCACCTCATCCTGTATGCGCGTCACCAGCTTAAAGCCCTCCGAGGTCAGGGGAATTCTGATTTCCTGCTCATGAAACAGCAGTCCTCTGGTGCGGTGCCTGTCATCCTTTACCATACCACAGACAGGGATATCCATCCCGAAGGCAAGCAGCACCTCCTCTGCGGCGTGTACCTGTGTTTTGCCGCCATCCATCAGGATTAAATCGGGCAGGCGGGTAAAGCTGGAGGGTTTGCCCTCTGTGTTTTCCTTGATGGCATGGCTCAGGCGGCGCGTGATGACCTCCTTCATAGAGGCATAATCATTTGCCCCGACAACGGTTTTAATCTTAAACTTGCGGTAGTCGCTGTTTTTGGCGCGCCCATCCTCGAACACAACCATCGAGCCGACCGATTCAAAGCCCTGCGTATTGGAAATGTCATACGCCTCTACACGCTTCAGCTCGTCCGGCAGAGAAAGCGCCTGCCGCAGCTCTTCCATTGCGCCCTTTCGTTTCAGCTTTTCGCCAAACTGCTCGAAAATGAGCATCGCGTTCTTATGCGCCAGCTCCGTCAGCTTATGCTTTTCTCCCTTGATGGGAACGGTTAAGGTCACACGACTGCCTCGTTTCTCGGAAAGGTATTCCGCAATCAGGTCGCTTTCCTCTGCCACAAGCCCTTCCTGCAAAATGATTTCCTTCGGGATATAGGCGGTGCCGCTGTAAAACTGCTTAACAAATGCCGTCAGAATCTCCGCGCGGCTCTGCTCTGCAAAGGCAGTCAGGGTGAAATTCTCCCGTCCTGTCATTTTGCCGCCACGGATAAAAAACACCTGCACCAGACATTCCTCATACGCACGCACAAAGCCGATGACATCCGCATCCCCCAGACCGGTGTTGGAAATTTTCTGCTTTTCCGCAACGCTTTTAATCGCGGCAATTTTATCCCGCAGTGCCGCCGCCCTTTCAAATTCCATATTTTCCGATGCCGTCAGCATTTCCTGCTCCATTTTCTTCATGATAGTATGGTGCTTTCCTTCCAGAAAATCCATAGCATCCTTGATATAGACCTGATATTCCTCAGGGGGAACCCTTCCGCTG
>OIWO01001388.1_pt1 | contig 20186 bp, 16 predicted proteins | sample 1587641 | NCBI WGS metagenome assembly OIWO01 (sample SAMEA3888924, study PRJEB22519) | human gut metagenome | biome: human gut; feature: human-associated habitat; material: faeces | place: Denmark | collected 2010
AGTAGCGCATGACTGTTAATCATGATGTCGTAGGTTCGAGTCCTACTGGCGGAGTGATAAGACACCTCAAGTTGTATAGCTTGAGTTTTTTTGTACCCAAAGATAAATAGGTCTGGAACAATTGTTCCAGACCTATTTAATTTAAGATAATCAGCGTTTTTGAATAACGGTTATTTTTCTGATGAAATAAGCGTAGCAACAAAATATGATACTTGCCAATAGACTAATCACTAAACCTGTCTTAAGACCATAGGGAATGAAGGTTAGAACAACTTTACCTTTCCCACTAGGGACATCAACTTTCATGAACCCCTTTTGGGCTCGTTGAATCTTAACTTTTTTATGATTTATGGTCGCTGTCCACCCCTTATCGTATGGAATGGTGAAGAATAGTGAGGCATTCGTTTTACTACTATAATCAACGAACACTTTATTATTTGACGTCGTAACCTTGCTATCACGTTCATTAATAGTATCCATAGCTATCTGATAGTTTTGAGTATCAAGGGCATAAAAACTAGGATTATCAAAGGATATTGCTTTATTGCCAGGAAAACTAAGTTTGATGGTAACCATTGATTCTGTTTCAAAGTAGCCAAGATCGAAGAAATCAAAGGTATTGTCAGTAACTTGATTCCTTGTCACACCATTTACAGTAATTGACAGAGAGTGGTTATTGTCATCGGACCAAGAAATATTAGGAATACTAACATAGAGTTGACTATGTGGTGGAGCGATGACTCGATAGGTTATTGTAACAAAATCTTTATTCGAGTTGCTAACGTTTTTAGCCACGCGCTGATTCAAAGACTTAGCATCTTTATCAAATAGTTGAGATGGAGCTCGTTTAAAATAGTTTAAGTTGAGTCCAGATAGAGCATTTAGCAAGCTAGTTTGATTGTCAAGCGTATTGACAGTGAAGTCAATATTCTTGTAAATGCCATCAGTTAAGATAGCAAGCTGGCTTGCATTATTATTTTGATAAAGCCCTATTGTTTTTTCAGAAGTTACGTGATTAAAACCATACTTATTAAGGTCAAAGTTCGATAAATTATATTTTATTCCGAAGAGACTATCAGCGATAATGGTGTTATTTTGGTAACGTAGGTTTAAATTAGTCCCTTCAGATTTGAAGCCTAACCTATCGAGTGTTGAGCTTGAAGCAGTATTTCGAATGGATGAAAACTGAGAGATACCATTATAGTTGAATTTCATACTGTCGTTACCAGTTTGAGCCTCTAACCTTTCAGTACGGTAAAAAGTCTTATTCGCTTGCTTAGTATCTGAAACTAGTTTTGTAATGGCAGACATATTTCGTAGGTAGCCTTCACGAGTTGGGAATACCCACTCATTTCCCAGAGCTCCAACAACATAGTAAGTACTTAATGCAAGCTCAAAAATGCAGAATAAGAAGGTGAAACAGCGAAAAACACTCCCAGGAATTTGCTGTCTAAAATAGCTAATAAATAGAATGGCATAGGCTAGAAGAAATGCTAGGCTTAATAGCCAGGAGACTGATTCAATAAAGCTATAGTGAGATTGGAAAATCCAAGTTAGTAAGTAAGCGGTACTCAATCCTAAGAAAGATAGGAGGAGTCTTTTAAAAGAAAAGTTTTTAATTCGGTTGAGTGTTTCTCCTGCCAAAAGAACAATTAGGAGAGATAGGAGCCAAGAATAGCGATGGAGAAACATGTTGGGTGCATGCATTCCTTGCCAAAACAAATCAAGAGGCTGTAAGTAGAAGCTAGCGATAAAGAAAGCTACTAATAGGAGATAACCTATACGTAATGATAGCTTGACTTCCCTACTAATAAAGAAAAGTAGAAAAAGAATCAAAGGTAAGATTCCCACATAGATCATAGGTATTGATCCAAATTTAGTAGTATCGTAAACTCCAACGAGATTTTTCGCAAAGAAGTCAAAATAATAGGTGGACTCTGTCAACAAACTTGACGCACCTGTAAACTTTTCACCATGTGTGGTCAAGTCAAGTAGTGTAGGCAGTAACATGACAGCACTACTTAAACCAGCAAGTATAGAAACAATTCCAAAGTCTATGAAATGAAGAATCTTACTCTTCCATCCCTTGATAGTTATCAATTGTACTATGGTGTAAAGGGTTAGGAAAATAGCCATCATATAACCAAAATAGTAATTTTGGATAAAAAGGCAGGTTAGGCTAAAAAAGTATAAGCCCCGTTTATTGAATCTTAGTAAGAGGTGTAAACCTAATATGATTAGAGGTGCTAGAATAAAGGCATCTAGCCAGGTATTAATTTCTAACTGACTGGTAGCGAAGCTCATCAAAGAAAATCCTGTAGAAAGACATAGGATGAAACTTCTTGACACTTTTGTAAAGAGCCGCTTAAAACTAAAAGCTCCTGATAACCCAATAAGACCGAATTTAAGTAGTGTTATATAATAAAAAGCATCGGCCATTTGGTTGACAGTAAAGAAATAGTAAAGTGGAGACAAGAAGGAACCTAAGTAATAGCTTGTTAGAGCATAGAAATTAAGCCCTAGACCACTTGTAAAGGTGTAAAAGAGGCTCCCATCTCCATGAAGTATATTCCGAAGTCCAGTTGCAAAAATCACATACTGATGAAAACCATCACTTGTTAAAATAGTCCGCTCACTACCAGGATAGATTTTTTGGCTATACAGCACCCCTATCATGATTAGTACTGGCAAGAAAAAAGCAGCCAGATAAAATAATAAAGTCGTATGGTATTTTTTATTTGTCATAATGATACTAAGACAGGTTGGGATATCCCAACCTGCATCTTTTTATAGTTTAATCAGCCCATAGTGCTTTGACTTTAGCTTGCACTTCTTCATTTTCAAGGAACTCATCATAAGTTTCATCAATACGGTCAATAACCCCATTTTTAGAAACAACTACGATGTGGTTCGCTATTGTTTGAATAAATTCATGGTCATGACTGGCAAAGATAACAGACTCTTTGAAGTCACGGACGCCATCATTCAGACTTGAGATTGATTCCAAATCCAAGTGATTAGTAGGATCATCTAGAAGAAGGACGTTAGATTTCAAAAGCATGAGTTTAGAAAGCATGACACGTACCTTTTCTCCCCCTGAGAGAACACTAACAGATTTATTAACCTCATCCCCTGAGAAGAGCATACGCCCAAGGAATCCACGCAAGAAGGTATCGTCATCTTCACCTTTTTCGGCAAATTGACGGAGCCATTCGAGAATTGATTCACCGGATGCAAAGTCTTTAGAATTGTCTTTTGGAAGGTAAGACCGGCTAGTAGTAACACCCCATTTGATTGTACCTTCGTAGTCAATATCACCGGCAAGAGCACGAATCAATGCAGTTGTTTGAATATCGTTTTGACCGATGATGGCAGTCTTATCTCCTGGTCGCAAGATGAAACTAATGTTGTCAAGAATAGTCTCACCATCCATCTTAACAGTGAGATTTTCAACTGTTAGAAGGTCATTACCGATTTCACGCTCTGCTTTGAAATTGATGAATGGGTATTTACGACTTGATGGGACGATTTCTTCTAGCTCAATTTTATCAAGCATTTTCTTACGAGAAGTCGCTTGTTTAGATTTTGAAGCGTTGGCAGAGAAACGAGCAACGAATTCTTGAAGTTCCTTAATTTTTTCTTCTGCTTTGGCATTACGGTCAGCCTGCAAGCGTGCAGCCAATTCTGAAGATTGTTTCCAGAAGTCATAGTTACCGACATAGAGTTTGATTTTACCAAAGTCAAGGTCGGCCATATGCGTACACACCTTATTCAAGAAGTGACGGTCATGGGATACGACAATGACCGTATTTTCAAAATCAATCAAGAAATCTTCAAGCCAAGAGATTGACTGGATATCAAGACCATTGGTAGGTTCGTCAAGAAGAAGTACATCTGGTTTACCAAAGAGTGCTTTTGCAAGGAGAACCTTGACCTTGTCACCATTAGCCAATTCACTCATGTTTTGATAGTGAAGGTCTTCTGGGATATTTAGATTCTGAAGCAATTGTGAGGCTTCGCTTTCAGCTTCCCAACCACCTAATTCAGCAAAGAGTCCTTCTAGTTCAGCAGCACGGACACCATCTTCATCTGAAAAATCTTCTTTCATGTAGATGGCATCTTTTTCTTTCATGATATCGTAGAGGCGCTCATTACCCATGATAACAACATCTATAACGCGTTCTTCTTCATAGTCAAAGTGGTTTTGACGAAGGACAGAAAGACGTTCATCAGGACCAAGAGAGATGTGTCCTGTTGTTGGTTCGATATCACCAGCTAAAATTTTCAAAAAAGTAGATTTACCAGCACCATTAGCACCGATAAGACCATAAGTATTACCTGGCGTGAAGGCAATGTTAACATCATCAAAAAGTTTACGATCGCTAAAACGAAGCGATACATCTGATACAGTAAGCATATAATATCCTTTATTTTTATTCTTAACTACTATTTTACGAGAAATTAGACTTTATTTCAATCGATTTTACAAGGGATTAATAAAGTCATTTGGAACTCTTTGGTAATCTTTTTGGAGGCTAAATCCACGTCCCATAACTGTAGAAGCAGGAACAATGACGATAAAGGCAGTTTCATCTATTTTTTGGATTTCTTCTTGGACTTTTGGAACCTCATGAGTTGACAAGGTAGTCATAATCATATTTTGTGCATGTCCGGTATGTCCACCAAGAACTGGGATTTTTGTTGCTCCTCGATCAGCCACTCTAGTGATGTAGTTTAGGATTTGTTCACTATTTTGCGAAATGATTAGAAGATTTCGTGATGAATTGAGTCCGACCATCATTTTATCAATTGTAAGAGAAACAACTCCAAGTGAGAGAATGGAATACATAACAGTATCAGGAGGAAAGGCAATAGCACTGATTGCGACAATGATTCCATCGACAATAAGTAGTACCATTCCTAGTGGGAGTGGCGTATATTTGTTGAGAATTTGTGTGATAATTCCAGTTCCTCCAGTTGAGGAATTTCCATAGAAGACTATTCCTAGTCCTAGCCCTAATACAATCCCACCAAAAATAGCAGCCAACAAAGGTTGTTTGGTGAGTGTAGGTAAGCCCTCAGTTAATTTAATAAAAGTTGGGAAGACAAGAGACCCATAGAAGGTTTTTAGGAGAACTTCGCGACCAAGAAAGCACCAACATAAAATTAACAAAGGGATGGTTGTTGCTAAGACGAAGTTAGCATTATTCCAACCAAAAAGGGCGTTTAAACTAATGGCTAGTCCTCCGACACCACCTGAAGCAATATTATTCTTAACTAAAAGTGAGTTATAGCCAACCGCAGCAATAAAAGAACCGAGTGTAACTAAAAGTATGTCTATTATTCGACGTTTCATATATTATCTCCTAGAAATGATATTCTTATTATCAAGTCTTTTTAAGTTTCCGTCAAGTAATGACTATTTTAGTTGTATCTGAGGTTGTGTTTCACGTGAAACTATAAACATAATCTTGACAAAAATAGATAAAACACTGTAGAATAATAGTCATCAGAAGAGTAATTCTATCCTTTTTTATAGAGAGCTGGTGGTTGCTGAAAATCAGTATGAAGGTGGAATGAATGGGCTGAAGAGAATTGACGATTAACGTGAGCACATAAACGTTAGGTTTGGCACCCCTTATCGTGCAACTTCTTTGTTGAGAAGGTTTGAGATGATAGCTGCAGAAAGAGTTATCAACTGAGGTGGTACCGCGTATCAAAAGTGATTAACGCCCTCACGCATGTTTTTGCGTGGGGATTTTTTTGTATTAGAGAGGTAATTATATGACGAAACCTATTATTTTGACGGGAGACCGTCCAACAGGGAAACTTCATCTAGGACACTATGTTGGTAGTTTAAAAAATCGTGTCCTTTTACAAAACGAAGATAAATATAACATGTTTGTCTTCTTGGCTGATCAGCAAGCTCTTACGGATCACGCAAAAGAGTCAGAAATCATCAAAGAATCGATTGGGAATGTTGCTTTAGATTATCTCTCTGTAGGTTTGGATCCAGCGAAGTCAACTATTTTCATTCAAAGTCAGATTCCTGAGTTGGCTGAGTTGACTATGTATTACATGAACCTAGTTTCATTGGCACGTTTAGAGCGTAACCCAACGGTTAAGACGGAAATTGCTCAAAAAGGCTTCGGAGAATCGATTCCAACAGGATTTCTAGTTTATCCAATTTCTCAGGCAGCTGATATCACGGCCTTTAAAGCAAATTATGTTCCTGTAGGTAATGACCAAAAGCCAATGATTGAGCAGACACGTGAAATTGCACGTAGCTTCAATCATACTTATAATTGTGATATTTTGGTTGAGCCAGAGGGAATCTACCCTGAAAATGAAGCTGCAGGACGCCTTCCAGGTCTAGACGGTAATGCTAAGATGTCTAAATCCTTGGGTAATGGTATCTTCCTTTCAGATGATGAGGACACTGTTCGTAAAAAAGTCATGAGCATGTATACGGATCCAAATCATATTCGTGTGGAAGATCCAGGCCAAATTGAAGGTAATATGGTTTTCCATTATCTTGATATCTTTGGTCGCGAAGAGGATGCTACTACAATTGCTGAAATGAAAGAACATTATCAACGAGGCGGTTTAGGAGATGTGAAGACGAAACGTTATCTTCTAGAAATCTTAGAACGTGAGTTAGCTCCAATTCGTGAACGTCGTTTAGAATATGCCAAGGATATGGGAGAAGTTTTCCGTATGCTTGAAAAAGGTAGTCAAGCAGCGCGTGAAGTTGCTGGACAAACATTGGCAGAAGTAAAAGAAGCAATGGGAATTAATTATTTTTAAGAAATAAAAAGTAGGGACTCAAGATAATCTGGAGCCCTATTTTTATTTGGAAAAAGGTTTTCTTAGAATCTTATGCGAAATCTGTTGACAAATCATTTTAGCATGATATGATATTATCAATTAAAAAATAGACTGGGGTTTCTGTACCTCAAAACTTTGAGAAAAGAGGACGATTATAATGTCAAATTGGGACACTAAATTCTTGAAAAAAGGTTACACTTTTGATGACGTATTGCTTATTCCTGCGGAAAGTCATGTTCTACCAAACAACGTCAACTTGAAGACGAAATTGGCTAAAAATTTGACATTAAATATCCCAATTATCACTGCAGCCATGGATACGGTCACAGATAGTAAGATGGCTATCTCAATTGCTCGTGCAGGTGGTTTGGGTGTCATTCACAAAAACATGTCTATTGCGGAACAAGCTGAAGAAGTTCGAAAAGTAAAGCGCTCTGAAAATGGTGTCATCATTGATCCATTCTTCTTAACGCCTGAAAATAAAGTTGCTGAAGCTGAAGAGTTGATGCAACGTTACCGTATTTCAGGGGTTCCAATTGTTGAGACACTTGAAAATCGTAAATTGGTTGGTATTATCACAAACCGTGATATGCGTTTTATCTCTAATTACGATACTCCAATTTCAGAACACATGACTTCTGAAAAATTGGTCACTGCTTCAGTTGGAACAGATCTTGAAACAGCTGAAAGTATTCTTCATGAGCATCGTATTGAAAAGCTACCTCTAGTTGATGAAGAAGGTCGTTTGTCAGGACTCATTACTATTAAGGATATCGAAAAAGTTATCGAGTTTCCTAATGCAGCTAAGGATGAATTCGGTCGTCTTTTGGTAGCAGGTGCTGTAGGGGTTACTTCTGATACCTTTGAACGTGCAGAAGCTCTCTTTGAAGCAGGCGCAGATGCTATTGTCATTGATACTGCACATGGTCATTCAGCAGGTGTTCTTCGTAAAATTGCTGAAATTCGTGCCCACTTCCCAGACCGTACTTTGATTGCAGGAAATATTGCAACAGCTGAAGGTGCGCGTGCACTTTATGAAGCAGGTGTTGATGTCGTTAAAGTAGGTATCGGACCAGGTTCTATTTGTACAACACGTGTGGTTGCGGGTGTAGGTGTTCCTCAAGTCACTGCTATTTACGATGCTGCTAGTGTTGCGCGTGAATACGGAAAAACAATCATTGCTGATGGTGGTATCAAATACTCAGGTGATATTGTAAAAGCTCTTGCAGCAGGTGGTAATGCTGTAATGCTTGGTTCTATGTTTGCTGGTACTGATGAAGCACCAGGTGAAACTGAGATTTTCCAAGGTCGTAAATATAAATCATATCGTGGTATGGGATCAATTGCAGCGATGAAGAAGGGATCAAGCGATCGTTACTTCCAAGGTGCAGTTAATGAAGCGAATAAACTTGTTCCAGAAGGAATTGAAGGCCGTGTAGCTTATAAAGGTTCTGCTGCTGATATCGTATTCCAATTGATTGGCGGTATCCGTGCAGGTATGGGTTATACAGGTGCAGAAGATATCCAGGCTTTACATGACAAAGCTCAATTTGTTGAAATGTCAGGTGCAGGACTTATTGAAAGTCACCCTCACGATGTTCAAATTACCAACGAGGCGCCTAACTACTCAGCTCATTAATAAACATAAAAGTACTTATCTCAGATAAGTACTTTTTGTTTACAGAGATATTTACAATAAGTTTACAACGTATTTACGTGAGTATAGTTGTTAATAAAGGATTTATGTTGAAAGGATTTACAACTTATTGGATGATACTTGTCACATCTGTCAATTACCAAAAAAAAGAAAAACAAGTCATTTAATCGACTTGTTTTTCATAAATATTACCATTCTTGACTAAGAAGGTCTTTAAATCAGGTGGTAGGTTACTCAGATGATCAAGTGAAGTTGTCGTCATGAAGGTTTGAACCTCTTCGTCAATACTTTCTAACAGTTTAAGTTGACGGTGGTTGTCAAGCTCACTCATGACATCATCGAGGAGAAGAATAGGAAATTCACCTGTTACTTTTTTTATCAGAGCAATCTCAGCCATTTTTAAAGAAAGAATGAGGCTACGTTGCTGCCCCTGACTGCCGAAAGATGCGTTCATGTCATTGATGTAAAATGTCAAATCATCCCTATGTGGACCAACACCAGTGTTCTTTTTGAAGATATCTCTTTTGTGATTTTGCTTTAACGTGGTTAAAAATGATTCGCGAATAACTTTGTTATTTTCCAGTGGGATATTAGATTCGTAGGAGATTTTAAGGCGCTCTATCTGATTTGAGAGGTTACTATGATGTCTATCTGCCTCCTCCTCTAATTGCTTGATAAATTCTAGTCTATGTTCGATAACTCGTGCTCCAAAATCGGAAAGCTGTTCATCTAACACTGAGAGGAAATTAATGTCTACATTGTCAGTAGATTTGAGATAGGCATTACGTTGTTTGAGTACATGATTATAACTTGATAAGTCTGAGAGATAAACAGGCTTAATCTGTCCTAAATCAATATCTATAAATTTACGTCTCAGGCTTGGAGATCCTTTTACAAGTTGTAAATCCTCAGGAGCAAATAGCACCACAGTCATGTGACCGATATAATCGGATAATTTAGCTTGTTTGAGGTGGTTAACCTTTGTTATGCGTCCTTTATTAGATAAACTGATTTCCAGAGGTAGCTTCCCACTATGACGATGCACGATGCCGTTCAGTTTGAGAGTATTTTGTTGAAATTGAATCAGTTCTTTATCTGAACGGGTCCGATGACTACGTGTCAATGCTAGAAAATAGATGGCCTCAAGAATATTTGTTTTTCCTTGGGCATTGCGACCAAGAAAAATATTGAGATGAGGTGAGAAGCTCACAGAGGCTTCAGTATAATTTCTAAAGTGTTGAATATCAATTTTTTCGAGCCACATAGTTAGGTTCCTGGGAAACGAACGGGTTTTCGTTTAGTTTTATTGCTTTCTTTTGACGGATGTGCTTTTTGTTTCTTTTTATTATCCTGATTCATTTTTTTAACAATGGCAGCAACACGTGCTTTTTCAGCGACTTCTTTTTGATGTTCTTCAATTTCATTTGTCGTAGGAGCTACAATCGTTATTTCAAGTTCCTCAGACGGAATGGTAATAACATCTCCATAACGAAGTTTTTTTCCACGACGTTTTTCATCCTCACCGTTGAATAAAACGGTATTATTAGCTAAAAATCCTTTAATAGCTCCGCCACTATGAATGATACTTAATTCTTTTAAAAGTGCCTGCAGTGTGATGTATTCATCAAATAATTTATATTCCATAGTACCTCAACTTTCTCTTGAGATAAGATAGCATAAAAATGGTATAATTGGAAGCATAAACTTTTTAGAGGTTATCAATGAAAATTGCTGATGGTGTCTATGTACACTTCATTCCAACACAAAAATATAAAACTAATCGTATTGTTTTTCGAATGACAGGTTCTTTGAATAAACAAACAATTGCTAAACGAGCCCTAGTTTCACAAATGTTGGCTACAGCCAATCAGACGTATCCAACAGTACAGTCTTTTAAAGAGAGACTAGCTTTTCTTTATGGAACACAGTTGTCAACTAGAGTGTCAACTAAAGGATTGACACATAGCGTTGACATCGAGTTGACATATCTGAAAGATGCTTTTATCCCTACGAATGAAGGATTATTTTGGGAAGTGCTAGGATTTTTGAAAGAGTGTCTTTACAAGCCACTGTCAAGAGTAGCTCAATACCAAAATAAAGTATTTGACATAGAAAAACAAAATTTAATGACCTACCTGGATGTTGACACAGAGAATAATTACTATTACAGTGAAGTTAAGGGAAGAGAGCTTTATTTTGTAAACGAGGGATTGAAAGTTCCCAAATATGGTCAAGCAGAACTTGTTGAAGCAGAAACCTCGTTTACAGCTTATCAAGAATTTCAAAGCATGTTGACAAGAGATCGTATTGATATCTTTATGGTTGGAGAATTTGATGATTATCAAGTACTCCAAGCGTTACATCGTTTTCCTTTGGAGGGACGTCAAGTTGATTTACAGTTTAGCTATAGTCAACCTTATGTCAACGTTGTGAAAGAAAAGATAGAACCTAGACAGAGTAGTCAATCTATTTTACAGCTAGGGTACCAATTTCCGTATCAATATGGAGATAAAGATTACTTTGCTTTAATTGTATTCAATGCCATGTTTGGTGAATTTGCCCATTCAGCTTTATTTACAACACTTAGAGAAAAGGAAGGCTTAGCTTATTCAATTAGTAGCCAATTTGATATCTTTACAGGTTTACTGGAAGTTTACGCTGGAATTGAAAAATCTAATAGAAATCAGGCTATGCGAGGAATTAGTAGAGAGTTGAATTACATTAAATTAGGACGTTTTTCAAGTTCTCTCCTGAATCAAACCAAAAAAATCATACGAATGAATGCCTTACTCTCTGAAGATCATGCCTTAACATTAGTGGAACAACGTTTTAATAAGGTGATTTTTGGCGATAAAAGTCTTTCATTGGAGAATTGGTTAGATGAGATTGAGAAGGTTACTAAAAAAGATGTTTGCCGTGTAGCGCGTCAAGTTAAGCTACAGAGTTTGTTCTTTTTAGAAGGAGTGTCTTAAAATGGCTGCTTTGAAGAAACGTTATTATCAAAAAATTGATGAAGAAGTTTATTCAGCAATTTTAGATAATGGTATGTCTTTATCAATCATTAAGAAAAAAGGATTTGTAGAAAAAGCCGCCTTTTTGTCAACAAATTTTGGGGCGCTAGATAATCACTTTTATATTGATGGTGAGTTACAATCTTATCCTGCAGGTATTGCTCATTTTCTTGAACACAAGCTATTTGAGGATGAGCAGGGAAGGGATGTGACATTGGATTTTGTCAAGCTTGGAGCTGATGTCAATGCTTTTACAACATTGGAGAAGACAACATATTATTTTTCTACCCTTGACCACTTTGAGGAGTCTTTAGAGCTTTTATTAAAGTTTACATCGAGCTTTACAAGTTCTGAAGATGCTGTCAATCATGAAAAAAGAATTATTGAACAAGAAATAAATATGTATCAGGATGATCCTGACTACAGAGTTTATCTAGGTTGTTTACAAAGTTTGTATCCTAATACTATATTGGGACAAGACATTGCTGGAAGTGTTGATAGCATTGAAGAAATTACTGTAAAGGACTTAAAAGATAATTTTGATTGCTTTTACAGGCCAGCAAACTGTCATCTCGTCTTAGTGGGCGATTTTGATGTTGAAAATATTTACACTCTTGTCAATGAAAAACAAAGTAAGTTTACACCACCTGAGAGAATAGTCGAGAAAGAAAAGCACCCCATTGAGTCAGATATCCAAAAATTAGATAGTCTTCAAATGGAGATATTCATCTCAAAACTAGCCATTGGTTTTAAGAGTGTTCCTTTTACTGATAATCGTATGAGAGAAAACATACTGGTACAGTTATTGTTCAATTTACTGTTTGGCTGGACGTCTCCTTATTATCAAAATTGGTATGCTGAAGGAAAAATAGACGAGTCTGTGTCAATTGAATACGAGGTATCTAATCGATATTCATTTGTCATTATGACTATGGACACTGCAGAGCCTATCCGTATGTCAAGTTTAATTCGTCAAGTGATGACATCGGCAGATAAAAAACGATTGTTGACGGAAGAAGCATTGGATCTACAAAAGAAAGCCTTGTATGGTGAATTTTTACGTAGTCTAGACAATATCCAGAATTTAGGAAGCCAATATTTAGCTTATTTTGAGAATGATAAAACATACTTTGATTTTGGTCAGGAACTGATGAGCATTACTTCCAAGGAGTTGAAGGATTTTTTGAATCACTATCTCTCAAATATGGAGATTACCGATTTTGTTGTCTTCCCTAAATAAGTGATTATTTGCTATAATAGAGACACGAAAACAAAGAAGAATATTAGAAAGGGGAAAAATGAAGTTACACTCTCTAGGTGAGCAATTACGTGCAGCGCGTATAAAGAAAGAGTTAAGTTTGTATGATGTAGAAAAAATTTCTGGAGTCGAAGCCCAGTTTCTTCTGGCTATGGAAATGGATCAACTTAAAGCTTTGCCAGAGGACATTCAGCAAGAGGCGCTTGAAAAGTATGCCACTTCGGTTGGTTTAGATGGAAAACGTCTGTTTGAGGAGCAGAAACAGAATGAGCAAAAACTAAAAAAAGAGAAGAAACCAGTTGAACGTAAGGAAGATACCTTAGCTGCTAAAGCTCCCATGTCACGCTTTTTAAAGCATAAACGTGAAGAAAAAAGAAAGTCTAACTATCTACCTTTACTAATGCTTAGTGCGGTTTCGTTACTTATCATCTGCTCAGTAGGTTATATTATTATTAGACATCTTTCTAATCAACCTCAGGTGATAAAACCAAATACTATCTCTACAGTTAATCATCTGTCAACGGCTAGTAGGGCTAAATCGTCACGAAGCATTTCTGAGGTTACCGTTTCGGGGGCAAATGTTACAACGACAACTCAAGGCAATCAACTAATGGTTGATTTCTCCAATGTAAATTCTTCAGTAGTTTTAGATGTGGAGTTATCAAAAGATAGCGATGACACATGGTTTTCAGTAGATAACTCAGATACTTCAGAGAGTTACCTCCTTTCAAAAACGAAAAATTCAAAATACTCTTTAGATTTTTCTGATAAAACTAAACCAACTCAAATTATCATTGCTCAATCTTCAAAAGTAACGCTGAAGGTAAATGGGGAGTCACTTGATTTATCTCAATTAGATAAAGATACACCTAGTTACCTAACTTTAACAATCCAATAGAATCGAGAAGAAATGTTCAAAAAAGAAAATTTACCTAACCTGTTGACCCTTGCTAGAATTGTTTTAATTCCTATTTTTTTGTTGATGACGTCACTTGCGTCAAGTAATGTCATGCATATTGCTGCTGCGGTTGTGTTCGCTATTGCCAGTATTACAGATTATTTAGATGGCTATTTGGCACGAAAATGGCATGTTGTTACTAATTTCGGGAAATTTGCAGATCCATTGGCAGATAAGATGCTAGTGATGTCAGCATTTATTATGTTAGTCGGTATTAATCAAGCACCAGCCTGGGTGGTTTCAGTTATTATCTGTCGTGAGCTTGCAGTCACAGGTCTTCGTCTTTTATTAGTGGAGAACGGTGGTACAGTTCTCGCTGCAGCTATGCCTGGTAAGATTAAGACAGTGACTCAGATGTTATCTATTATTCTATTATTGTGTCATCTGCATTTTGTAGGAACAATTATGCTTTATATTGCTTTGTTCTTTACAATTTACTCAGGCTATGATTATTTCAAAGGTGCAGGTTTCTTATTTAAGGATACTTTCAAATAGTACGATAAATCAATGATTGAAATAAAAAATTTAAAGTTTAAATATCATCAAGATCAACCATCCTATATTCTTGATGATGTATCGTTTCACGTGAAACGTGGGGAATGGTTATCCGTTGTAGGGCATAATGGTTCTGGAAAATCCACGACAGCACGTCTTATTGACGGACTATTAGTGGCAGAGTCTGGGCAGATTATTGTTGATGGTCAAGAATTAACAGAAGACAATGTCTGGGATATCCGTGATAAGATTGGTATGGTCTTTCAAAATCCAGATAATCAATTTGTTGGGGCAACTGTTGAAGATGATGTTGCTTTTGGTCTTGAAAATAAAGGTGTTCCCTATGAAGAAATGGCTTCAAGAGTTCAAGAGGCTCTGGAATTTGTAGGAATGTCAGAATTTAAGGATAGAGAGCCAGCTAGATTATCTGGAGGTCAAAAACAACGTGTGGCTATCGCAGGTATTGTAGCTATGAGACCATCTATTTTGATTTTGGATGAGGCAACTAGCATGCTTGACCCAGAAGGTCGCCAGGAATTGATTCAATCTATTAAAGCTATTCGTAAAGAATACGGAATGACTGTTTTATCAATTACTCATGATCTCGATGAGGTCGCTTTGAGTGACCGTGTTTTGGTTTTGAAAAAAGGTAAAGTGGAGTCTGTTTCAAGTCCTCGTGAACTATTTAGTAGAGGCTCAGAGTTAGTTGACTTAGGTTTGGATATCCCTTTTAGTGCATTATTAACTCAAAAGCTAAGAAATAAAGGTCTGATAGATTGTGAAGACTATCTGACAGAAAAGGAATTGGTAGAACAACTATGGGAATCTCTCTCAAAAATGTAAGTTATATCTATCAAGCGGGTACTCCTTTTGAGGGGCGTGCCCTTTTTGATATGACGACGACGATAAAAGATGGTTCATATACGGCCTTTATTGGACATACAGGAAGTGGTAAATCTACTATTATGCAGCTCTTGAATGGCCTTTATTTACCCACTAGTGGTCAGGTTCACGTTGATGATACGATCATAACCAGTCAATCAAAGAATAAGGACATAAAACCAATTCGTAAGAAGGTAGGTTTAGTTTTTCAATTTCCAGAAAGTCAGTTATTTGCAGAAACTGTTTTAGAAGATGTTGCCTTTGGACCTCAAAATTTCGGAGTTTCTAAGGAAGAAGCAGAACAACGTGCTATTGAAAGTCTAAAATTAGTTGGACTCCCGGAAGAGTTTCATGGACAGAATCCTTTTGATTTATCAGGGGGACAAATGCGACGTGTTGCCATCGCAGGGATTCTAGCTATGCAACCAGATATTTTAGTACTGGATGAACCGACTGCTGGTCTAGATCCACAGGGCCGGAAGGAATTGATGTCTCTCTTTAAGGAGTTACATCTTTCTGGGATGACGATTGTTTTAGTAACTCACTTGATGGATGATGTTGCCGATTATGCAACAGCTGTGAATGTTATGGAAAAAGGGCAACTAGTGTTGTCGGGAGCTCCTAAAGATGTTTTTCAAAAGGTTACTTTTCTTAAAGAAAAGCAGTTAGGTGTTCCTAAAATCACAGAGTTTGCGCTACAGCTACAAGAAAAAGGTTATCAATTTGAAAGTCTCCCTATTACAATCGAGGAATTCGTAGAGGTGGTGTCGCATGGATAAGTTAATTATTGGACGTTATATTGTTGGGGACTCTTTTATACACCGATTAGACCCTAGAAGTAAATTATTAGCCATGCTGATTTATATTGTTATTATCTTTTGGGCTAATAATCCTTTAACTTATGCTGTAATAACTTTATTTACACTTTTCTTGGTTTTCTTGTCTAAAATAAAACTTGGTTTCTTTTTAGGTGGAATCAAACCAATGATTTGGATTATTTTATTTTCTACCCTATTTCAAGTTTTCTTCAATACAAAAGGGAGTGTGCTTTGGTCTATCGGCTTTTTAAAGATTACGGAAGTCGGTTTAAATCAAGGTTGGATGATATTCCTTAGATTTATCCTCATTATTAGTTTTTCCACCCTACTTACTCTAACGACAACACCTTTAAGTTTATCTGATGCAGTTGAATCACTTTTAAAACCTCTTACTGTTTTCAAAGTGCCAGCACATGAAATTGGTTTAATGCTATCTTTGAGTCTACGTTTTGTACCAACTTTGATGGATGATACGACTCGTATTATGAATGCTCAAAAGGCGCGTGGTGTTGACTTTGGTGAAGGAAATATTATTCAAAAAGTACGATCAATAATACCTATTTTAATTCCTTTGTTTGCATCAAGCTTTAAACGAGCAGATGCTCTGGCGATTGCTATGGAAGCACGAGGCTATCAAGGTGGTGAAGGACGAACAAAATATCGTCGACTTTCATGGAATGGTCGAGATACCTTATCAATTATTGCTATTTTAGCTTTAGGATTAATGCTTTTTTATCTTAAGAGTTAATTCGTTGAGATAAATAAAAACTAGGTCTTAAGACCTAGAAGTTTTAGATGGACGCCCACGTAGGCGTTCTTTTTTCGTCTAATCCCAACCTACTTGTAATATTTTTAATATCCCTAACAAGGGGATGTTATATTTCCAAGGTATCATAGATACATGGTTATAGTTCTTCAGCTTAGTCTGGATTGAGAAATCCCTATATAGAGTAAGCCAGTTGATTTACCTATTAGTCATAAACAATAAAATAACTTAAAATCTTTGACTAATATGGATTGGACTATAAATAGATAAAGGAGCATCATCATGCAAAAAAAGAATACATCTAACACTAAAAAATTAGGTCTTTTTGGACTTGTTACAGTAGCAACACTTGGAGCAACAGCTTTAGCTAATGCAGAAACTTACACAGTTCAAAAAGGCGATACACTTTCAGCTATTGCTAAGAAAAATGGTACGACCGTAGATGAAATCGTTTCAAAAAACGGTATTCAAGACGCCAATAAGATTTCTATTGGTCAAAACTTAACAATTAATGAAACAACTGAAGAGACTACAGAACCTTCAGCTACAACAGAAGCAGCTGCTGAATCAACACAATCAACAGAGTCTACACAAAGTGAAGATACTCAAGCAACCAATACAAATCTTTCTTCTTCAGAGGCAGCTGCCAAAGAAGAAATCGCGCAACGTGAGTCAAGCGGTAGCTATACAGCTCAAAATGGGCAATATTATGGACGTTACCAATTAGCATCATCATATTTGAACGGAGACTTGTCTCCTGAAAATCAAGAGAAGGTAGCAGACAATTATGTAGCAAGCCGTTATGGTTCATGGACAGCAGCTCTTGCTTTCTGGAATGCTAATGGTTGGTACTAAATCATTATTACTGACTTATGAGGAAAACTAGTCAAACCTCATACAAATAAGGGAAAAATGCCAGATTTTTGGCATTTTTTTATTAAAATGATAAATCATTGTAACATTAGACATAATACAAATAATCGGCAGTAATATTACTAAGTTATGATGAATGTAACTAGAATTAACTAGGAGGGATTTATGTTTAAAAAAAGTTATAAGGGACGCCGTATCAAATTAGCAGCGAAGAAATCATTGGCGGTACCAGTGGCAATTGTAACAAGTTTTATTGTCATTTTGGCAGTATCACTGTCTACACTAATTAATAAAGGGTTGGTTAATGCATTTTCAGATTCTGTTACCCCAGCACCTTCAACAGCATCAACAACGTCAGAATCGACAGCAGATTTAGTTAAATCAACAGAAATTAGCTCAAGTAAAGAGAATAAAGCTAATAAAGAAAAGGTTGAAGAAAGTAAGACTCAGTCAGAAACAACAGGAGAATCGGTAGAATCAGCTGAAAAGGCTCAGTCAGATACTGCTACTACAAGCGCTGCTTCAACGAATACTGATACTACGTCGACTCAAAATACTGGAACAGCTCCTTCGGTTGCTGCAACTGGTAGCGGGTCAGTTGTTCTCTCAAATGGTAACACTGCAGGAGAAGTTGGTTCTTATGCAGCGGCACAGATGGCAGCAGCTACTGGTGTTCCTCAGTCAACTTGGGAGTCAATTATTGCGCGTGAGTCAAATGGTGATCATACTGCAGCAAATGGTTCAGGTGCATCAGGTCTTTTTCAAACAATGCCTGGATGGGGCTCTACTGCAACAGTTGAGGATCAAATTCAATCAGCCTTGAATGCCTATAACGCACAAGGTTTGTCAGCTTGGAATTACTAATATTAATAGAAGTTGGGAGCATGCTCTCAGCTTTTTAATTTGGATGTAGGTAATCTGTTTTATAGAGCTACTTGTTATTACTAGGTAGGGTATGGCCTTTTTGTTATAATAGGAATGAAAGGTATAGCAATGAAACAAATTTTTAAATCAAGAGAAAAGTTGTGGGTTTCTCTGATTATTATAGCTTTTGCTGTATTATTGGTTACACCACAACTATTTACAAGAAAAGTCATTTTAGGTTCAGATTCCATCTTTCACTATAACAGGTTCTATGAAGCTGCTATGCAACTAAAAAATGGTAACCTTTCTTACTTTTTATCTTTATATGGATTCCAACAGTCAGGCCGCATTGTCAATGCTCTTTACGGTCCTTTTTTTGCCTATTTACAAGGAGGGCTTATTTTAATAAGTGGCACCTGGTTTCGTTATCAGATTGTGTCAAGGGTATTACTACATATACTAGCAGAGTCCTCAATGTATGCCTTGCTCAAGCAGTGTAAAGTTAAGACAAATATTGCCTTGTCACTAGGTTTACTCTATGCGACAACATTCTCTATCCAATACTGGACGATGCGACAGGGTTTCTCTAGTTGGGGAGCAGCTTTACTACCTTTTTGTTTTATTCCAGCAATTCACTATGTCTTTTATCAAAAAGTAGAACCAATTAGACTTGCCTTATCTATGGCATTGATTTTTCAGGTTCACGTACTCAGTGCTTTGATATTAGTGATGATGTATCTTCCTTTTTATCTTTACACTTTTGTAAAGTCTCCTATCGCTAAGAAAAAGGAAACCTTCGTTCAAGTCCTTATAGCAGTCATTCTATTCCTCTTACTGACTGTCAATGTCTGGTTAGTACTCCTATATTTGAGAGGGACTAATCATCTCTTAGATCCATTTATAAATAGAGAAATTGGTAAGAATGGGATAGATGGGACAGCAAGATACTGGCTATATACCCCAATTTCATTAATGGTGTTACTCATTTTACAGTTTCTTTACGCTGTTTTGAATTGGAAGAAATTTGCTAGATGGAAAAAAATACTGCATTTTATTTATTTTGTCTTCTTCTTCTTGTCGACAGGTCTTTTTCCGTGGCAGTATCTAGTAGAAAATGGAAATACATTTGCTGAACTGATTCAATTTCCATTTAGATTCTTTGTTCCTGCCACCATTTTACTTTTAGCAATTACGGGGTTAACGGTCACGCGATTTGTAAACTGGCGAAAAAGTATTGCTGTTTTACTCTTTGCCTTTGCGGGTGTTGGTCTCATTCAGAATATGATGGATACTACCAATCGTGTAAAAACTGCGGCACAAGATGGTGAACTTATTTCCATTGTTAAACATACTTACGTTGAAGGAGATTATCAGACGATAAGTCTTACCATGAATGACAGTGACTTGTCACAGTTTTTAAATTTAGTTGTCAAACCCACACCAGATTACGTACCTATTTATGGGACAATAGGTAAGCAGAACACTTATGATCTTTATTATGAAAATATCGTTACGAATCAGAAGGCAGAAAAGCTACTCGAAGATGGTTATCTTGTATTAACTTGGCAAGCTGCTGAAGGGGAGAAACTGAATCTACCGATAGTTGTCTATAAAGATTCTATCTTGACACTAAATGGTAAAGAACTAGACAAGGATGACTATAGTTTGTCAATGATTGGTACACTGACCGTTTCATCACAAAAAGGACAGAATAAACTGGTGTTAAGTTATCAGGAGCCAGGATGGCTATTTGTAGCGTTAGTGATTCCAATAATA
>OIWO01001391.1_pt1 | contig 20154 bp, 10 predicted proteins | sample 1587641 | NCBI WGS metagenome assembly OIWO01 (sample SAMEA3888924, study PRJEB22519) | human gut metagenome | biome: human gut; feature: human-associated habitat; material: faeces | place: Denmark | collected 2010
CGCCCACCCCGAAATCGTCATCTTCGTCAAATACGAATTCTGGATCAACCTGCTCTCCGAACTGCGGCGCCGCAAGGTGCGGTCGTATATCGTTTCGGCGATTTTCCGCCGCAATTCGGTCTTCTTCCGTCCCTACGGCGCCATGTGGCGGCAGGCGTTGGAGACCTTCGACACGCTGTTCGTGCAGAACGTCGAATCGAAACGGCTGCTCTCCGAGATCGGGTTCGACAACGTGGTCGTCGCGGGCGATACGCGCTTCGACCGTGTGGCTCAGATCGCCGCAGCGGCGCAGCGGGTGGAGACGATCGAACGCTTTCGTGGCGGCGGTCGTCTTTTCGTGGCCGGATCGACGTGGGGGCCCGACGAGGAGATTCTTCTGCCGCTCGTGAACGCCAATCCGGATGTGAAGTTCGTCATTGCGCCCCACGAGATGGACGAGGGGCGTATCGCGCATCTGATGCGTGATGCGAAGGGCGGCGCCGTGCGCTATACGCAGTGCGATGCCGCGACACGGTTCGACGACGTACAGGTGCTCGTGCTCGACACGATGGGGATGCTCTCGTCGGTCTACGGATCGGCGACCTGGGCCTACGTCGGAGGCGGGTTCGGCGTCGGCATCCACAATACGCTCGAAGCAGCGACCTTCGGCCTGCCGATTGCCTTCGGCCCCAATTACGGCAAATTCAAGGAGGCGCGCGACATGGTGTCGCTCGGCTGCGCTGTGTCGGTGCGCACGGCCGGCGAACTGGCGGCGTGGTTCGCGCCGCTGCGCGACGACGAGGAGACGCTCCGTCGTGCCAGCCGCACGGCCAAGGATTACACCGCGCGCAACCAGGGCGCTACGGGCATCATCCTGCGCAGCATTTTCAATTCATAAAGGATTGGCGCGGTTTCCAGACGGCTGTTCCCCGACTTTTTCGCCTTGCGGGCAGGCCTCCGGCCTGCTAAATTGAGTACAGAGGAATTACATCGTAATAAATCATGGTTGCGCGGAGCGCACAACAGCTTCCGCCTTTTGGTGACAAAAGGTGGTAAATCCGCTCCTCGCAGGAAACGCCGAATCGAAGGTGCGGGATTTTCCCGAAGTAAAAATCGATTTCTTCTATCGTGCATTTTCTTTCTTCCGTGCTTTTGGCTTGATCCAAAAGCGCCAAAAGATCAAGCACGGCGAAAAGCAGCGGGCGGCGACGTAAAAAAACGCCCCGAAACACGGAAGCATTTCGGGGCGTACACGTCATCTGCCGGCGGAGTTACGCCACTTTGAGCGTAACGCCCGCCTTTGCAGGGAGAATCTTTACTTTGGCGCCTTCGTTGACGCGGCCTTCGATGATGAGCGTCGAGAGCGGTTCCTCGACATTGTCGAGCAACGTCCGTTTGAGCGACCGCACGCCGTAGCGCGCCTCGTAGCCCATAACCGCCAGCCGGCGTTTCGCCTCGGCCGAGATCTCCACCTTGTAACCTAGCCGTTGCGTGCGGGCCAGCAGGCGGCGCAATTCCAGCTCGACGATGCGTTCCACGTCTTCGAGCGTGAGCGTGCGGAAGACGATGATGTCGTCGATGCGGTTGAGGAACTCCGGCGCGAAGGTGCGTTCGAGCGCCTTGCGGTACTCGATCTGCGGTGCGGCCTGTTCGACGACCGTCTTCGACGAGGTGGAGTAACCCACCTGTACGGCTCGCTGCACGGCGGCGCGCGAACCGACGTTCGAGGTCATGATGATGACCGTGTTGCGGAAATCGACCTTGCGGCCCGATCCTTCGTCGAAGATTTGGAGCATGGCGTTGAAAACTTCGGGATGCGCCTTCTCGATCTCGTCGAACAGCACCACCGCGTAGGGCTGGCGGCGTACCGCTTCGGTGAGCTGGCCGCCTTCGCCGTAACCGACGTAGCCCGGAGGGGAGCCGATCAGACGCGAGACGTTGTGTTTCTCGCCGTACTCGCTCATGTCGATGCGGATCAGTCCGCGCCGTTCGTCGAAGAGCCATTTCGACAGCTCCTTGGCCAACAGCGTCTTGCCGACGCCCGTCGGGCCGACGAAGAGGAAGACGCCGATCGGGCGGTTCTCGTCTTTGAGTCCGGCGCGCGAGCGCTGGATCGAGAGCGCCACCTTCTCCACGGCGGCATCCTGTCCGATGACACGGCCGGCGAGGTAGTCTTTGAGTCCGCGCAGGCGTCCCAGCTCACCCGTCGTGATCCGTTCGATCGGGATGCCCGTCGCCGAAGTGATGACCTGCGCGATGTGTTCGGCGCGGATCTCCGCCGGATGGCTTTCGAGCGACCGCTGCCACTCGGCGCGGCTCTCGTCCAGTTTCGAACGCAGCGCCAGCTCCCGCAGACGTGCTGCGGCCGCCTTTTCGTAGACGAGCTGGCGGACCGCTTCGCGGCGTTCCTCGCAGGTCGAGGCCAGCGCGGCCTCCATTTCGCGCAGCGTGTCCGGTTCGCGCGCCGTTTGCAGATGCATCCGCGACCCCGCCTCGTCGAGCACGTCGATGGCCTTGTCGGGGAAGAAGCGGTCGGTGATATAGCGGTTCGTGAGCGTCACGCACGCTTCGAGCGCCTCGTCCGTGTAGCGGACTTTGTGGTGCGCCTCGTAGCGGGGCGCGATGTTGCGCAGAATTTGGAGCGTCTCCTCGCACGAGGTCGGTTCGACCAGCACGCGCTGGAAGCGGCGTTCGAGCGCCGAGTCCTTCTCGATGTTCTCGCGGTACTCGTCGAGCGTGGTGGCGCCGATGGTCTGCAGTTCGCCGCGCGCCAGCGCCGGTTTGAGGATGTTGGCCGTGTCGAGACTGCCCTGCGTCGAGCCTGCACCCACGATGGTGTGTATCTCGTCGATGAAGATGATCGTGTCCTTGGCTTTGCGCAGTTCGTCGAGCAGTTGCTGCATGCGCTCCTCGAATTCGCCGCGGAACTTCGTGCCCGCCACGAGCGACGATACGTCGAGCGAGAAGAGCGTCTTGTCGGCGATGGTGTAGGGCACCTCGCCGCCTGCGATGCGCAGTGCCAGCCCTTCGATGATGGCGCTCTTGCCCACGCCCGCCTCGCCGATCAGGATCGGGTTGTTCTTCTTGCGGCGCGAGAGTATCTGGACTACGCGCTCGATCTCCTGCTCGCGCCCCACGACGGGGTCGATCTTGCCCTCGCGGGCCATCTGCGTGAGGTTTACGCCGAACTTGTCGAGCACGTGCGATGTGTTTTTCTCTTCGGGTTTGTTTTCCTCGCCGAAGTCGAGCATGTGTACCTGTATCTCCGTGCGGAAGTCGTCGCCGGCGGCGAATTTCTTGATGTCTTCGGATACGACTTCGCCCGTGATGCCGTACATTTCGAGTACGCGCGATGTCGCGGTCGAGCGGTCGCCGACGATGGCTCGCAGCGCGTGGGCCGTAGAAACGCTCCGCGTGGCGCCCGATACGGCGCACAACTCGTCGGTAAAGGCGCGGTAAAACTCTTCGGCGCCCGTGTTTTCGCGCCGCCCTGCCCCGAGTACCTCGCGTTCGATGCGCAGGCGTACCTGGTAGAGCTCCCAGTCCTTCAGACGGGAGGATAAAAGCTGGTAGGCAAGCGACCCTTCTTCGCGGAGCATCTCCAGCATGAGAAAATCCTTCAGCGAGTGGTCGATTCCTGCTTTGGTCGTATTAAACGCCGCGCGGGCAATGATGCCCTCGAGCGTCTTCGAAATTTTTACTTGCATGTTGCGTCGTCATGAAATTTAATAGTCTAACTTTTGATTCTTCGCCTATCTAACGGCATGTTATTGTTAAATATTATGTTAACTTGTTGAGCGGTATTTATTGCATTGTCCCTGAGTGGATTGTGCGGCTGAAATTCTCGGTGTGCGATGCTGGAAACGGGCTTGGATGTGTTCTGAACGGGTTTCCGGCCTTTTTCGCAGGGAGAAGATGCTCCCCCGGAAGGATAGTTCCGGTACTATGGAAAGGGTATACGGAGGCAGGATAGGCTCCCTGTGGCCGGTGCCGGAAAGAGCTCTTGCGGGGGCGGGGTTCGCCGGCTTTGGTTACCGGGGCTGCCTGCGGTGCCGGGCGGCTCTGTACCGGACGGCTTCTTGTGCGGGATATACCGACTGCGCCGGGATTAGTTGCCTGTTGCCGGCCGGTGCCGGGCGTCAGTTGCCGTTATACAATTATGATTCGGAATGTTTTATTTTTGATACGATGGCTGAAAGCCGTACCGATACCCTGCCGAAACCGGATGTAGATTTTTCCAGTGTATTATCTCTCTGAAAAACAATTATTATTACAAGTATAAAACGGAGTGTGTGTGTTTTTATTGTGCCGGTCTTGTTTATTTGTGTTGTTAATTTTGTATTTTTGTGGAAAAGGCCCGTCCGGGGCTGTTGACAACCGACTTCAACCCGAAAAGAATATGAAACGGATCCTGATCCCTCTCCTGGCGCTCGCCGCCGCCATGACCTTTGCACAACCGCCGCGCCCGCTGCCACCGGGCTATCCCGACCGTTCGGGGAATATAGACCTCGAAAGGGGGTTCCGAACCCCGCCGGCAGGTTACGGCGAGGTGCCCTTCTATTGGTGGATCGGCGACACGCTCACGCGCGAACATCTCGCCTGGCAGCTCGACATGCTGGCACGGAAACGGATCAGCAGCCTGCAGATCAACTATTGCCACACCGATACGGGCGGCATCACCTACGGCAGGACATTTCGTTCGAAGCCCGACCTTTTCACTCCGGCGTGGTGGGAGCTTTTCGGGTGGTTCATGACCGAGGCCGGCAAACGCGGTATGACCGTCAGCCTGAGCGACTATACGCTGGGCGTGGGGCAGGGCTCCTATGTGGACGAGATGCTGGCCGAAGACCCGACGCTCAACGGTTCGGAACTGCATTTCGACAGCCTGGAACTCGGCCGCGGGGAGCGTTTCTCGCGGGCTTATGCGCAGCGGCCGCTTTCGCTGAACGCTTACCCGCTCGATGCCCGGGGCCGGATCGACGGGGCGCCGGTCGACCTGTTGCCGGAAATGGGGCCAGACGGGGTCGAGTGGCAGAACCCCTGGCCGCGGGCCCTCGTGGCCGAAGTGAAGGCCGAGCGGCGCCTGCCTTCGCTCGATCCGATGCACCCTCGTGCGGGGCACAGTTACGTGCGGCACTTTTTCCAACGTTTTGCAGACCGTTTCCCCGGGGAATCGGAAACGGGGCTCAATTTCTTTTTCTCCGATGAGCTGAACTTCAACCTGCAGGGCAATATCTGGAACGATATTTTCCGCGACGAGTTCATGCGCCGCAAGGGATACGACATCCTGCCGCAGATCGACGCGCTGTTCGTCGACCTGGGTGACAGTTCGGTCAAGGTACGCATGGACTATAACGACGTGCGCGTGGCGCTGAGCGAGGAAAACTTCTTCATCCCCGTCTATGAGTGGCACCAGCGGCGCGGGCTGCTCTTCGGATGCGACCACGGCGGCCGTGGCCGCGACGTGGGCGAGTTCGGCGACTATTTCCGTACCCAGCGTTGGAACCAGGCTCCGGGCTGCGACCAGCCGATGTTGCAGAAGGACATTATTAAAAACAAGGTCGCCTCGTCGATCTCGCACCTCTACGAACGCCAGCGCGTCTGGCTCGAAGGTTTTCACAGCAGCGAGTGGTCGACCAACTCGGCGCAGCTGACCGATGCGATCTTCGCCAATTTCGCCATGGGGCAGAATCTGCTGAGCCTGCACGGGCTTTACTATACGACCATGGGGGGCTGGTGGGAGTGGGCGGCGCCCTGCAACCATTTCCACGAGCCTTACTGGGACGAGATGGACGGGTTGCTGGAGTGTACCGAGCGCCTGAGTTATATCCTGTCGCAGGGATACCACGTCGCCGACGTGGCGATCCTCTATCCCGTCGAGCCGGTGGTGGCCGGGTACGGCAACGAGGCTGTCGAAGCCGCCTTTGCCGCCGGGGAGGCGATTTACCGCGACGGCATCGACTTCGACTACATGGATTACGAATCGCTCGGCCGCGCCGAGGTGCGCGACGGCCGGTTGCATGTGGCCGGGGAGTCGTTCGGCGTGGTCGTGGTTCCCGCCATGCGGGCGATCCGCCACTCGTCGCTCGAAAAACTGCGCGACTTCGTTCGCGACGGCGGCATGGTCATCAATATCGGCCCGCTGCCGGAGGCCTCTGAAAAGGAGGGGCGCGGCGGCCGGGCGTTGACGGAACTGGTGGCGGATCTCTTCGGGGGCGGGCGCGACCGGGTTTTCCGTATCGGCGATCCGGCGGATGCGACCGCACTCATCGGCCGCAATACGCAGCGCGATTTCACGCTGCTCCGCCCGGCAACGGATGCCGGGGCGCATCCTGCCAAGCAAAAGACGGGCGATCCGACCCCTTACGTCATGCACCGCCGCATCGGCGGCCGCGACCTCTTTGCGGTCTATAACGTCGGGCGGGGCGCAACGTGCCGTTTCCGTGCATGGGGAGCCGCGGAGCTGTGGGATCCGTGGACGGGCGGGAAACGCCCGCTGCGGGTTGCCGCCGTCACGGATGCCGGAACCGAGGTGGTGATGCCGCTGGAGCGTACGGACATGCAGCTGATCCTCTTCGACCCTTCCCGCGATGCGGAGGTCGGGGCGGAATCCGCCGGCGCGGGGAGCACGCAGCGGATCGACCTCGGCGGGGAGTGGGATTTCCGGCTGGAACCCTTGCTGGACAACCATTTCGGCGATTACCAGTGGCCGGGGACGGACGAAAAGATCAGTGCCTGTATTTATGATGCCGAATACGAACGGCTCGGCGGCGAGGCTCGGAAAGGCCGCGGACGGTTCACCTTCGGAGAGCGGTTCATGCTTCTGGGAGCGGTACCCGCCTCGGTGGATGAACGGACGGTGCTGGACAACCTGCCCGGCACGGCGTCGGGCGTGGAGGCAGCCGGCGTGCGGTACGACTGGCAGCCCTATGCGTTCTCATGGCGCTGGGGCGTCGAGGGCGACTTCGGGCATCAGGGCTGGCACGGCCTGAAGGCGGAGATGTACGACGATTTCATCCGCCTGGGTGCGACCGAACGGGCTTTCAACGGCATGGTTCGCAAGGCCGAGGCATCCGGAATGAAGGATTATTACCTTTACACCTGCGTGGATGCCCCGCGCGACGGGTTGTACGACGCCGAATGGGGCGGGATGCAGCCCGTGGGGTTCTATGTCGGCGGGGAACGGCGGGAGCCTGCGCCGCAGGTCGCCCTGAAGCAGGGCATCAACGAGATCGTGCTGCATTACGATTCGTTCGGCACGGCGCGGTTCGCCCTGCGCGACGGTGCGGCGGACATCGCGCCCGAGACGCTGGCCGAGGCCCCGTTGCGGATGAAGTTCCGCGGCGACCGGGCGCTGCTGCCGTTCGACAGCCGGAAGACGGCGGATACGCGGGCGCGGTTCACCTTTACGGCGGCGCCCGGGCTGGAGGCGCTGGAATTCACGGCTTTCGGCCGGAAACCCGAAGTGCGTGCCGACGGCCGGAAATGCCGGGTCGCCGAGGTCGCACGCCGCAGCGACGGCGCCGTAACCTACAGTGCCGTGTTGCCCCGGCGTGCCGAACTTCCGGCGGAGGTGTCGCTGACGCTTACCGAAGAGCGCGGGTATGCCGGCGGTGCGGCGATAGACGGCCCTGTGAAGCTGGTTTGCGGGGTGGGACGCTATACGGTCGGCGACTGGTGCCGTAACGATGCCTTGCGTACTTATTCCGGTGCGGCGTGGTACGGCCGGGACTTTACGCTGACGAAGAAACCCGCGGGGCGTGTGACACTCGACTTGGGCGAGGTCGTCTCGACGGCACGGGTGCTGGTCAACGGGCGAGAGGCCGGTTTGCGGCTGACGCCGCCCTGGCGTTTCGATGTGACCGGACTGTTGCAGGAAGGTGCCAACCGGATCGAAATCCGGGTTTGCAATACGACGGCCAATATCTTCCTCTCTTCGCCGACGGTCTACCGCGGCGGTACGAAGGCCGGAATACTCGGCCCGGTGCGGATCGAGATCGCCGAATAATCCGCCGCCGGGTCGTTCCCGGGGTATTAAGGCGGGCGCCGCAATTTTGCGGCGCCCGCCTTATTTGGATGAAGCCCCGGCGTGGATTTTCCGGCGTATTTTCGGGCGGGCGTCTTCGGTACGGCTTCGTGGCGGATTCCCTGCGGACTTATTCCGCCAAACCCGTGGGGGCCATTGCGTACAGGGCGTCCGGGTGCCGGGCCGCCGTCATTCGGGGGCGTGCCCGACAGCGGATCGGGATTCCCTTGTTTCCGGGAGGGCTTCCGGAATGAACTCGGTTGCCGGTTTGTCTCCCGGTGCGGATTATTTCCGCGGCCACTCTCCGACCTCCATGTCGCGCATGTCGGCGCCGTCGATCACCAGCCGCACGGCCGTGCGGACTTTGTGGAAACCGTATTCGCCGGCTGCGCCCGGGTTGACATGCAGCAGGTCGTAAACCGGATCGTAGACCACCTTGAGGATATGCGAATGCCCGGCGATGAAGAGTTTGGGATGCAGCGCCTGTATCTTTGCCGCTGCGCGCGGGTTGTAATGGCGCGGGTAGCCGCCGATATGGGTCATCAGCACCCGCACGCCCTCGCATTCGAATGCGAGGAAATCAGGGTAGACGCGGCGTGTGAGCCCTCCGTCGATGTTGCCCGAGACGGCGCGCAGGGGTTTGAACGACGCGATCGTGTCGGCCAGTTCGAGCGAGCCGATGTCGCCCGCATGCCAGATTTCGTCCACGTCCTTGAGGAATTCGCGCAGCGTGTCGTCGAATGTCCCGTGGGTGTCGGATATGATGCCGATGCGTTTCATTTTATGGTCGTGATGCGGGTTGCCGGGCCGGGAATCGTGCGTATGCCGCGCGTGCCGCCGGAAATCTTCGATGTACTATTTATACTTGTCCTTCCACAACTCCTGCATGCGCTGGGCGATCTTCGCCTCGGTGGCATTCCCGGTGTTGGGTTCGTAGAATTTCGTCCCTGCGAGGCTTTCGGGCAGGAACTCCTGCTCGGCGAAATTGCCCGCGTAGTCGTGTGCATATTTATACCCTTTGCCGTAGCCTGCCTTGTCCATCAGCTTGGTCGGGGCGTTGCGCAGGTGCAGCGGCACGGGGCGGTTCGTGGTGTCGTGCTCGACCTGCGACATCGCCTTGTTGATGGCCATATAGGCCGAGTTGCTCTTGGGGCTGGTGGCCAGGTAGATCGTCGTTTCTGCCAGCGTGATCCGCGCTTCGGGCATGCCGATCTTGTGTACCGTGTCGAAACAGGCGTTGGCCAGCAGCAGTGCGTTGGGGTTCGCCAGCCCGATGTCCTCCGAGGCGAGGATCACCAGCCGCCGTGCGAGGAAGCGTGGCTCTTCGCCTCCGGCCAGCATGCGCGCCAGATAGTAGATCGCGGCATTGGGGTCGCTGCCCCGCACCGATTTGATGAAGGCCGAGATGACGTCGTAGTGCTGCTCGCCGTTCTTGTCGTAGAGGGCGATGTTCTGTTGCAGGCAGTCGGTGACGTACTGGTCGGTGATCGTCAGTTTGCCCTCCGTCGCCCCGGCCAGTATGTCGAGGATATTGAGCAGCTTGCGGGCGTCGCCGCCCGAGAATTTGAACAACGCACCCGTCTGCTTCACTTCGATCTGGCGTGCTTTGAGTTCCGTGTCGGTCGTCAGCGCCCGGTCGAGCAGCGTTTGCAGGTCTTTGTCCTCCAGCGATTTGAGGATGTAGACCTGGCAGCGGCTCAGGAGCGGCGAGATCACCTCGAACGAAGGGTTTTCGGTCGTGGCGCCTATGAGTGTCACGACGCCCTGCTCGACGGCTCCCAGCAGCGAATCCTGCTGGCTTTTGTTGAAACGGTGGATTTCGTCGATGAACAGGAAGGGCGGCTTGGCGTCGAAAAAGCGCTGTTTGCGGGCCGACTCGATCACTTCGCGCACGTCCTTGACGCCCGACGTGACGGCCGAGAGCGTGAAGAACGGACGGTCGAGCTGCGTGGCGACGATCTTCGCCAGCGTGGTTTTGCCCACGCCCGGCGGGCCCCAAAGGATGAACGACGGCACGTTGCCCGTTTCGAAGAACTTGCGGAACACACCGTTCTTACCCACGAGGTGCTCCTGCCCGATATATTCGTCTATCGTGCGGGGGCGCAGTCTTTCGGCTAAGGGAGCTGACATGATCCGTGTCGTTTTATGATCCAAAAATAGGTATTTTTCCCGGAACAGGCAAATGCGGTGCCGTGGATGCGGGCAAAAAAAAGTGCCGCCGTCAGGCGGCACCCTGTATCGCACGGAACCCGGCCGGGCGTTACTCTTCCGGCTTTACCAGCGAGAGGCAGAGCTCGTCGAGCTGCGCCTGGTCGATGCAGCCCGGGGCGTCGAGCATCACATCGCGGCCCGCATTGTTCTTCGGGAAGGCGATGTAATCGCGGATCGAGTCCGAGCCGCCGAAGAGCGAGCACAGGCGGTCGAAGCCGAACGCAAGGCCCCCGTGGGGCGGTGCGCCGTATTTGAAGGCGTCCATCAGGAACCCGAAGCGCAGCTGTGCCTGTTCGGCCGTGAAGCCCAGCACTTCGAACATCTTGGCCTGCAGCTTCGAGTCGTGGATACGGATCGAACCGCCGCCGATTTCGGTGCCGTTGCACACGAAGTCGTAGGCGTTGGCACGTACGCGGCCGGGGTCGCTGTCGATATACTGTACGTCCTCCGGCTTGGGCGAGGTGAACGGGTGGTGCATGGCGTAGTAGCGCTGCGTTTCGTCATCCCACTCGAAGAGCGGGAAGTCCACGATCCAGAGCGGCGCGAACTTCTTCGGGTCGCGCAGTCCCAACTGCTGAGCCACTTCCAGACGCAGGGCGCAGAGCTGTGTCAGCGTTTTGAACTTCTTGCCGCAGAGGATGAAGACCATGTCCCCGGCCTTGGCGCCGCAGCGGCCGGCCATCTTCCGGATCTCGTCGGGCGTGTAGAACTTGTCGACCGACGATTTTACGCCCTCCTGTTCGACGCGGATCCAGATCAGCCCCTTGGCGCCGATCTGCTGGCGCTTGACGAACTCCGTGAGGGCGTCGATCTGCTTGCGCGTGTAGGCGGCGCAGCCCGTGGCGGCGAATCCCGTGACGTATTCTGCGTCGTCGAAGACCTGGAAGCCGTGGCCTTTCGCAAGGTCGGTGAGGTCGGCGAACTCCATGCCGAAGCGCAGGTCGGGTTTGTCCGAACCGTATTTCTCCATCGCCTCGATCCACGGCATACGGCGCAGCGGTTCAGTCAGTTCGATGCCCATTACCTCCCTGAACATGTGCTTGGCCCAGCGCTCGAAAATCTCCAGCACGTCTTCCTGCTCGACGAACGACATCTCGCAGTCGATCTGTGTGAACTCGGGCTGGCGGTCGGCGCGCAGGTCTTCGTCGCGGAAGCAGCGCACGATCTGGAAATACTTGTCGTAGCCGGCGACCATCAGCAGCTGTTTGAGGGTCTGCGGCGACTGGGGCAGGGCGTAGAACTGGTTGGGGTTCATGCGGCTGGGGACGACGAAGTCGCGGGCGCCTTCGGGCGTCGAGTTGACCAGATAGGGGGTTTCGATCTCGAGGAAGCCTTCCGCGTCGAGGAAGCGGCGGATTTCCTGCGCCATCTTGTGCCGCAGGATCATGTTGCGCTGCAACGGCGGGCGGCGCAGGTCGAGGTAGCGGTATTTCATGCGCAGGTCGTCGCCGCCGTCCGAAACCTCTTCGATCGTGAACGGGGGAACTTCGGCTTCGTGGAGTATGGTCACCTTCTGGGCGGCGACCTCGATGTCGCCGGTTGCCATCCTGGGATTTTTCGATTGCCGCTCGATGACCTTGCCGACCACCTGGATGACCCATTCGCGGCCCACGCAGCATGCCGTTTGGCGGGCTTCGGCGGGCGAGTGCTCCTCGATGACGACCTGAGTAATGCCGTAGCGGTCGCGCAGGTCGATGAAGGTCATGGCGCCGAGGTTCCTCACTTTCTGCACCCATCCGGCGAGGGTGACGGTCTGGTTTACGTTTTCGGCTCTCAGGCAGCCGCACGTATGGGTTCTGTACATAGGGGTTTGTATTTTTTGTTTGTTTTGTCCTTGCAACCCGCAAAGTTAAATAAAAGAAGCGAAATACGGAACGCGGGCCGGGATTTTTATTTGGCGCGGGGCGTGCCGCGGCGGCTCCTGCGCGGGATAATCCGCCGCCCGACGAGGCCGTTTGTAAAAGTTTGTCTATTTTTGCGGAAAATACCCGAAATGGAAGAACAGCGGAAAACCGACGAAAAATTCATGCGCCTCGCACTAAACGAGGCCCGCAAAGCGTTAAATGAACAAGAGGTGCCGATCGGTGCGGTAGTTGTAGCCGACGGTGCGGTGGTGGGCCGTGGCCACAACCTTGTCGAAACGCTCTCCGATCCTACGGCCCATGCCGAGATGCAGGCCCTCACGGCCGCGGCGTCGACCCTCGGCGGCAAATACCTGCAAGGGTGTACGTTATATGTCACCGTCGAGCCGTGCATTATGTGCGCCGGAGCCATCGGCTGGGCACAGGTAGGGCGTGTGGTGTGGGGTGCCGACGATCCCAAGAAGGGTTACAGACGTTATTCCGAGGCGGTCTTCCATCCGAAAACGACGGTCGTGCGCGGCATCCTCGGCGGGGAATGCGAGGCATTGATGACCTCTTTTTTCGCCGGGTTACGCGATTAGGCCGCATTTAGATTTTGAAAAAAAGGAAAAAAAACATACTTTTGCATCCAACGTATCCGCAACCCGGGATACATGAACTGAAAAACTTAAAAAACGAATAGGAGAATGAAAAAATTATTAGTATCGGTAATTGCGCTGTTCGGGGCCGTATCGCTCTCGGCGCAGGATGTCACGGCAATTTACAATGAGGCGGCCGCCGCATTCGGGGCAAAGAATTTCACCGAGGCAGCTGCCAAGTTCGAACAGGTCATCGACCAGGGCATGGACAACGAGAGCGCCGCTTCGATGGTGGCTACGGCAAAATCGACGCTGCCCAAATGCTATTTCATGCTGGGCGGCGGTGCGTTGAAGACCAAGAATTACGACGAGGCGCTGAAGAACTTCGAGAAGTCGGCCGAGTTGGCCGAGCTTTACGGCGACATGAACCAGATGGCCAAGTCGAACGGCTGGGTTGCCAAGATTTACCAGATACAGGGCGGCGACGCTTTCAACAATAAGGACTATGCCACCGCGTCGGAGATCTTCGCCAAGGGCTATGCCGCCGACCCCGACAACACGGGCATGGCGCTCAACCTGGCGATGAGCTATTGCGAAATGGCCATGAGCAGCGGCGACATGTCGCAGTACGAGAAGGGTATGGAAATCTACGAGGCCGTTGCTGCCAAGACGCACCCCAAATATGCCGAAGATGCCGCCAAGGCCAAGGAGGATATGGCGCTCTATACCAATAATATGGTTGCCAAGATGCAGGCTGCCAACGATTTCGACGGGATCATCAAGATGGCCGATGACCTGCTGGCCAAGAATCCCCAGAGCGCACTGGCGCAAAATGTCCGCCTGCAGGCTTATGCCAACAAGAAGGACTATGCCAAGGTTATCGAACTGGGACAGGCTGCTGCCGATGCTCAGACCGATCCGGCCGACAAGAGCCTGATGTACTACCTGCTGGGCGCCGCTTACAATGCCAAGGAGATGAAGCCGCAGGCAATCGCCGCCTTCAAGCAGGTGACCGACGGCCCGGCTGCCGAGAATGCCAAGGCTGCCCTGGCCGAACTTTCCAAGTAAGAGGGTAAGTGCCGATCGTAAGCGGGCTCCGGAAGGGGCCCGCTTCTTTTTGGTACGGAATATGCGTTGTCCTGCGCAAATCAGCTTTTTATTATGGGACGAGAATCGTATATGCGACCCGAAACCGAGGTGCTCGACGTCAGTGTCGGGCTGGGTTTCGCGGCTTCGGTAGAGGGAAAGGTCGAAGGTTTCGACCGGGAGGACTGGGATGAATAGGTTTACGTGGATTGTGGCGGCCTATTGCGTGCTGCTGAGCGGTTGCGCCGACGACGGCCTGCAGGATGTACTGCCGTCGCGGACGGTGACGCGCAACGTGCGGATCGCTGCTTGCGTCCCGTCGACGCGCACCGAACTGGCGCCGGACGGGTATAATGTGCTTTGGTCGCCGGGCGACCGTATCGGCGTCTATGTCAAGAGCGGCGACACGTTTACTGCGGAGAATGTCCCCTTGGCCTTCGAAGGGAAGGAAGCGGCTTCCGGAGGTTTTTTCAGCGGAGACATTACCCTTGCGGAAGGGGCGTCGGAGTACACGCTCTATGCCTATTATCCCTATTCGGAACAGACGTCCGCGGATGCGACCGGCGTGGGTTTCACGCTGGCGTCGCAGCAGGTGCAGGCGGCAACGGGCGATTCGTCGCACCTGGGGGATTACGACTTCCTGGTCGCCGATGCCTTGACCAGTGCCACGGGGGATTTCGGTGCCCTGCTTTTCAGGCACGCTTTTGCCATCATCGAGGCAGACCTGACGGGATCGGGAGAAATGGCCGGAAAAAACATCGCTTCGGTAATGCTTTTCAATACGGACGCCGCTTCGGTCGCCTCGAACGGTGCCCTGACCGATATGGCCAATATGACGGGCGGGTTCTCGTTCGACCTGACGGCGCCGGCGGGCAACAATACGGCGACGTATACCTATCCGTCCGTGCAGCTCAACCTGTGCGGGCTGACCTTTACGGAGCCGCCCGTACTCGGGACGTCGCCCGTAAAAACTTATTTTACGGTGAATCCCGCCGACTATTCGCGCGGCGACGGCCGGGTTTATGTCGTGGTGAATACGACCGACGGTTATACGGCGACCTATTCGCGGCCGGGACTGGTCATCGGCTCCGGGCAGATGAAAGTCATCACACAGGATATTGCCGCGGGAACCGCGCGCCAACCCGTCATAGACCTGACGGCGGATGGTAAGACGGCCAACTGCTACATTGCCACGCTTTCCTCGCAGGCCTATTCGTTCGATGCGACGGTCGCCGGCAACGGCGTGATTACCGACGGTTTGCTGCAGGCCGTACAGAAGTTCGAGGGACGTACGCTCTCGGCCTCGCTTTCTGGCGGTGAGGCCCGCCTGCTGTGGCAGAGCAACCCCTATCTGATCGAACCGGGAAGCATCTCCTATGCCGGCGGCAGAATCGGATTTTCCCTCTCGGGGCGTCCCGTTTCGCTCGGGGGAAATGCCGTGATCGGGCTTTTCGCCGATGCCGCAGCTACGGAGGCGCTCTGGAGCTGGCATATCTGGATTACCGACAAGACCAATGACGAGCTGCTCGCACAGGCGGAAACGTATACGATGTACCCGGCCTATGAACAGGCTTACGGAGCCGGAACGGCCGTCATGATGGATCGAAACCTCGGGGCGATCTTCAAGGAGGACGGCGCTTACGCCCGGTCGTTCCGGGCGCCGCTCTACCAGTGGGGACGCAAAGACCCCTTCCCGTGGGGGCTGGTGGTGTTCGATGCGCAGAGCGTACCGCATAATTACATCGACGGATGGCGTCCGGTGCAAACGACGGGTGCCCCCGGCCAGTATGTGGGCTACGTAGGCAATACGTGGTACGCCACGGCGCATCCCGACCTCTTTATCGCGACCGTGGCCGGGACGTCCTATGACTGGTATTACGGAGGGGGCAAGGGCAACGGGCCGGATTACCGCAACAATGAACTCTGGGGTAACCCTACGGGCTATACCGTGGGGCAGACTACGACCAAAACACTCTTCGATCCCTGTCCGCCGGGATGGAAGATGCCCCACCCCTATGTTTTCAGTGCATTTACCAAGACAGGCAATACTGCGACGGTGGCCAGCGGCGACGTGAACACTACGGGCTCTTTCGTCCAGGGGTGGAATTTCGTCTACGACGGTACGAATACGACCTATTACCCCGGTGTGGGTTACCGTTACGACGAATACGGTACCTTCTCGTTTACGCCGTCGGGATATTACTGGTCAAGCGCCCCGGCGCCCTCGGATACATTCGGGGCATGGGTGTTCGGCCTTACGGGCGCCAGTATCTACCAGCGCTACTCCGACCCGCGCGGGTTCGGGTTGCCCGTGCGGTGCATGAAGGAGTGATCCATCCTCCCCGGGATGAGGATTGCTTCCGAGTCGCTTTGCTCCGGGACGGTGCTGCTCCCAGCGATGTTGCCGGGGCGGGGTTATTCTCTGCCGATGTTGCTTCGGATGCGTGCCAGTCCGCTGCGGGTCAGCGGTGTCGTGCCCATGCGGGCTTCGAATTCCGTTTCGTCCATCGCCAGCCATGCCTCGGCGTCCATCGCCAGCGGGTCGAACACGGGGTCGAAGGCCGGGTTGGTGTGCATCGGGGCTTTCTGGTTGTGGGGGCAACAACTCTGGCAGCGGTCGCAGCCGAAGATCCAGCCGTCGAGGCCGATTCCTTCGGTGGGCTCTTTCTCGATCGTGTGGCAGGAGATACAGCGTCCCGTGTCGATTACCTTCGGGGCGACGATAGCGCCCGTCGGGCAGCTTTCGATGCAATTGTGGCAGCGTCCGCAGCGCGACCCTTCGAAAGGCGGGTCGTAGGCGTCGGCATCGTCCGTGAGCAGCAGTTCGCCCAGCAGGACATAGGTGCCGAAACGGGGTGTCACCAGCAGCGACTGACGGCCTATCCAGCCCAGCCCGGCTTCGACGGCCAGTTGTTTTTCGAGCAGCGGGGCCGTGTCGACGAACGCCCGCCCCGACAGATCGGGGCGGGAGGCGCAAAGTGCATCGAGCATCCGGCCGAGCATTCCCTTGATCGTCGTGTGGTAGTCGGCCGCACAGGCATAGGAAGCTACTTTCGTGCGGTGTCCGGGAGGGTAGCCCTCGCCTGCGCGGTTTTTGTAACTCACGGCGCAGACCACGGCCGTACGTGCGCCCTCAACCAGTTTGCGCGGGTCGGCGCGCTTCTCGACATTGCGCTCCATGTAGGCCAGCGACGACTGGTAGCCCTTGCCGAGCCATGCCCGCAGCATCGACTCGTTCTCGACCAGGTGCCGGCACGGAGCCAGGCCGCAAAGGTCGAACCCCGCATCGGCGGCAAGTTTTTTGATGTACTGATGGTCGAGCATTTTATTATTTTGGTTCAAAAATAGTGATTTTTAACCGGAAATTAGTAATTTCGCCCCAAACTTTCGCGTTATTGAAACGTAGTTAAAACGAAACGTATTATGACCATCAATACACTTTACGAACTGGTCCGCAACAGCGTGGAGAAGTTCGCGTCGAAAGTCGCATTTTCGATGTTCGAAGGCGACGACGTGACCTATGCCGAGGTGGGCCGGCGTATCGAAAAAGTGCAGGAGATACTTACCGGTGCGGGGCTCCGTGCCGGGGACAAGGTTGCCTTGCTCAGCAGCAACATGCCCAATTGGGGAGTCTGCTATTTCGCCGTTACTTCGGCCGGCATGGTCGCCGTGCCGATCCTGCCCGATTTTTCGGGTGAGGAACTCGACATGATCATCGCGCATTCCGAAGCCAAGGCCCTGCTCGTTTCCGACAGGCTCTTTACCAAACTCTCGAAACAGACCATCGAACGGCTGAACGTCGTGGTGCGCACCAAGAACCTGGGCGTCATTGCTCAGCGGGTCAGGGGGGAGGGCACCATGGCCGTGCCGAAGCCCGATGACCTGGCCGTGATCATCTATACCTCGGGTACGACCTCGAAGCCCAAGGGGGTGATGCTGACCCACGCGGCACTCTGCGCCCAGGTCGGGATTTCGTCGGGCATCTTTCCCGTACTGCCCGACGACGTATTCCTCTCGGTGCTGCCGCTCTCGCACACCTACGAATGTTCCATCGGTATGATCTATCCCTTCTCGATGGGTGCCAGGGTCGTTTACCTCGACCGTCCGCCCACGGCCTCGGCACTGATGCCGGCGCTGCGGGCCGTGCGTCCCTCGGTCATGCTGATCGTGCCGCTCATCATCGAGAAGATCTACCGCCACCAGGTGCTGGCCAAATTCAATTCCAACGGTTTCTGGCGGACGCTCTATAAGGTGGGATTCTTGCGCCGTTACCTCCATCGCGTCGCGGGCAAGAAACTGCTCAAGCTCTTCGGCGGGCGGCTGCGGTTCCTCGGCATCGGGGGCGCCAAACTCGACGGCGGTGCCGAAAAGTTCTTGCTGGAGGCGAAAGTGCCTTATGCCATCGGCTACGGGCTCACCGAGACCGCGCCGCTGCTTGCGGGCGCCGCACCTTCGCAGGTGCGCCTCGGCTCGACCGGGCCCCAGGCGCCGGGCGTGCAGTTGCGCCTGGAGCATATCAACCCCGACACCCGGCAGGGCGAGGTCGTGGCGCTGACGCCCAGCGTCATGCTCGGGTATTTCAAGAACCCCGAGGCGACGAAAGAGGTCTTTACCGATGACGGCTGGTTCCGCACGGGCGATCTGGGCGAGTTCGACAAGGACGGCTGGCTTTATATCAAGGGGCGCCTGAAGAATATGATCGTAGGCCCCGGCGGCGAGAACATTTATCCCGAGGATATCGAAACCGTACTCAATTCGCACGTATATATCGCCGATTCGATCGTCACCGAACAGGAGGGGCGCCTCGTGGCATTGGTGCATTTCAACCGAGATGAGATCGAGGCCATGGTCGACAACTGGCGCGAGGAGTGGGAGACGAAGAAGGAGGCCTGGGAGGCCAAGACCGAGCAGCTCAAGAAGGAGATCATGGATTTCGTGAATGCCAAGGTCAACCGCTTCTCGCGGATTTCGGAGGTGGTCGAGGAAAAGGACGATTTCGCAAAGACTCCGACGCACAAGATCAAACGGTTCCTGTACAACAGGAGCAAAGACAACGACAAACCGCAGCGGGAACAGCCTGCCGGAAAACCCGAAACCAAATGACAAGACGCCCCTCCGCGGAGGGGCGTCTTGTCATTCTGCGTCAGACCTGTCTTCTACCTGGTCGAAGAATGCGCCGAGCGATATGCCGTAATAGCGGCAGAGGCGGGCGAGGGTGCTCACCGTGATATTGTATTTCTCGGTCTCGATCTTGCCGATATGGATGCCCGTGTCCTCGTAGACGGTTTCCTGGGAAACACCTTTTTCTGCACGCAGTTCCCTGAGCCGACCTGCGATCGCCTTCAGTAATGTTATGTCCCGCCAAGGTTGTTTCATGTTAACAAAGAAACAAACCTCCCCAATATTTGATAATGATTTATACATCATTATCGGGGAATTTGCCTATCTTTGTCATCATACAGGAAACGCGCCAAAACGGCTTGGCAACTCACTGTGCGGGATGAGGCGTCACTGAAAATGTGTACCCGTTGCTGCCGATACCGTTTTGACCGCAGGGAACCCACCGAGGCGGGGGTTCCCTGTCTTTTTACGGCGGGTGCCCGGGGACGGGATGAGGCGGTTTTGGTTGTTGCAGCTGCACTGTTTCCGCCCGGAAGCCCCGATCCGTAATATGGGAAAAGCCCCTCCGCAAAGGAGGGGCTTTCGCCTTTTGTCCGTGGTAGTTGCTATTGCGCGGTGTCTTTGCGCGGGATAAGGGTCGTATCGACCTGGTGGGGCTTGTCGCCCACATCCACGAGGTTCTCCTCTTCGACCCCGAGCGAACGGTAATAGGCGTTGATCTCGCCGATGATTTCCTTGCGACCGGCATATACAGCCAGGTAGTAGACGTCGCCCAGCTGGTCGAGTTTCTCGTCGATGATAGGCGACACCATGTCGCCCTGCACGCCGTCGAAACGCAGGTAATATTCGATGTACTCGATCAGCGTCCTGGCGTATTCGCGCAGCAGTGCGTCGCCCTTGTCGGCCGCATCCTCCACGCCCATCGCCGAAGCGGCGTAGTACGCTTCGAGGAACGGATAGGTGTTGGAGTCCGTAAAGCGTATCTGCGACGGGGGCAGCTTCTCAAGCCCCATGTCGAGCAGTTCGACGGCTTCCTGCGCGCGATCCTGCCGCAGTAGTTCCTTTGCCACGCGGGCAAAGGCATCGCGGGCGTGCGAGGCGCTCAGGTTGTATTGGATGAAGTAATCGGCATATACCCTCGGGTCGGCCAGATTCCCGTAGCGGAATGTCTCCTTGAGCAGCGGCGCCGCGTAATCCGCGTCGATGCGCCCGATTTCCCAGGGGTTTTGCACGGGAGTGAGGATCGGCACGAAACGGTAGGCGTAGCCGTCGAACTGGAGGTAATCCATCA
>OIWO01001392.1_pt1 | contig 20150 bp, 13 predicted proteins | sample 1587641 | NCBI WGS metagenome assembly OIWO01 (sample SAMEA3888924, study PRJEB22519) | human gut metagenome | biome: human gut; feature: human-associated habitat; material: faeces | place: Denmark | collected 2010
CAGGTCCTCATTATAGTTCAGAATCCGGGCAATCGTTCGAGATACCTGCGCAACTTCCAACGTGTGAGTCAGCCGCGTTCGATAGTGATCTCCCTCCGGCGCCAAAAAAACCTGTGTCTTGTGCACCAGTCTCCGGAACGCTTTGGAATGAATGATTCGATCCCGGTCCCGCTGAAAATCCGTCCGGTAACGGCAAGGCGCTTCCGCCATCTGCCGCCCTCGAGATTCCGCCGCTTTCGCCGCCCGTGCATCCAATATTTCATATTCCCGTTTCTCGATATCTTCCCGGTAATTCATTGTAATCCTAGCCCTTGATTCCTGTGTGACCGAAACCGCCTTCGCCGCGAACGGTATCCTGAAGCTCGGTGGTCACTTCCACTTCCACTCGCTCGTATTTTGCGATTACCAGCTGAGCAATTCGGTCTCCGTTCTGAATCTTATAATCAATGTTCACAAGCTTGCCATTCACTCTGGCACCAACCATCTTATTGCCGACTGCACTGTGGATCGCATAGGCGAAGTCAACCGGTGTGGAGCCATTCGGAAGGTTCTTCACATCCCCGTTCGGTGTGAAGCAGTACACATCTTCCTGGAACAGATCCAGGTCACCTTTCAGCAGGCTTAAGAACTCACGGTTATCAGACATGTCTCTCTGCCATTCCAGGATCTGACGAAGCCAGCTCAGTTTCTCTTCTTCCTTCGCTTCAACGCTCTTCTTTCCATCTTCAGACTCTTTATATTTCCAGTGTGCCGCAATACCGTATTCAGCAGTTTTATGCATCTCTTTTGTACGGATCTGGATCTCAAACGGCTGACCGATCGAACTCATCAGAGTCGTATGCAGAGACTGGTACATATTTGCCTTCGGCATTGCAATATAATCTTTAAAACGTCCCGGTACCGGTGTATACATCTCATGGATAACTCCAAGCGCCGCATAACAGTCTTTTACAGAATCTACGATAATACGGACTGCAAACAGATCATAGATCTGATCCACCGACTTATCCTGGTTCACCATCTTCTTATAAATGCTGAAGAAATGCTTCACACGTCCGTTCACTTCTGCATCAATGTTCGCATTCTTCATATGCGTGGAAACCTCATCCACGATCTGCTGGACAAATTCTTCCCTTTCCGTTTTTCTTGCATTGATCTGCTTTACCAGATCGTTAAAAACCTCCGGCTGGGAATATTTGAGCGCCAGGTCATCAAGCTCTGTCTTGATCTTGGAAATACCAAGCCGTTGTGCGATCGGAGCATAGATATCCATGGTTTCTTTTGCTTTTTCCAACTGCTTCTCCGGTCGCATATACTGCAGGGTACGCATATTGTGCAGACGGTCGGCAAGCTTAACGATGATGACGCGGATGTCCTTGGACATGGCGAGGAACATCTTGCGCAGCGTGAGGGCCTGCTTCTCGTCCATGCTGTCGACTTCGATGTTGGTGAGCTTGGTCACGCCATCGACGAGCTCGGCCACCGTATCACCAAACAGACCCGAAACATCGGTAAGCGAGGTCTCGGTATCCTCGACGGTATCGTGCAGCAGCGCGGCGCACACCACATCGCAGTCCATCTTAAGATCGGCCAAAATGATGGCAACCTCGACGGGATGGTTAATGTACATCTCGCCCGAGCGCCGCTTTTGGTTGCAGTGCTTCTCGGCAGCAAAGCAGTAGGCCTGCTCCACCTTGGAGAAGTCATCCTCATTCATATATTTGAGGCACAGGCGCTCCAGCTTGTCGTAGCTGTCCGCCATAATCTCGGGCGGCAGCTCATCAGCATGCTTATAGTGCTCCATCTCCGAGAACGGCTGGAGGGTGGAATCATGGGCGGTACGGGCTGCGGCATCCATCGAGGTCCCCTTCCCCTAGGCCCGCGGTACGATCGGGCGGTTAACTTTGGCTAGCATATCAGAAGCGCACGAATCGAGCGCCCAGCTCCGGAAAGCCGAGAACTCCATGCGCGAGCGCAAGCCCTCCAAATAGCGAATTGACCTGCTTAATTGCACGCGACCGGGATTTTCGGCCATCGCGATGCGACGCGTATCGTCAAACCCCGAAACGCGACAGAAACCAAGCTCTTCGAAGATTCCCAGGCCGCTTTCCACCGAGCGCTCGTCGACCGGCGTGCGGGCATCGATGGCAAGGCACATCTGCGCGATGTCGATATCGCTTGCGCAGAATGAATCATCCCCGGTCTTGCCGCGGTTGGAGCGCCACATGGTCTGCAGCGCTCGATAGAGCGTGACAAGCTCATCGCGCTCGGGCGCGTAACAATCGAGCAGGCGCTCGTTAATTCGGGCGTCGCGCGACGAATAGAGCAGGTGAATCACGGCGGGCTGGCCATCGCGGCCGGCACGGCCACTCATCTGGTTAAACTCAATCGTACCAAACGGCATGTGGTAGAGCACGACATGGCGGATATCGGGCAGGTTGACGCCCTCGCCAAAGGCAGATGTCGAGACGATGCAGCTGAGGCTGCCGTCTCGGAATGCTTCCTCCACGCGACGGCGATCGGAACGCACAAGCCCCGCGTTATAGAACGCGATATGGGTCGCACAGTCAGGCACGCGTTTGCGCAACGTCTTGGCAAGCGCCACGGACTGGTCGCGCGAGTTCACGTAAATGACGGTCTTCTCCCCCGTCGCCACGATCGACACCAGGCGATTTTCGCGGCTCGCAAGGTCACGGTCGTCCTCGAGCTGCAGGTTCTCGCGAACGGTCTCGTCGACCACCGTCCTGGTAATCGGTAATACACGAGCAAGCTCCGCCACAACCGGAGCCGTCGCGGTAGCCGTTGCCGCCATGACAACGGGGTCGCCCAGGGCCTTGAGGATATCGGGCATGTCGAGATAGGCGCTGCGGTCGCCGCCCTTGGCAAGACCGGCATGATGCGCCTCATCGATAACGACAAAACCGATGCGCCCCGAACGCGCAAAGCGATCGCGGTGAATGGACAGAAACTCGGGCGTCGTGAGCACGATGCCGGTGCGGCCCGAAGCCAAGCCGGCAAACACGTCATCGCGCGCCGCTTCCACGGTCTCGCCGGTCAGCACGCCTACGCCAATGCCGAGCGCGGCCATCGTCGAGGAAAGGTGATAGGCCTGGTCGGCAACGAGCGCGCGCAGCGGATAGACAAAGATACTCGCACGCCCGCGAAGAACCGCCTCGCGCGCGGCATGCACATGGAAGATAAGAGACTTGCCGCGCCCCGTTCCCATAACGGCCAGAACACTTTGGTGATCGGCCAGGGCATCGAGCGCCTCGACCTGCGCGCGGTGCGGCTGGTTCGATCCGATAAAGCTGTGAATGAGCGAGCGCGTGAGCTCGGTATAGGAAAGCTGGGCAAGCGTCTCGCGTTTACGCGACTCCAGGCGCAGTCCAGAATCCGCCGGTTGTACGCCGCGGCGAAGCTCACATGCCGGGTCGTCAACGCTGGGTGCCGTGGTATCGCGGACCAAGACATCTTTGATCATGAGCTTGGGCTTCACACGTCCCTGCCAATGCTCGGCAACGGCCTCGAATACCAAGTCGACGGCGCTGTCGCAATTGATAAGCCTATCGATCTGCGGTACGCGGAACATAATGGCAGGCACACTCGCGGCTCCATCCGTCGCCACGAAGCGCATATGCTCGCCGGTCTTACCCACCACGGCACGATCACACATCGTCACGCCCTCGGCAGCCAGCAGCGGCACCTTATTACCCTGGCCAAACGGCTCAAGGCGGGAAATCTGCTCGATGGTCTCGATATTCAATTCGGAAAGGTCGACCGTGGCGGCAACCTCATCGGTGTCCTCAAAGTCCTCGGCGGGAAGCTCGGACAGCACAGCGGAAAGGCGACGACGGAACTCGTCGAGCTTGGACGCCTCGATGGTCACGCCCACCGCACCGGCATGCCCGCCGCGGCGAATCAGCAGGTCGGAACAGCGCTCGACGGCTTCGAACAGGTTGACCTTGCCCACCGAGCGGCCCGAGCCACGTGCTATACCGTCCTCGATAGAGAAGAGCAACGCCGGCACGTGATATCGGTTGGTAAGGCGGCTCGCCACGATGCCTTTAACGCCCTCGTGCCAGCCCTCGCCACCCACGACGATTGCGCGACCGCCATCATAGGTCTCCTCGACCTTTGCCATGGCATCACGCGTGAGCTCCGCCTCAATCTCGCGACGCTGACGGTTGATCTCCTCGAGCTCGGCCGCCAGTGCACTTGCCTCGATAGGATCGCGGGCAAGCAGCAGGTCGAGCGCCAGCTTGGGATCGGCCATGCGGCCGGCGGCGTTTAAGCGGGGAATGAGCGAGAACGATAGACCGTCCGCCGTAATGGTAGCCAGATCGGCCTTGGCGAGCGCTGCAAGCGCGATGTAACCGGGACGAGCCGTCACGCGCATCTGCTGGATGCCCTCGGCGACCAGTGCGCGATTCTCGGGCGTGAGCGGCATCATGTCGGACACGGTGCCCAGTGCCGCGACCTCAATCAGCGAACGCCAATACGACGGCTTGCCCAGACGCTCGCCCAAAACCTGCACCAGCTTGAGCGCCACACCGGCACCGGCAAGTTCACGCGAGGGGCCCTTATCCTCGAGTTTAGGGTCGGTCAGGGGCACGCCCTGCGGCACCTGATCGGAGGGCTCGTGATGGTCCGTGACCACCAAATCGATCCCCAGGCTCTCCAGATAGGAAACCTCTTCTTTGGCGGCAATGCCGTTATCGACGGTCACGATCAGCTGGGGACGAGCGAGCTCGTTAACGCGGTCGAGCGCCGCGCGCGAAAGACCGTAGCCCTCGTCAAAGCGATGTGGAATAAACGGCGTAACATCGGCGCCAAACGTGCGCAGTGCCTCGGTCAACAGACAGGTCGATGTAATACCGTCGACGTCGAAATCACCAAAGACGGCGATGCGTTCGCGGTTGCGAATAGCACGCTCGACGCGGTCGGCAACGACCGACATGCCCGGGATAATGAGTGGATCGGCCCAATCACGGTCGAGCGAAGGCGTCAAAAATAGCTGGCCTTCCTCGATGGATGTAATGCCGTGCGCAACCATAATGCGCGCCACCAGCCCGGGTATGCCCAGACCAGCCGAAAGCTCCTTTTCGAGCTCGGGATTTTGCTGAGCGACCGCCCAGCGATGCGTCGTCTTAAGCGATGACATAGGCGCCCACCCCCGATAGGGGCAGGTCGCCGCGATACCTCTCACGGTTCATAGCGATGAGTCCTCTGTGCATGCCCGCTTCGGCAGGCAGATCTGTTGAACGGATTTATTATACCGTGCGGCGCGGACGCAAATCGCCGCAGCACGCCGCGGTTTCGGTAAACGATGCCGGTAATACCCTCGAAATAATCGAGCGTTTCTGACGCACGGACACATGTGAGCGTCTAGCATATCCAGTCAAAACGGATTCACGAGCAAAGGGAGTCACAAGAGCATATGAAGCAATGGGTTGGACTGGGCAAGTTTCTCGCGGGGCACATGCAAATCATCGTTCCGATTTGCGTGGCGCTCGGCGTGCTCTTTCCTCAACAGATCGGCGTTCTCAAGCCCATCGTTCCCACCTTGTTTGCCTTTATGACGTTCCAAGGTGCGCTCAGCAACACCTTTCACCAGGTAGCCGAGGTGTTCCACCGTCCGCTGCACCTGATTGTGGCATTGTTGGTCTCGGCGGCGCTTATTCCCATCGCGGCCTATGCCATGGGATCGTTGTTCTTTGGTTCCAACCCCAACCTTGTCTGCGGCATCGTGCTCGAATACAGTGTGCCCGTGGCAGTCACCGCTTTTATGTGGATCAGCATGTTCGGCGGCAACGGCCCGCTCGCGCTCACCATCATCCTGACGTCCTCGGTTATATCGCCCGTAACGATTCCGCTCACGCTCAAGCTCCTGTTGGGCGCCACCGTCGCAATCGATGTTCCGAGCATGATGCAGAACATGGCCTTTATGATTGCCATCCCCGCCGTGCTCGGCATCGTGATCAACGAGCTCACGCACGGCTGGGGACACGAGAAACTCTCCCCCGCGCTCTCGCCCGCCTGCAAGTTCATGATGATGGGCGTTATTGCCTCCAACTCCACCGCCATGAGCGAGTACGTGCTACACATGAACGCGGTGCGCCTGGAAGTCGCCCTCTTTATTCTGGCGTTCGCCATCAGCGGTTTTGTCGTGGGCATTCTGGTCGCCCGCGCGCTGCATCTGCCATATAGCGAAACGACCACCATGTGCTTTACCTGCGGCATGCGCAATATCTCTTCGGGCGCCGTCATCGCCACGCAATACTTTCCGGGCGAAGTTGTGTTTCCCGTCATGTGTGGAACGTTGTTTCAGCAGGTGCTCGCCTCGCTTATCGGACATCTCTTTGAACGTCTGACCGGCGAGGAGCGCGCCGCCCAGCGCAAGCGCGTCGAGGCCGGCCGCGATGCAATGGCGCGCTAAACCGTCCGCAGTGTGCGGGCGCTCACTTTACGATGTGAGCGCCTCCAGATGTGCGCGGAGTCGCTCCGCATCGACATCGAGCGTGGTCTCAGCATTGACCTGAGCCAGCCGATACCCGACAAAGTAGGGTGAAACCACCCAACGTGGAAGCGCCTTGGCAATGGTTCGACCGCCCAGGTGATAGAAGAACAGGTTGTACGACTCTGCACGACCGCCATGGTGCTCGTGCAAGATATAGCGCAGAGCTACCTGGATTGCGTCGGCGAAGAGATCCGCCTCGGCTTGGTCTCTCGTGTCATCGCTGGCGGCGATTCCCTGCGGGGCTGAAACGTTGATCTCAAAGAACCCCATGATCGGTTCGGTTGAGATGTCGACCGAGATTCTCCCCTGTCGCCAGACATTGATGCCTTCGAAATTGGCAGAAGTCAGCGAAGCATAGCCGTCTTCCTGCTCCAAACCCACAATCTGCATGTGCGGATGGACGAGGCTGCCGCCCGAAAGCGGGCCTTTGTTCTTGTACATGAGCACACTGCAGTACTGTTGGGAATCGATCATCTGCTGCCAACAGCCCAGGGCAAACCGCATCACATGATGCAGCTCATCCGGTTCATAGGTCACCAGGTCGGCGTCGTGATTGGCAGACTCGATCAATACGGTCTGACGGGTGGCGCGCAGGGTCTTGAACTTATTCTCGAGCCAGATGCAGTCGCCATCGCGCTGGATGATGTTGGCGAGTTCCTCGGTATCGCAAAATGGGCACGCGGTGCCAGGGCGACGATTATCGTCGGGCTTACCGCTCGCCTGCTGAACGTCAAATACCAGCGCCACGGGTTATACCTCCAGCGGCACGATCTTGGTGCCATGGAGCTCGGAAACGCCTAGCGCCGCCGCGACCGCGTCGCGATTTGCCGTAGTGATGCCGCCGCCGGGAAGGATGGTCAAACGATCGCCCGCATACTCGATTAAACGAGCCAGGTGATCGAAATTATCCTCGATCGACGCACCGGCAGCGCCGCCATGCGTGAGGATGCGCGTAACGCCGCAGTCGACAAGTGTATCAATCGCATCGAGCTGAGCCTCGGGCGAGAGCTGGTCAAATGCCATGTGGAAGGTGATGTCGATGGGCTCGCGCTTGCATTCCTCGGTCGCACACCCCGCGGCCATAACGAGGGCGCCGAGGGTGAGCTGGTCGAGCGCCCAGCCGCCAGCGCAAGGCTTGCAGCAGCCAAAGACCAGGCCGTCAACGCCGGAGCTCACAGCAAGGCCCAGGTCCATCTCCATCATGCGCAGCTCGTCCTGGTTGTAATGAAAGTCGCCACCACGCGGACGAATCATGCACATCACTCGCGTGTCATGCTCGTGAGCGTAGCTGACCGTAGAGCTGATAACGCCAGCGGAAGGCGTGGTGCCACCGACGGCGAGGTTGTCACACAGTTCAATGCGCCCCGCACCGGCCTCGATGGCCGCCGGCACTCGCTCAAAGTTCTCGGCACAAAACTCGTACAGCATAGATAGACCCCCAGATGACATTTCTATTTCCACACGGCATTGTCGCACTTTAAATACCAACCCGCATGACAGAGCAAAATGATTTGGTGGGGACGAAGGAAAACGTCCCCAACGACTACCTCCAACGCCGCAGGCAGACGACGGACAGCGAGCGGGCACCAGAGCGAACAAATTGGCATGAAAAGAGGACGGCATAGACCTTCTGGTCATGCCGCCCTCTTTGAATGACAAGTTGTCGCTCTGGTGCCCGCGCAGCGTCGACTGGTCCGCCGTTCGGTAGAACGGCGGAACCGCCTAACCACCCAGGTAGGCCTTACGCACGTTATCGTCGTGCAGGAGTTCTTGGCCCGTGCCGGTCATGGTGATCTTGCCGGTCTCGAGCACGTAACCGCGCGTAGCAATCGAAAGCGCCATCTGCGCGTTTTGCTCGACCAGAAGTACCGTGGTACCGGCCTTGTGCAGGTCCTCGACAATCTGGAAGATCTGTTCGATCAGAATCGGTGCCAGACCCATGGAAGGTTCGTCGAGCATAAGCAGTTTGGGGTTACTCATAAGGGCGCGCCCCATAACGAGCATCTGCTGCTCGCCGCCCGAAAGGGTGCCGGCGACCTGGCGACGACGTTCCTTCAGGCGCGGGAACTGCTCGTAGACGCGCTCCAGGCCCGGAGCCACCGTGGACTTGGGCTGCGTATAGGCACCCATCTCCAGGTTCTCCTCGACCGTCATCTGCAAAAAGGCGCGACGACCCTCGGGAACCTGAGCCAGGCCCTTACCAACCAGCTTATCAGCGGGCGTATGGGTAATGTCCTCGCCCATAAACTTGATGGAGCCGGTCTTGGAGCGCAGCAGGCCCGAGATGGTCTTGAGCGTTGTGGACTTGCCGGCACCGTTGGCACCAATCAAGGCCACGATCTCGCCCTCGTTAACGTTAAAGGAGATGTCCTTGATGGCGTGGATGGCGCCGTACCAGACGTTGATGTTGTAGACGGAAAGCATCGGCTCTGCCATTTAGTTCTCCCCCTTATCCTGCTTGCCCAGATACGCCTCGATAACAGCGTCGTTGTTCTGGATCTCCTCGGCCGTGCCCTTGGCGATGACCTTACCAAAGTTGAGCACGCAGATGCCCTCGCAGATGTTCATAACGAGTGACATATCATGCTCGATAAGCATGATGGCGATGCCGAAGGTGTCGCGAATCTTGACGATGTTCTCCATGAGCTCCGCGGTCTCGGACGGGTTCATGCCGGCAGCAGGCTCGTCGAGCAGCAGCAGCTTGGGGTTGGTGGCAAGCGCACGGACGATCTCCAGACGACGCTGAGCGCCGTAAGGCAGCGATCCGGCCTGCTCGTTTGCCAGATGCTCCATATCAAAGATGGACAGCAGCTCCATGGCACGCTCGTGGGCGGCCTTCTCGTGCTTCCAATACGTCGGCAGGCGCAGCACGCCCTCAAAGCCGGAGTAACGCTCCTGGTTATGCAGGCCGACCTTAACGTTATCCTCCACCGTCATGGTATTAAACAGGCGAATGTTCTGGAAGGTACGGGCAATACCCATGCGGTTGACCTGGTAGACCGACTTGCCCGAGGTATCCTCGCCGTCGAGCAGGATGGTGCCGTGCGTGGGCTGATACACCTTGGTGAGCAGGTTGAAAACCGTGGTCTTACCGGCACCGTTGGGGCCGATCAGACCGGCGATCTCGGTCTTGCCGATAGTCAGGCTAAAGTCGTCGACTGCCTTAAGGCCACCGAACTCAATGCCCAGGTGGATGCACTCGAGTGCAGGGCGCTCGCCCAGGTCACGATCGGGAACGATGGCGCCAGAAGGATACGGGACCATCTTGCCCTTCTTGAACTCAAACTTACTGGGCATCGGCTGCCACCTCCTTCTTGGAAGCAAAGCGGTCCTTGACGCGACCGAAGAACGCCTTGAGCTGCGGGTTGTTGGTAAAGATCATGACCAGGATCAGCACGATGGCGTAGATGAGCATGCGGTAGTCCGAGAACTGACGGAGCAGCTCGGGAAGCACCGTAAGCAGCGCCGCCGCGATGACGGAGCCGCGCATATTGCCCAGACCGCCCAGGACCACGAACACCAGAATGAGGATGGACGTGTTGAAGTCGAACTTGGTGGCGGAGAGCTGCGAGAAGTTACCGCCGAAGAGGGCTCCAGCAGCACCGGCGAGGGCAGCGGAAACCACGAAGGCGATCATGCGGTACTCGGTGACGGAGATGCCTACGGACTCGGCTGCAATCTTGTTATCGCGCACGGCCATAATGGCACGACCGGTACGGCTGCGAACCAGGTTGAGCACGATCACGAGTGCGACCATGACCAGGATGGCACCGGCGAGGAAGGTCGAGTACGTCGACACGCCCGATGCGCCCTGCGCGCCCTTGATGATGGCGGTGCCGTCCTCGAGCAGATGCAGGTCGTCGATCGTGGAGTTACCCGTGATGTTAAAGATCACATGCAGGCCGCGGGAATCGACGCCCACGATAAGGCAGGTGACGATCTCTTTGATGATCTCACCAAAGGCCAGCGTCACGATAGCCAGGTAATCGCCACTCAGACGAAGGACCGGGATACCGATCAAGAAGCCCAGGATGGCGGCAGCGAAGGCGCCGACCACGATGCTGATGATAAGGCGTACCGGATCGGAGGGAACGGCGCTCTCAAGGGCGACCGCGGTGACGATGCCCGTATAGGCACCGACGCTCATAAAGCCCGCATGGCCCAGCGACAGGTCGCCCGCAATGCCGACGACGAGGTTGAGGGAAATGGCCATGACGATATAGGCCGTGATGGGAACCAGCTGACCGGCGATCATGCGCGGGATCATGTGGTTGGACTGCATAAAGAACACGATGGCGAAGGCCACGATGAACATGGCGTACGTGACAAAGTCGTGACGCGTCTGCTTGTCTTTAAGAAACTTCATAACGCTCACCTACACCTTCTCGGGGACGTACTTGCCCAAGAGGCCGGCAGGCTTGACGAGCAGGACGATGATCAAAACACCAAAGACGATGGAGTTGGCAAGGCTCGTGGAAATGTAAGCCTGCGCCATCGCCTCGATGATGCCGATGAGAATGCCACCGACAAAGGCACCGGGGATGGAGCCGATGCCGCCGAAAACGGCAGCGTCGAAGGCCTTGATGCCAGGCATGGCGCCCGTGGTGGGCTGCAGGACCGGCGAGTAGGAGCACAGCAGCACGCCGGCGATGGCGGCAAGGGCGGAGCCGATGGCAAACGTCATCGAGATGGTGCGGTTGACGTTGATGCCCATGAGCTGAGCGGCGGCTTTGTCCTCGGACACGGCGCGCATGGCTTTGCCCATCTTGGTCTTACCTGTAAAGAACATCAGGCCGGCCATGATAACCAGGCAGGCGACGATGGTGACGAGCGAGACGGCGCTTACGTTGAACTTGGCCAAGAACTCCGGCACCTGGAAGGTGACGAGCGAAGTGAAGTTCTTGGGCGTGGCGCCCCACAGAAGCTGCGCGGCGTTCTGCAGGAAGTAAGACACGCCGATGGCCGTGATCAGAACGGCCAGAGGGCCTGCTTGGCGCAGCGGCTTATAGGCCAGACCCTCGATGAGAACACCGAGAACCGTGCAGACCACACAAGAGAGAACTACAGATGCCCAGCCCGGGAGGCCGAGATACGACGTGGCACAGAACGAGACATAGGCACCGACCATGATGACGTCGCCGTGAGCGAAGTTGAGCATCTTGGCGATACCGTAAACCATGGTGTAGCCCAACGCGATGATGGCGTAGACGCTGCCCATGGACAGGCCGTTGACCAGGTATTGGATAAAGACCGTCATGTTCCACATCCCCCTTTCGAATAGGTTTCCAGTTGATGTATGAAACAGGGGCGTTACATCGTCCCTAGATACCAAGCAAGCAGGGAAGGCCAAAACCTCCCCTGCTTGGGATCAAAACCGCTCTATGTAAGGCGGCCTATTAAGCCTGTACGTACTTGCCGTCGGTAATGACGTACGCCGTCGGGTCCTTCTGGACCTGGCCCTTGTCGTTCCAGGAGAGCTTGCCAGTCAGACCGTCAACAGTAATGTTGCGCATAGCCTCGGGAAGCTTCTCGGCAACCTCGGTGGGGTCGGCGTCGACGCCCAGGCCGGCCTCCTTGAGGGCCTCGACCACCGCATGCACGCCGTCGTAGGCGTCGGCGGCAAACTGGTCGGGGGTATCGCCGTACTTATCTTTGTAAGCGTTGACGAAGTCGGCGTTCTTCTCGTCGTCGGCGGAGAACGGGGTCATGAGCAGCAGACCCTCGGCAAGAGAGGTATCGAAGCCCTCAACGCCCAGGATGCCGTCCATGCCGTCGCAGCCCATCATCTTGACGTCGTAGCCCATGTCCTTGGCGTTCTTGAGCAGGACGGACGCCGGCGTGTAATAGATCGGGGCAAAGATAAGCGTGGCGCCGGCCTCCTTGGCCTTGGTGAGCTGGTTGGTAAAGCTCGTGGAAGAGTCGTCCTTAAAGGTCTCGGTATCGACGATGTCGAGCTTGGACGCCTTGGCCTGCTCGGCAAAAGCGTCGGCAACGCCCGAGCTATACGTATCGCCGGAGTTGTAGAACAGGGCGATCTTGGCGTCCGCGTACTTCTCGGCCAAGAACTTCGCGGCGCTGGCGCCCATGGTCGGATCGGTGAAGCAAACCTGGAAAACCGTGGTCTTATCCTTGGTGACGTCGAGCGACGAGGCCGAAGGCGTGACCATAAGCATGTCGTCGGCAATCTCGCCCGAGACGGCAACGGCGGCACCAGTCGTGACGGGGCCGACGAGAGCCTGCATGCCCCAGTCGCACAGGGTATTGAAGGCGTTGATGGCCTTCTCGCCGTCAGCGACGTCATCCTCGGACTTAAGCGAGAGCTTGAGGTCCTTGGTCGAGAAATCCTTGGCGGCGAGCTTGGCACCCTTCTCGGCCGAGACACCATAGGTTGCCGCGGCGCCGGTCAAAGGGCCGATGACACCGATCTTGAAGGTCTTGCCGTCATCGGCGGAGCCGCCGTCCGAGCCATCCGACGAGCAACCAGCGAGTGCTGCGGTGCTACCGAGCGCCGCAGCGCCAGCCAAGAAACTCCTGCGGTTAAGTACGTTGTTGATGCTAAACATGGTGTCCCCCTTTTCGCTGGCCGTGGTGCGGCCGTCTTGCGGTACAGGGCAAACCTTATGGTGCAAACGTTGACAGTTTGTTACGGAAGTTCGTTTGTAGCGAGCGTGTTTCCAATGTTTCCGCAGCGTTTCGGGGGTGGCGTTTTATGCTGCTCCCGCTGCCAGGCAAGCACGCGCCCGCACTTCACGCTAGAATGCACTCAACCTTTAAGCGGTTAATCCATCCATAAGATGCACGAAGGAGCTATCTATGAGCGAACCCCTGCGCACCGTGAACGTCGGCCTCATCGGTCTGGGAACCGTCGGCGGCGGCGTGGCCCGTCTGATCAAGAGCCACCACGATGAGTACCTGGCCGCCTACGGCATCGACCTTAAGCTGAGCCGCGCCTGCGCGCTTGCCTGGGAGCAGGCCGAAGCCGCCGGTATTGAGCGCGAGGCCTTTACGAGCGACTGGCACGACGTCGTCACCGACCCCGCCGTCGATATCGTCGTCGAGCTCATCGGCGGCGAGCACCCCGCGACCGAAATCTTCACCACCGCCTTCGAGAACGGCAAGCACGTCGTCTCTGCCAACAAGGCCCTGCTGGGCCGTCATGTCGAAACGCTCGCCGAGAAGGCGCGCGCGTGCGGCGTGCAGATTAAGTGCGAGGCCAGCTGCGGCGGCGGCATCCCCATTGTCAGCACGCTCGAGCACGACCTGGTGGGCAACAAGATCCTGACCATCGCCGGTATTCTCAACGGTACCACCAACTACATCCTGTCGCGCATGGACGCCGAGGGCGCCGATTACGCCGACGTGCTCGCCGACGCGCAGGCCAAGGGCTATGCCGAGGCCGACCCGTCCGCCGACGTCGACGGCTTCGACGCCGCCAGCAAAACGGCGATCCTCGCCTCCATCGGCTTTGGCACCCGTGTGACCACCGACGACGTATACCAGCAGGGTATCCGTACCATCGGCGCCGAGGACATCGCCCAGGCACGCGAACTCGGCTACACCATTAAGCTGCTCGGCATCGCCCGCAACACCGACGCCGGCGTCGACGTCCGCGTGCATCCCACGCTGATCCCCGCCGACCACATGCTCGCCAAGGTCAACGGCGCCATGAACGCCGTCTACGTGGTGGGTGACGCCGTGGGCGAAACCATGTTCTACGGTGCCGGCGCAGGCTCCTTCCCCACCGCAAGCGCCGTCGTGGGCGATATCCTGTCGCTCTCCGAGCAGATCAGCCGCGGCGTGGCTCCGCTGCCCGAGATTGAGCCCTATGGTCACAACCTCGCCTTTAAGCCCATGGACGAACTCCAGACCAAGTACTATGTGCGTCTGAAGGTCGCCGACCGCGTGGGCGCCCTGTCCGAGACGGTCGACATCTTTGCCAAGCACAACATCTCGATTTCGCTCATCAACCAGGTCGAGGACGGCAAGTCGGGCGTCAGCGATGCCTGCTCGGTCATCTTCCTGACGCACCGCGCGCTCGAGAAGGACGTCCAGGCTGCCGCCGCCGAGCTTGCCAGCGTCGACTGCGTGGCCGAGGTCGCCAACGTCCTGCGTATCGAGGACGTCGAGGCCTGGACCGAAGGCGTCATGGCCAACTAGCCCGATTCTCGGCAAATCAAATAACGCATGAGGGGCTCCTATCCGATTGGATGGGAGCCCCTTTTGCTACATCCTTTGAGCGAACTGGTCGACTAACGTTTGAACAACTTGACCGTTCGTCAACAACCGTGGATACCGTTTGCCGATATGCGACGGCAGCTGTATTTTGCCGCCGCTATGCTGTGCCGTGTATGTCCGCCCGCGATGAGAGGAAGCACCATGTTGCTCGAGGGCAAGAAAGCAATCATCACCGGAGGCACACGCGGTATCGGCTATGCCATCGCCTGCCGTTTTATCGAGGAGGGCGCCGCCGTCACCGTCTTTGGCTCGCGTCAGGAGACCGCCGATGCGGCCGTTGAGAAGCTGACAGCCGCCTATCCCGACGCCAAGGTCTGGGGCCGCTCCTGCGACCTCACCTCGCTCGAAGCCGTGACCGAGGCCTTTACCCAGACTGCCGCCGACATGGGCGGCTTGGACACAGTCGTCAACAATGCCGGAATTTCCCAGCGCTCGCCGCTGCTCAACTACACGGCTGAGGAGTTCGCCAAAGTTATGGACCTCAACGTCGTCGCCGTCTTTAACGGTCACCAGGCTGCCGCCAAGATCATGACCGAGGCCGGCCACGGCGGCACCATCACTACCACAAGCTCGATGGTCGCCAAGTACGGCCAGCCCTCCGGCGTTGGCTATCCCACGTCCAAGTTTGCCGTCAACGGTATGGTCCAGTCGCTCTCGCGCGAGCTCGCCCCCATGGGCATTCGCGTCAATGCCGTCGCACCCGGCGTGACCAAGACCGATATGGTCGCCAACCTGCCCGATGAGGTCATCAAGCCCATCATCGCCACCATTCCGCTGGGTCGCATGGGCGAGCCCGAGGATGTCGCCAACGCCTTTGTTTTCCTGGCGAGCGACATGTCCTCCTACGTCACTGGCGCCGTGCTCCCCGTCGACGGAGCCGCCCGCTCCTAAAGGTCGCAAGCCACGATTTCGGACCTCAACGGAGCTCAACGCAAAAGGCGCGCTGTCTGCATCAACCGCAGGCAGCGCGCCTTCTTCTGTTTGAAAGGGAAACTATGTCCCACTATTTCGAATCAGAACGGGGCACGGTTTCCCCCAGGACCTCCTTGCGGAAACTGCATCCCACTCTGAGCGCCCATTCCGGGACACAGCTTCCCAACGGCCCCCGTTTCGGAAACCGCATCCCGTTCCGAGCCTTCAAAGCAGGACGCGCCTTCCCCTAGGGAAGCATCTCGTTATTTGCCGTCGTCGTCCTCGGCTTCTTCTCTTGCATAGAGCTCCAGCATGCGGCGGCGGTATTCGCGCACGGCGAGCTTGGCGCGCTCCAGGCGGCGGCGCTCGCGCGGAGTCAGCTCGGACGGGTCGACCTCGTCTCCATAGGTCTTATCGGCAAGCAGGTGCGCCGCGTCCACGATGCGGGCATCGATGTGGCCGCTCGCCGCCTCGGCGGAAAGACGCTCGGCAATCGTATCGAGCGTAGGCAGGCCCTCGAATACGCGACCATGGCCATGCGAAGTCAGCAGCTCATGCTCGCGCGCGAGCAAGCTCGCTAGGTCATGATGGGCGCGCAGGATGTCGAGCGCATCGGATGGATGCTCGGCAACCTCTGCCACGGCGGTGACCGGTGCGGCATCCACCACGCGGTAGAAGAGCTGCGCGAGCAATGGCATCAAGAACACCGTGATGGCGCCGGCGGCAACCATGACCGACGCGATGTCTTGCGACAGCGCGCCCGCGTTGACGGCAACGCTTGTCACGGCAACGATGATCGGTAGCGCTGTGGTGCAGTACAGGGCCACGGTAATGCGACCATACGCCGACACATCACGCGTCGCAGGACAAATGCTCATAGAAATAAGAATGGGCACGGCACGAATAATCAACAACGCCACGATAAAGCCCACGAGCAGACCCGGGCGCGACGCCACGGCCGTCAGATCGATCTTTGCGCCCGATACGGTAAAGAACACCGGAATCAAAAAGCCGTAGGCCAGGCCGTCGAGCTTGGTCTCGAGCGTATGGTTGCCCTCGGGGATGATGTAGCGCAGGACAAAGCCGGCGGCAAAAGCGCCCAACACGATATCGAGGCTAAAAATGGCGGAAAACGCCACGAGCGTGACCAAAATAAGCACCGTCAGGCGCACGAACGTCTGCGATGTGGTATCGGCGCGCTCCTGAATAAAGGCGAAAAAACGACTGCCGATGCGTTTGGAGCGGCCGGGGACCACGGCAAGCAGCACGCACACGGCGGCAAATAAGCCCAAGATCAGCAGCGTCTCGATACCCGTACGGGCAGACAGCAGTACCGACATGGCGAGCACGGGGCCGAGCTCGCCCCACGTACCATAGGCGAGAATCGAATCACCGACGCGCGTTCCGGCAAGCAATCGCTCGCGCAAGATGGGCATGAGCGCTCCAAGCGCCGTCGAGGTCAAGGCGAGCGTCACGGCGATACCATCGAAATGGCTGACCGAGAACCACGGGGTAAAGCGCACGGCAAGCCAGGCGATGCCAAACGTGACGACCCACGTCGCCATACCGTAGCGCCCCTCGACGCCCGTGATGTTCTTGGGATCGATCTCAAAGCCGGCAAGCAGGAACAAAAAGGCCAGACCGAGCTCGGACACAAGCGAGACCTCGGCATCTACATGGATGACGCCGAGCATATGAGGTCCCAGCACCGCGCCGAACACGAGCAAAAAGACCGTTTCGGGAACGGGTTTTCCAGGAATCGCCGAGGCGATGAAGGGGCTTGCAAAGGCCACGAGTGCGATGATGGCGAGCGAAACAAATGCCATGTGATGCCTTTCTCTTGTTTGCGCTTCACTGTAGCACCCTCGCCGTCCTCAACGCGCCGCGAGCTGTCGTATCATAGTGAGGTTTACAAACATGTGGCTCAAGGCGACCGCAGGGCAGACCCCGCAAACCGACCGCTGCCGCATACCGTACCGTACGCCCAACCGATCAGGAAGGCAGGAACCAATGGTCTCTCGTATCTACGTGGAGAAGAAACCCGGGTTCGACGTCGAGGCTCAGCAGCTCAAGGGCGAGCTGACCGAAATTCTCGGCATCAAGGGCATCGAGGCCCTGAGGATCATCAACCGCTACGACGTCGAGGGCATCGACGAGGAGCTTTTCCGCTCTTGCGTGCCGACCGTCTTTAGCGAGCCCCAGGTCGATGTGACCTACGACGAGCTCCCCGCAAGCGATGGCGCCGTCTTTGCCGTCGAATTCCTGCCTGGCCAGTTTGACCAGCGCGCCGACTCCGCCAGCGAGTGCGTGCAGCTCATCAGCCAGGGCGAGCGCCCCGCCGTGCGCTCCGCCAAGGTCTATATGATCTCGGGCGCCCTGGACGAGGCCGCCATCGAGGCCATCAAGCACTACGTGGTGAACCCCGTCGAGGCGCGCATCGCCTCGCTCGACCTGCCCGAGACGCTGTACATGGAGACCCCCGAGCCTGCGCCCGTCGAGGTGCTCGATGGCTTCCGCGAGCTCGACGAGGCCGGCCTTGCCGCCTTTATCGCCGATCGCGGCCTTGCCATGGACGAGGCGGACATCGCCTTCTGCCAGCAGTACTTCCGCGATGAGGACCGCGACCCCACCATCACCGAGATCCGCGTGATCGACACCTACTGGTCCGATCACTGCCGCCACACCACCTTCGGCACCGTCCTGGACGACGTGACGATCGACGACGCCGTGGTGCAGCAAGCCTTCGACCGCTACATGGAGATGCGCCACGAGCTCGGTCGCGACGCCAAGCCCGTCTGCCTCATGGACATGGGCACCATCGGCGCCAAGTACCTTAAGAAGACCGGCGTCATGACCGATGTCGACGAATCCGAGGAGATCAACGCCTGCACCGTCAAGGTGAAGGTCGATGTCGATGGCGAGGACCAGGACTGGCTGTTCCTCTTTAAGAACGAGACCCACAACCACCCGACCGAAATCGAGCCCTTTGGCGGTGCCGCCACCTGCGTGGGCGGCGCCATCCGTGACCCGCTCTCTGGCCGCAGCTATGTGTATCAGGCCATGCGCGTCACCGGTGCCGGCGATCCCACCGTCCCGGTTTCCGAGACGCTCGAGGGCAAGTTGCCGCAGCGCAAGCTCGTGACCACTGCCGCCGCCGGCTACTCCAGCTACGGCAACCAGATCGGCCTTGCCACCGGTCAGGTCAACGAGCTCTATCACCCCGGCTACGTAGCCAAGCGTATGGAGGTCGGCGCCGTCGTGGGCGCTACCCCGGCAAACCACGTGCGCCGCGAGTGCCCCGCCCCCACCGACAAGATCATCCTGCTGGGCGGCCGCACCGGCCGCGATGGCATCGGTGGCGCCACCGGCTCCTCCAAGACCCAGAACACCGAGTCCATCGAGACCTCGGGTGCCGAAGTCCAGAAGGGCAACGCCCCGGTCGAGCGCAAGCTGCAGCGTCTGTTCCGCCGCGGCGACGCCTGCCGTCTGATCAAGCGCTGCAACGACTTTGGCGCCGGCGGCGTGTCCGTGGCCATTGGCGAGCTGGCCGACGGTCTGGAGATCGAGCTGGATGCCGTGCGCAAAAAGTACGACGGCCTGGACGGCACCGAACTGGCCATCTCCGAGAGCCAGGAGCGCATGGCCGTTGTCGTCGCCCCCCAGGACGAGGAGAAGCTCATCGCCGCCGCCCAGGCGGAGAACCTGGAGGCCTATCGGGTGGCCGTGGTCACCGCCAGCCCCCGCATGGTCATGCACTGGAAGGGCCAGACCATCGCCGACCTGTCCCGTGCCTTTTTGGATACCAACGGTGCCGTGAAGCACGCCGCCATCTCTGTGGCCAAGGCGGACCGCTCCGCCATGGGCCGCGAGAATTTCCACACCCTGAAGGAGATGGCCGCCAGCCTGAAGTGCGGCTCCCGCCGGGGCCTGACCGAGCGGTTCGACGGGTCCATCGGCTCGGCCTCCGTACTGATGCCCTTCGGCGGCAAGACCCAGCGCACCCCCGCCCAGGCTATGTCCGCCCTGTTCCCCGTGCTGCCCGGCCAGGAGACCGACCAGGCCAGCGTGATGGCCTGGGGCTTTGACCCCGACCAGTCGGTGGTGGACCCCTATGCCGCCGCTCACGCCGCCGTGTACACCTCCATGGCCAAGCTGGTGGCCGCCGGTGCCGACTATCACAAGGCCTATCTCACCTTCCAGGAGTTCTTCGAGAAGCTGCGCAGCGAGCCCCAGCGCTGGGGCAAGCCCTTCTCCGCCCTGCTGGGTGCGCTGGACGCTCAGCTGGAGCTGGGTGCCGCCGCCATCGGCGGCAAGGACTCCATGTCCGGCTCGTTCAACGATCTGGATGTCCCTCCCACGCTGATCTCCTTTGCCGTAGCGCCCGCCAAGGCGCCGGGCCTGATCAGCACGGATTTCAAAGCCGCCAACCACGGCGTGTACCTCTTTAAGCCCGCCGATGATTCCTTCGACGCCATCCGCGCCACCT
>OIWO01001407.1_pt1 | contig 19961 bp, 14 predicted proteins | sample 1587641 | NCBI WGS metagenome assembly OIWO01 (sample SAMEA3888924, study PRJEB22519) | human gut metagenome | biome: human gut; feature: human-associated habitat; material: faeces | place: Denmark | collected 2010
CGCGCTCGAGCGACACCTTGCATGCGCACGAGCAGTCGTTCGACAAGGGCGGCCTTTTCATTGTCAAAAGGCTCGGCCTTGGCAATGAGACAGGCTTTGGAGCGGTACACGACTTCCACTTCCTTCAGACCGTTGGCTTCAAGGGTTGCTCCCGTTGAGACGAGATCACAGATGGCGTCGGCAAGACCGGCTCGAGGAGCTACTTCAACCGAACCCGTCAGCAGACAGGGCTTGAAGGTGAGGCCGCGTTCATCAAAGCAGCGCTTAAGAAGCTGCGGATAGCTCGTCGCGATGCGGCGGCCGTTGAGGCTTTCCAGACCGCCCCAAGTCTCATCCGTCGGAATCGCCACCGACAGCCGGCAGCCGCCGAAATCGAACCGCTTGAGCATGTGGAATTTCGGTTCTTCTCCTTGACTTCTGCGGGCGAGTACGGTTTCTTCGAGCACGTTTTCGCCGATGATGCCGAGGTCGACCACGCCGTCCATGACGAGACCGGGAATGTCGTCGTCGCGCACGCGCAGGATCTCAACGGGCATATTTTCCGCTACGGCCAGAAGGCGCTGGGAGTGGAAGCGTACCTTGAGACCGCAGCGTTCAAGAAGGTCCTGCGAGTCGTCGGAAAGTCGCCCGGACTTTTGCATTGCAAGCCTCAGGCGGTTGTTTTCATTCATTTTCTTCTCTTCTCTCGTGAAATGGGGTGACGGGGAACGGGCTTTGGGAGCAGTTGTCTTCTGCGCCGCACCATCATCGGACATGCAAAGATCCGGCGCAGTGATGAAAAAAGCCTCCGGAGTCCGATGACTTCCGAAGGCTTTACTGTTTTGTGGAGCTTCATCCTGAGCCGCCGGAAGCATGCATCGATCCTCCCGAACAGCTTGTGCGCCCGAGGGATGCTTTAAGGATGGTGGTGGTGATGGCGGCGGAAGGTAAAGCCGTACACGACAATGCTCCGACAAATGGGAATGTGGTTTATAGCGAAAAGGCGCTGCATGTTCTCTGCGAAATTTATATTTCCGCCGAAGAACTGTCTTCAATCATGCCACGGCCGAGTGCAGTTTGGGAATGCCTCAGGGACGCGTTCGGTGCATCTTCGCACTGTCGGCGCACGTCAAATGCGTCTGAACAATGTCAAAGGGAGTTTTTCCTTAGGCGCAATATCTGAGATGGATCATCATGATGCGGCCGCGAACGCTGAAAATGATTTTCCATTTTTTGCGAAAGAATCCGCGAATACAGGAATAGCGGGGAATTGAGCCTAAGCGCAGTATTTCCTAAGGACTGCGGGTGAGAGCATCCTCCCCCGCGAAACGATACAAAAGAGGAATACATCATGCAGCTTACTAAGCGCGCCTTTCTTCTGTCCGGTGCGGCGCTTGCCGTCTCCGCCGCAAGCGGAGCCTTTGCCATGGGGACGCCGAGCGGTTTCGCTGTCGTCGGTTTTGCCAAGCAGGGTGATCTCGGCGAAGTGATCGTCAACCCGTATAAGATTTCGCCGCTCACAGCCGTCATTAAGAACGGCGGCTACGAACTGCTCACGGCTCATGTCCGTGTGGTGCCTAAGGACGGCGGCCAGGAAATCGCATACGATGTTTCGAAGGCGCAGCTGCTTACGCATGCCGGCATTCCGGTGTTCGGTCTTTATGCCGACTATTCCAACAAGGTTGAAGTCAAGTATTCGTACCGCTTTGACGGCAAAGAGGTCAAGGGTGAACACACCTATACGATCTATTGCGGTCCGCTGCGCGGCATCGAATCAGGGGCTGCCGGCGAAAAGAACCTGATGTTTGACGTAGAGGTGAAGAAGGTCGATCCTGAATTTAAAGATCGTCTCTACTTTGTCAACAACTTCGGCAATGCCCACGGCGCTGATACGCGCGCAGTCTGGAACAATCCGGAAGGCGGCGCTCTCACGTGGAGCTTCATTCCGAAGATTGCCATTATTGACACGACGGGCGCCATTCGCTGGTACCTCGACGCTTCGACGATTTGGGAGCCCGAATCGATCTACACCAAGGGCGTCATGATGGGCTTCAAGCAGAACGACGACGGTGCTGTTTCTTGGGGCTACGGTTCGACTTATGTGAAGTACGACATCATGGGCCGCAAGGCTTTCAACCGTCGGCTGCCTGCGGGCTACAGCGACTTCTCGCATTCGCTCGATCCGATGCCCAACGGTCACTATCTGCTTCGCGTTGCATCGGCTGACCTCCGCCGTCTCGATCAGAAGCGCGTCCGCACGGTCCGCGACATGATTATTGAAGTGGATGCCGGCGGCCGTGTGGTCGATGAATGGCGTCTCTTTGATATTCTCGATCCGTACCGCAGCAACGTCATCAAGGCGCTCGACCAGGGTGCTGTCTGCCTGAACATCGATCCGAGCAAGGCCGGTCATACGCTCACGGCAGAAGACCTCGCCAAGCAGGAAACCTCGGCCAACTTCGGCGACTTTGCCGGCACCGGCCCAGGCCGCAACTGGGCGCACGTCAATTCCGTTGACTACGACCCGACCGATGATTCGATCATCATTTCCTCGCGTCACCAGTCCGCGATCATCAAGATCGGCCGCGACAAGAAGGTGAAGTGGATCCTCGGGGCGCCGCGCGGCTGGCGTTCTCCCTGGAAGGAAGCGCTGCTCACGCCGGTCGATGCCCAGGGCAAGCCCCTGAAGTGCGGCGATGCTGAGTGCGGCGACGCATTCGACTGGACGTGGACGCAGCACACGGCTTGGCGTATTGATTCCAAGTCCGACAAGAACGTGATTTGGGTTTCGGTCTTCGACAACGGCGACGCCCGCGGCATGGAACAGCCTGCGCTTCCGGAAATGAAGTATTCGCGCGCTGTCATCTACAAGATCGATCAGGTCAAGCGCACCGTAGAGCAGGTTTGGGAATACGGCAAAGAACGCGGCCACAATTGGTACAGCCCGGTGACGTCGCTCACCGAGTACCAGCCGGACAAGAACTCAGTCTTTGTCTACTCCGCCACGGCCGGCGCCGACTTCGACCTTACCACCGGCGCTATGAAGGGTCTTCCCAACCCGTACATTGACGAGTTCCGCTGGGGCGAAAAAGAACCGGCCGTCGAAATTCAGCTCCACAACACCATGGGCTATCAGGCATGGCCCTTCAGCGTGAAGAAGGCGTTCACCGACAACTAACGTTTCGTTCTGAGCTTTAACGAGAATCCATCCGAATCCGGCGGCAAAACTGCCCGAGAGGATGATCTGCTCCGCCCGAGGTTGGTATTTCTTCGGACGGAGCTTTTTTTCTCCATGGGCGGCGCTAAACTTCCCTTTCACCCTTTAGGCGGCTTCGCTATCCCACTCATGCTCATGGATAACGAACCGTCTCAACGGACGGAAGCGGTCTTTGAAGCCGCAGGATAAAAATCACTTGAGGTTTTCATGAGCTCGGCGATGACGACGCAGCGCGCAACATTGATCGGACTTTTGGCTCCGCTTTGCTGGGGGATGGGCGTTTCACTTGTGCGCGGCATTGCCGAAGGCTTTGGACTGGCCCAGGGACAGACGCTTCTGTACACCACCGCTGCGGTATGCCTCTTTTTCGTCATCGGCATTCCGGATCTGCGGACCGTCGACAGGCGATACCTCATTTTTGGTCTGCCGACAGCCAACGCGAGCTCGCTTTGCTTCACGCTCTCTATCTTTTTTTCTGCTGGCGGAACGCAGACGATGGAGGCGGCCATGGTGAACTACCTTTGGCCCGCTCTGACACTCCTTTTTGCCGTGGTCTTTAACGGCGTGCGGTCACGCTGGTGGATTGCGCCCGGTATGGTGCTTGCTTTCTGCGGGATTGTTGAAATTCTCGCCGGCGGGCAAGGCTTTTCACTCGAGGGTTTTATTTCGCGGCTGCTTGAGCATCCGCTGAGCTACATTCTCGCGGTCGGCGCTGCCGTCACTTGGGCGGCTTTTTCCAGCATGACTCGTGCGTGGGGCGGCTCAACCAATCTGGCCTGCCTGATTTTCTGCATCAACGCCAGCATCTACGGTGTGCTGTGGCTTTGCGGCTTCGGCACCCAAATGGTGGGCGAACCTTCGGCACACGGCTGGATCAGCGTCATCCTGGGCGGCATTGCGATGGGCGGCGCATATGCTGCATGGACGCAGGGCATGACCAAAGGGAACATCACGGTGCTGGCAGCGGCCTCCTATTTCACGCCGGTTCTCTCGTGTGTTTTTGCCGTTTTTTGGATTGGCGCCAAACTCGACAGCTCTTTCTGGACGGGGGTCGCTGCTGTCGTTGTCGGCTCACTGCTCTGCTGGGACGCGACGGCGCGCGGAATGAAGCCGCTCTTGGCGCTTGAAGCTCAGGGCCGGACATCCGCAGCAAACCGCATTTGGCTCCATCTAACCGGCCGCGGCAGCAAACGCTGACACAGCTTCCAGAGTGCCTTTCAACTCACGGCAAAGCTTCGGGCGCCGTGAGCGAGAATGCTGTCAACCCGGCGAAAGAGGAGCAGAAGATCGAGATGCAGAGCACTCGTTTCAATGGAAAGGGCGCTCCCCTTATCAACGCGTTCCATGTGGCGTGAGACCAGTTCCGCGGCGTCGCTCGAGGATGCCGCTTCGCCTGAAAGGAGACTGCTTCGAAGCGCATTGATCTCCTGCGGATCACTCGTTGAGAGTATTTGCGCGAGGAGCTCTAGGTGCGCAGATACGACGTGATGCTCTTGTTCGAGTTCCTGCGCACCCTGTGCACTGAAAAAGAGCGAGCGGCGGATTTTTTTCTTCCGCAGCAGATCAACGATATCGTTTGTGACTTCGAGCGAGAATAGCAGTGCATCAGAAACGGCAGAAAGCGACTGCCATTCGATGACGGCCTCTTCCGAAAGGTCGTCACGGATGATGATATTGAGCGCTTTGGAGACGGTGCGGCAGCGGCGGTCCAGGAGCTTTCGACGCTCTTTAAAGGCCAAGAGTTCACCCATCGGCGGATTTTCATAGATAAGAGGTGTGAGTGCATCCCAGTGCTTACGGAATAGCTCTGCCGTGCGCGCGTTCTCATGACGCACTTGGACAAGTGCTGAGCTGCTCGAAAGGAGATTTTCCTTTGAAAGCAGATGCGTTTCAAAGTCATCTGTTTGGATCGACACGGGCACCAAACGATCGATCAGCGCGGCTGCCGGATGAATGAAAGAGAGCCCCACAGCACCGATTACAGTGTTGTAGACCACATGAAATAAGATCACGCCGTCTGCCGGATCGCCGAGAGATGCAAAAACGCTGCCCGCAGCCGGAATAAAGTAGAGGACTGCTGCGCCGGCAGCAAAGCCGCCGACCCGAAAGAAGAAGTTTCCAAGCGGCGCCTTCCGAGCCGCTTTTGATGCGCCGGCTGTTGCGGCTGCAGCCAAGAGCGCACTGCCGAAATTTGCCCCCAATACGACCCAAAGCGCGGCTGAGGCCGGCAGCAGACCGCTCGCAGTGGCAGCCGCCGTCACGGCGACAACGGCTAGGCTGGAGAAAAATAGGACGGCGCAGGCGATGCCGACAGCCGCCGCAAGGAAGGGATGCTCCGGAAGATGCGCCAAAGTTTCCAGAATGATCGGACTGTCGCGCATCGGCTCGGTTGAGGCCATGATGCTTTGCAGCGCCAGAAGAACGAAGGCAAAACCCAGCAGCATTCGGCCGAACTGGCCTTCGCGCTTTTCCATTCGCCGCAGAAAGAGGAAGGTGCCTGCAATGAGCAGAATGGGAATAAGACTGGAAATGTTCAGTGTCAGAATGCGTGCGGCCAAGGCACTGCCCAGATCGGCGCCGAGAACGGCGGCCAGAGCAGCCGCCGTAGATACCAATCCGCCGGCCTGCAGACTTGCTACGAGAAGTGACGCGGCCGTTGAGCTTTGCAGCAGCATCGCCAGACCCATGCCGGCGGCAAAGCCGGCAAAGCGGTTGGAGAGGCGTGTGGCCAGCCATGAGCGAAGCGCCTCACCAAACGTGCGCAATATGCCGGTTTTCACCATGTACGCTCCCCAAACAAGGAGCGCAACGGCGCTGGCGCTGTGCAAAAGGAATGTGTACACCGATCAAAATCCGAGGAAAAAAGGCGCTGCGGGTGCTCCCATTGTAGGACTCGGCCCGTAACAGCATGACTTCTGAGAGCGCTCGGCCTTAGAGACTTCTAGCGCTCGGCAAGAACGCCGGCCTTTCGGAGCATCTGCAGCACGGTCTCGCGCGGCAGCGCGGCGATCCGGCCTCCGTCGTATGCGGCCGTATCATGAGCGGTAAAAAGCGCATTGAGGATGGCTTCTTCGGTTGATTCTATGGCGGCCATGAAGAGCGGCGTCATATCGTCACTGCGGACTGTGGGGCCGCCTTCGAGCAGGCCGTAAGGGGCTTCATGACGAACCCGCATGGAGGGTGCCGTTGAAAAGGCAAGGGCGAAATCCCCCGATCCGTTGGAAGCAATACCGCCGGTACGGGTCATGCCCATAAATGCCCGTTCGGCCAGACGCTCGAGCGAACGCTGCGTGAGCGGGGCATCCGTTGCTGCGATCATCATGATGGAGCCGTCGGCAGACCCGGCCGCGTCTTTGACTCGTTCGGCCCATCCCGCGGGCATGGCTTGCGAGAGAAGCTTTTCATTGCTCCAGCCGCCCAGCTGCCGGCCGACTTCAACGCCCTTTACGGTGAGAAAGCCGCCGAAGTTGGCCTGAACAATGACCCCGACGGTCCAGCCGCCTAAGCTTTCGGGGAGTTTGCGCGATGCGGTGCCGATACCGGCCTTGAAGCCGAAGGCAACAGTGCCGGTGCCGGCACCGCAGCAGCCTTCTTCAACCGGACCGGATTCCGCCCTGCACAGCGCTTCAATAACATGGTTGGGCGAAACGAATCGTGCACGGATGTCGTTGACGCGGCCGTCATTCGTTTCGCCGACAAAGGCGTTGACGCTTTTGACCGCTTCATTGCCGGGCTGCTCGAGCGTCCAGGAGAGAAGTCCTTCAATCCCGGCGGCGACACTGAGCGTGTTGGTGAGAACAATCGGCGTTTCAAGCGTGCCGAGTTCGTTGATCTGAGGAATTCCCGCGGACTTGCCAAAGCCGTTTCCGACAAATACGCCGGCGGGCACTTTTTCCTGAAAAACATTGCCGCCGTGCGGGAGGATGGCCGTCACGCCCGTGTGCATGCCGCAGGCGTCGTCTTCCAAGGTAACTTGGCCGACTTTCACGCCCGGCACATCGGTCACGGCATTGAATTTGCCGGCGGGCAGGATGCCGATATGGATGCCGTAACTGCGGACTCGGTTGTTGGTCATTTGGACAGCTCTTCTTCGAGGTTGATGGTTTGAAGATTCTATTGCCGATACCTTTTTTACGGTATGGGGAAGTCGGTGTTGTCTGCATGCGTCGAGAACCGACGCGATGCCATGGATGATGTTTTCAAAATAGTGTGAAAACAAATCATTGCTTGAAAACGACAGGAATCCTTTTGTAAAGAAAGAGGAGATTTTGAATGACCAATAAGATTAGCAGTGCATCTCAAACTGTTCGTGCTTTTAATGTCGGCACGCTGGGCGACTGCAGCGCATGGGACGACAATCTTGGTGCGGCTCCATTGGAGTGGCTGCCTGCAGAGGAAGCGCCCAGTTTCATGTCCGGCACGGGCAGCGATGAGGTCTGCGAAAGCGGCATCGGTTTTGCTCGAGAGCGAGAGGGCTGTTGCATGTGCTCTTTTGGATTTGATGCCGTGGGTGTTCGCAACGGTGATTCGGAGCTCCTCGAAAGCATGAGGGATCGAAATGTGCGCCATGCTTCGGGCGAGATCGATCTGTGGAAATCCTCTGTCGGAAATGATGAGCTGGATTCCGACAAGCAAAGTTTTTGGGTTCAAAACGGCATAGGCCGGCGGTTTTTGAGTCCCGATGTCTTTTCCGACGGTCTTTATACAGGCGGCGAATCTTTCTGGAGCCGCCTCTCGGGGAGTTCTGCGGAGTGGCTGCGTAAGTTTGGTTTTTATAAGAAATAAGCAGCCGGCTGCTTTATCAATCCTGTGCTTGCCTTATTGTTTTTTTTCTTAATGGAGTGATCTGATTGGAATATTCCTATCCATCGAAATCAGTTAACTGCTTGGTTATCCATAACCTTAAGGTCACATTGAGAATAGGCATTTCCAATTTCTGCGCAGAAGCGAAATCTACTTCTAATGGATTAGAGCTAAAGATCTATCTACACTAGTCCACGGTGCCTGACGAAATTTTCACACATCTTCACGAACCTCACTGATCCGATCCATCGGGCAGAGAAGATGCCGAAGTCCCATTCGAACAGGCGAACAACACCGAAAAAGGACAAAGGAGACCTTTATGCCCGATCACAACACTCATGGAGTCGGTTTCAAACGGATGCGCATGGCAGGGCTGCTGCCTGCGGCTGCACTCATTCTTGCCGTCTTTGCGCCTTCAACGGTCAGTGCTGCAGAAGTCAAACTTGCCGGCGCTGTCGTTTCCGGTCTTTTCTATTCCAAGGCAGAAAGCGCAGAGCATTCGAATCTGGTTCTCGCGGGTGTCGGTGAGGCACCGGACGATACGTGTTTCAAAATTCTCGGAAAAGAGGATTTAGGGAACGGCTATTACGTTCGGTTTAATCTCTCGAGCAATGTAACGTCTGATACCGGCTCATTTTCCGGACACAACGGCCTCTTCAGCTCCACATACATGTCGTTTGGCAATCAGCAGTTTGAAGTCACTGCCGGCCGTATGTCCGGGCTTACCGTTTCCGGTGATCCGTATTCGGTCTATGCTGCGACGCATGCCAACATGACTTACGCCCAGCTTGCTGGGATTGCGCCGGCAAACATTACGTTCCAAGCCGGAGCGCTCACTAATGCAGTCGCATTCACAACGCATGGCAGCCGATTTGTGGTGCGCGGTGTTTATTCGAATGGTGATTCAAACATCGGCGCTATTGGAGACACTGAAGTGACCGAGGACTGGTCCGACCGCCGCCATGTGGCGCAGCTCGGTGCCATGTGGCTTGGCGAGAAGCTCAAAACCGCGGTGGTTTATTCGTTTGAAATGCCCGGACAGTTGGCCAATGCGGACGGTTCCCGCGATGTTCGGCGTAAAAACACGCATGCGCTTCATTTAATCGGGAGCTGGCATTTAGCCGGCAAGCAGGGGCCCGGCATTGCCGGCATCCTTTATGCAAGCCGCAACGAATGGCGTATTGGCGCTGTGCCCGATCTCTCTACGTTTGTAGGCGACGGCCGTATCGGCAGCAGTCAGGAGGGCCTTGACAATGTTGCGGTCCATGTCAGTGCGAAATATCCCGTTGGCCGTCATCTCTTTACCGCCGCGGCCGGTTACCTGCATTCGAAATGGAACGGAAAATCCACGAAGAGCGGCTATACCGAAGGTTCCATGGTGATGGGCGGCGTGGTTTATTACTACAGCCTTTCGAAAAGCACAAGGTGCTATGCCGCGGCAAGCTGGGCTGACGGCCGCAAGCTCCTTGACGCCGCACCGCGACTGAACCGAGTCATGGGAATGGTCGGTTTGATGAAGTATTTCTAATTCATGTTGCTCGGAACCATCACGGTTAAGCCAGTCATTATTCTGTTTACAGAAAAGATTTCTTTCGTAAACGGTTGGACAGCCTTAACTAGTGCTAATGGATTAGTTTCAAAACTGTAACTACTCTTCTTCAAAGCACAACGCGCTGTCTCTGAATCTGCAGGACCAGAAGGCAGATTCAGGCGCGCGTTGATGCTGCCTATGTAAGAAGGAGCTCTCTCAATGCAATATAACCATCATCGTTCGCACGCCTGCACTTTGCTTTGCACTGCCTTGGCACTGGCTTTCGGATGCGCAGCCGTGCATGCTGCGGATGTCAAAATTTCCGGCAGCGTCATCACCGGTCTCTATTTCAATAAAGTCGAAGGCGCTGATAACGGCAATCTCAAAATGGGCGGTGCGGGTGAATTGCCTGATGATCCGCATTTGATGCTGACTGCGCGAGAAGACCTTGGCAACGGTTGGTACACGGGCGCTCAGCTGCAGAACAGGTTCTATCCGGATTCCGGTACCTTCCGCTCCAATGGGTATTTGTTTGATGCCCAGTCTCGCCTTTTCGTCGGCAACGATCAGATTGAATTTTCATTCGGCCGTATGGCTGGTTTGACTGTGGCCGGCCGCCCGTATTCTGTTTATGGGAAGACGAATGCCAACATGACATTCGCCTCACTCGGCGGCATTGCACCGGCCAATATCATGTTCCAGCCGGGTGATCTTTCCAATGCGATCGCCTTTTCAACCAATGCTCAGTCGGGTCTCTTCGTCCGCGGCGTTTATTCAAACGGCGACTCAGTCAATGGCACGGATACGGAAACGACTGACGACTGGTCTGACCGTCGTCACGTTGCTCAGTTCAGTACGGGCTGGACGGGTGATCATCTGAAAACTGCCGTGGTGTATTCCTTTGAAATGCCGGGGAACGTCAAGAATGCAGACGGCACTCGTCCAGAGGCACTCCGCAAGAAGAATACGCATGCCGTGCATTTGATCGCCAGCTACGATTTCGGCGGACCGGCAGTTTCGGGCATTCTGTATGCCAGTCAAAACGAGTGGCGCATCGGTCCGGTGGGCGATTTGTCAAGGATCGTCGGCGGCAATGCTGTTGTCAGCAATAGCGAAGAAGGTCTGGACAACCTGGCAGTGTTCATGAGCGCCAAATATCCTATTGGTCAGCATACGATCAGCGGTTCGGTCGGCTTCCTGAAGAGCAAGTGGAAGGGCGCTGAAACGTCAGTAGGGCATGATGAAGGCACCATGACGATGGCCGGTCTGGTTTACTACTACAACTTCTCAAAGCGCACAAACTTCTATGGCGCAGCGAGCTGGTCTGACGGCAAGAAGCTGCTCGACGGCGTCGACCGCTTTAACCAGGTGCTGACGGCCGTGGGGCTCATGCACCGCTTCTGATCATCCTTCCTCCAGCCTGCATGGCCAAAAGCTCTGCAGGCTTGGAGCTGTCGGCAATCTTCGGACTGCGGGGGGACTAGAGCGCAAGTGAGCTTTCAAAAGCGGCTTTAAAATTCGGCAGCACTATGATTTTGCGGCCGTTGCGCTCAATCAAGCCTCGCTTGATCCAATCGGAGAGCAGTCGATTGACGACGGCTCGGGTGGCATGAACCATCAGGGCCAATTCGTCTACTGTCGGCTCAATCGGAAGCAGCCCGGCAGAGCTCTCTTCTCCGCCAATGGCCAGAAGCGAGAGAAACAGTCTTGCCAGACGCACAGGAACGGGATCGAGACCGTTGACGAGCAGTCCGTCGAGCTGCGCTTCGTGATTCCATGCCAGTGTGCGCAGGTATTCGAGCTCTATGCCGGGGTGATCGGCTAAGAAGCGTCTGAACTGCAAAGCATCTCTGCGCCGCAGACGTACGGGAGAAAGTGTGCGGATGGTGAGCTCCAGCGGCCGCTTATGGAGCAGGGCTTTGGGGCCTCCGAGAATGGTTCGGGGCACAAATAAGGCAGTCATGCGCGGACCGCGAGTGCGCGGTGCACAGGTGGCGAGTATGCCTTGATCAATCCAATATACAAAGGATTCTCTCCCAAAAGCATGATCGATGTGCGCAGGAAGGTCGACCACAGGCGCATCCACAAAAAGTTTTTCGAGCAGCGGCGGGTCGGGATGAAAGCGCCACGGACATTTGGAGTACAAAATCCCCGGCTCGAGGAGCGGAATGAGTTCTTTGGGCATGCGCGGTTTGTTCATCCAATGGATGTTCTGCAGTGGGGACTCAAAAAAATGAAGCCGAGCGGACTGCTTGGTCTTATGCGGATTGACTTTACCTGAAAACAGCCGCCCGAAGCGCGTGAGCGCGGCGGGCGGCGTTTGCCGCAGCGGCAGGCTGATGCGCCTGTGATCTGCGGCGATGCGGAAGGCTGATGCGGGCTGCTCAGACGCGGCCAGCCTCAATGGCCTTAATGGCGTTCTCAGCGGCGACGCGGCCGGAAGTCATGGCAAAGGACGAGGCAGAGCCTTCGCAGCGAAGGTCGTAAGACGAATCATAGAGGCCGCCGATATCCTGTCCAACAACATAAAGGTTCGGGATGACGTTGCCCTGCGGATTCTTGGCTTCGAACTGCGGCGTCACCGTAACGCCGCCCAACGTCAGGAAGAAGCAGCGCACGCCTTTGAGGGCGTAGTAGGGACCTTTATTCAGGTTGAACGCCCGCAGATGTTCGGGCTTGCGGCTGAATTCTTCATCAACGCCGGTTTTCGCGAATTCGTTGACGCGCTTCATGCTCGACTCAAGATTCTCTGGCGGCACGCCGATTTGCTGGGCAAGCTCTTTGACGGTATCTGCCTTGAAGGCCCAGCCGCGCTCATAGCCCATTTCTAGCGTCTTCGGCAGCGCCTTAAGCGGTACGCCGGCCAGCACGATGGCGTTGAAAGGCAGTACGGCACCCTTGTTAATCAGATCATCGATCATGGATTGGTCGAAGATCGTGTAGAGCACGCCGCCCGCGCTCGTCATGGCATTGTAGACGTCGACAAACACGGCGCCGCGCGACTCATTGAAGAAGCGCTTGCCTTCATGATTGACCCAGAGCCACGGCTGAGCCAGTGCGCAGCGGCCTTGTTTAAGTTCGTCGGGGCCCGAGAACTGGTTGATCGGCGGAACGTCCGGAAGATACGGTGCATTGCCGGCAACGGCGTGCATGCCGGCAACGTTGGCGCCGACCAAGCGAGCCATCGTGATGCCGTCGCCGGTGCGTCCGTCCACTACCGGCCCGCGGAGCCAAATTGGTTCGACCATGCCGAGCGCCGAGGAGTCCGTCACGTTCTGTGCGAGCATTTCCTTATTGGCAGCAAAGCCGCCGGTGGCGATGATCACCTTCTTGGCATGCAGAATAATGGTGTTGCCCTTGGCATCTCTGGCTTCAACACCAGTGACCTTGCCGTTGTTCATGATGAGACGCTGCGCTGAGGTTTGCGTACGGAGTTCGCCGCCGCCCTGACGAATGCTCTTCACAAAGAGTTCGATTACCTTGGCCGCGCCGCCGACAAACAAGTGCCATGTCATGAGCGATTCGTGCTTGTCGTACATGGTGCGGATGCCGCGGAACTCAATGCCCATGTCCTGAATTTCGTCAATCGTTTGACGGGACTCTTCAATCAGCACACGAAGGACGGCCGGATCACAGCGATAGTGGTGGAACTGCAAAGCCGCGTCGAGCACCTGCTGCACGGTCGTCTTAATACCGTGCTCCTTCTGGTAGCGCGTGCCGACGCCGAGCGACCCCTCCGGGAACAGCCCGGCGCCGCCGAGGAACGCTTCTTTTTCAAGCACGATCGGTTTCACGCCTTTCTTAACGGCAGCATTCGCGGCGGCAAGGCCTGCAAGCCGCCGCCCACGATGACAAGGTCGACCTTCTTTTCAACGACGGCAGCCTGAACGATGGCCGGTGCTGCTGCAAAAGCAGCGGCAGCGGCCGTAGAGCCGAGAAATTGGCGGCGATTGAACTTAGGCATATGAATCTCCTTGTTTCAGAAGCCGACAGCGGCTTCTTGAATTTCAGTCTGCAGTCCCATGGGTTTAGTTTCGCGTTTGAGACTGCAAGTTCGGAAAAGATTAGATTTGGAGAGCCTTTTCGTCTGTGCGCCAGCGCACAATGCATCGTTTGTTTTTTTAAGGATTAACGCTATCTCTTCATATGTTTACCGATGTTGTACGGCGTTTAGAAACACGTTGACCAAGCGCAGTCTTTGCCGCTCTGGCCCGAGGTTAAAAGGCTGCGGAGACCTTGAATAAAGCGGTGAAATCATCGACGGACCGCTGAGGATGCCGATGCAATCAGCGAGGTCTCCGAAATCCATCAAGAACTCTGGGCAAAAGGCCTGAGGACGAGTGCGGCAAGATGATCGACATTTGTCAAACTCCCCTCCAAACACTTCGGCCGCACCGGCCAGCATCTAAAGAGGACAAACTTGAGATGACAGCAGCAAGAAAAATCCGAGCGGCCGTGGTCGGCGCGAGCGGCTATGCAGGATCAGAATTGACGAGATTCCTGCTTGCGCACCCGGCGGTTGAACTGACGCATCTTTATGTTTCGGCCGCGAGCAGCGACGCCGGCAGGGCGATTGCAGAAATTGACGGCCGTCTTTTTGGCCGCACACAGCTCGTGCTGGAACCCATGACGGATCCGGCTGCTGCGGCGCAGGGGCTTGATGCTGTCTTTTTGGCTACCGAACACATTGTGAGTGCGGCCCTGGCGCCGATATTTGCTGCTCAAGGCGCAGTGGTCTTTGATCTTTCCGGTGCCTATCGACTGCCGAATGCATCGGATTATCCGAAGTTTTATGGGTTTGAGCATGAGCATCCTGAACTGCTTGATCGGGCGGTTTATGCCCTTGGGGAATTTGTCGACCGCGGCAAGCTTCGCGCAGCCCGGATCGTTTCTCTTCCCGGGTGCTATCCAACGGCATCGCAGCTCGCGCTTAAGCCCTTGATTGATGCGGGTCTGCTTGCCGCTGACTTTAAACCTGTGATCGATGCTGTTTCTGGTGTTTCCGGTGCGGGCCGCAAAGCCAAGATCGGGAATGCCTTTTGTGAAGTGAGTCTTTCGGCTTACGGGGTCTTTACGCATCGTCATCGGCCTGAAATCGAAGCGCATTTAGGGCGCCCGGTCATCTTTACGCCGCACCTGGGGCCCTTTAAGCGCGGAATCCTTGCCACGATCACCGTGAAGCTTGCGCCGGGACTCGGTGATCAGTCTCAAGCGCGTGAAAAGATTCAGCAGGCTTATGAGAGCGCTTATGCGGCATGTCCTTTGGTTCGTCTGCGTCCGGCGCTTCCCAAGCTCGATGATGTGGTGAATCTGCCATTTTGTGACATCGGCTTCAGCGTGGATGAGGAAGCCGGCTACGCTGTTGTGGTCTCGGCTATCGACAATCTGATTAAAGGAGCTGCCGGACAGGCGGTGCAGGTGATGAATCTGCGCTTTGGTTTTCCTGAAACGAAGGGACTGCTTTGACTTCGGGGGAAGAGCGCAATGACAAAACCATTCAAAGCTGATGTGCTTGTGGTGAAGCTTTCCGGCAAGGCTTTGACAGCGGATAAAGCGCTTGACGCGCTTTTTACGGCACTGGCCGGTTCAGCCGCAAGCGCAGAGCGTACGAGAGTCGTATTGGTGCATGGGGGAGGCGTTGAGGTGGACGCACTCATGCGCGGCCTTGGCCGCCCAATCGACAGGATCGAGGGGCTGCGGGTGAGCCCTGCCGAAGACATGCCGGTTATTGCCGGCGCCTTGGCCGGCACCTGCAGCCTGAAGCTGCGCGGAGCTGCGCAAAGGGCGGGGCTGATGCCTCTCGGACTCTGCGCTACCGATGCAGGTATCGGCCGGGTCGTGCCGGCGGACCCGCGTTTAGGACGCGTCGGCGTGATTGAGCCCGGAGACTCTGCCGCAAAACGCCGTCTCCAAGCCCTGCTTGATGCCGGTTTCACGCCGGTTATTTCGTCCGTCGGTATGGATGCTGCCGGGGCGCTCTGGAACATTAATGCCGACGATGCGGCGGTGGCATCAGCTGCGCTCTTGGGTGCGCCGCTCATTTTTCTCTCGGATGTTCCCGGCGTGCTCGATGCCAATAAACATCTCTTTGAACAGTTGAATGAGGAGCAGGCAGAGACGCTTATTGCCGAAGGCGTGATTTCCGGCGGCATGACGGTCAAGGTGCGCGCCGCATTCCGTGCTGCGGCCATGACAGGCAAACCGGTGGCTGCAGCCTCTGTCTTTGATCCGATGCTGCCCAATAAACTTGCATCTGGACAATTGCCGGGGACCACATTCACGCTTGAGTGAATCCGACGGTGAACTGTCAGCGCAGTTCAAATGTGAATTTATTGCCCGTCTTTCGTTATTTGTCGACTATTGTGCTGGGTGAAGTCGAACAAATCGACTAAAGTCGGGCATTTCTTTGAGGTCTTTTCGTTTTGTTGTGCGTGTTGCATGAGATTGATTTTCACAATCTCAACTCGACGATTTTGGATGCTGTAGCGCATTGATATTTATATAAAATATTTCAATGAAAAGTATTTTGCAAAAATCCGCCGACTGATTTTCTATTTTTTGGTCTGCATCAACTCAAGCTAGGCAAATGCGCCTAATACCAAAAAATGAAATTCATAAAATGAACGAACTTGAAGCCCAAGGAAAGCACCCCAACGTTTAACCGTTGATTCCTTGAGGCGCTGCAGGTCTGCAGGCGTCCGTTTGGGCGCGGCTTCAGTCAAAGACATTTTTCCCCAACAAAATTCGTCAACTCTCCTGTCACTGAAAACAGGAAGTCTTCTGAGGCAATTTGATGAACAACGCTAGCGCACAGCAAAAGATTTTTCCGTTGGTGCCAGAACATGCCGCTTCCGACATGAGCGCTGTGCTCCACATGATCCCGGCTGAAAAGGCCGGGGTACTGCCGCCCTTGGGCGTCAAGCTCCCCGACGATGTCGCGGCGAGTTTCCGCGGTACGCCTTTCGCCGACCTTTATGAGGAGGCGCTCAATCTCCTGAGAAGCCGCAACATCACGGCCGATGAGCTGCGCTATCTTTCGCGTGCGCTCACGCAGCTGCTCGCCAAGCGGACGACAGGCGAAGCCGCAGCGGTGAGCCCGTTTTACATTCGTCAGGCTCGTCTTTCCGACGTTGATGCCTTGGAGGGACTCGTCAAATATTGGGCCAAACAGGGCGAAAACCTTCCGCGCAAACGGGCAGACATCATCCGCAACATCGACTCGTTTGCCATTTGCGAACGTGACGGCCGTCTTGTCGGCTGTGCCAGTCTTTTCGTTTATGACTCGGGACTCGCTGAAATCCGTTCGCTCGGCGTTGCCCCCGACATTCAGCGTCAGGGACAAGGGCGTGCGATTGTTGAATATCTGCTCGAAAGAGCCCGCCGGCTCGATATCGACAAAGTTTTCGTGCTGACCCGCAACCCGAAATTCTTCGAACGCGTGGGTTTCTCGCTCACCAAAATCGACGCACTTCCTGAGAAGATCCTAAAGGACTGCGAGAATTGTCCCAAGCGCGCGCGGTGCGACGAGCTTGCCTACGAATACAATTTCTAAACTTGCCTTAAGCGCGAAGAGCTTGACGGCGCTGCCGTCTGTAAGGCTCTGAGCCTGCAAAACCATTCAATCGCAAAGGAATAAATCATGACGCAGCCTACCCGCGCCGAATACGATCAGGTGATGATTCCCTGTTACAAGCCCGCTGATCTTGTGATGACGCACGGCAAAAAGTGCCGCCTCTATGATTCGCAGAACCGCAGCTATCTTGATTTCGGCGGCGGCATCGCCGTCAATAGCCTCGGCAACGCGCCAAAGATTGTGCGCAAGGCCCTGAAAGCACAAAGCGCAAAGCTCTGCCACATCAGCAACGTCTTTACGAACGACGCTACGCTGAAACTGGCCAAGCGGCTCACTTCACTCACAGGATTTGACCGGGTGTTTTTTACAAACTCCGGCGCCGAATCCAATGAGGCTGCGCTCAAGCTCGCCCGCCGAACGGCTTTTGACGATTATGGCGAGCAGAAGGATGAAATCATCTCCTTCACGCACAGTTTCCACGGCCGCACGTTTTTCACGGTCTGTGTCGGCGGGCAGGATAAGTATTCTTCCGGCTTCGGCCCGCGTCCGGGTGCGATTACCCATCTGCCTTTCAATGACATTGGTGCTTTTGAAAAGCAGATTTCTGACCGCACCTGTGCCGTGATTTTCGAACCGGTGCAGGGCGAGGGCGGCGTGTTGCCCGTGGACCCCGCGTTTGCCAAACGTGTGCGCGAACTTTGTGACAAGCACCATGCACTGCTCATCCTTGATGAAGTGCAGTCAGGATGCGCACGTTCGGGCACGTTCTTCGCCTATGAACAGATCGGCATTCGCCCCGATATCGTAACGACGGCGAAAGGTTTGGCCGGCGGCGTTCCTATCGGCTGCGTACTGACCAACGACGCTGTTGCCAAGCATTTCAAACCCGGCACGCACGGATCGACCTTTGGCGGAAATGCATTGGCCTGCGCGGTCGGCAATGCGGTTCTGAAGCATATTTCTGCACCGGAATTCCTGGAAAAGGTCGTCAAGCACGGCGCCTTCATGAAGGCGTCGCTTGAAGCGCTCAACAAGGAACTGCATGTCTTTACGGAAGTCCGCGGCATGGGCCTGCTCATTGGCTGTGAACTGATTCCGCAGCTTCGTGCGCAGCTCGGCGACATTCAGAAGGCCGCGCTTAAAGCCGGGCTCATTATTCTGACGGCCGGCGGCACGACGATTCGTCTGTGCCCGCCGCTCATCATCAAGAAGCGTGAGATCACCGAGGGCGTGGCGATTCTGAAGTCGGTTCTGAAGGGATTTCTCGCCAATCTGCCTAAGGCCGAGGAACCGGTGAAGGCAGTGAAGACTGGTTCACGAAAGACCAGAGCTTCTGCCAAGGAACCGGCAGTCAAGCAGGTTAAGCCCGCAGCGAAGACCCCGCAGACACGTAAAGCTCAGCCTGCAAAACCCGCTGCTGCAGCTCCGGCCAAAACCGTTCCTGCTCAAGCGGCCAAGGCTGAGAAGCCTGCGGCACGAGCGGCGACGGTTTCCGCCAAGCAGCCTGCTGCCGAGCAGGCCAAGCCCGCCGTGAAGACGCCGCAAGTTCAGTCTCTTAAACCTGCGGCTTCCCGCAAACCTGCTCCTGCCCAAGCTGTCAAGACAGCAGCGCCGGCAGCCGTGACGCCGAGAGTTCCGGCAAAGAAACCTGCTGTCGAGCCGGTTAAGTCCCCGGCGGCACCTGCTGCGGCAGGGACTGCAGCTGCTGCCGTTAAGGCGCCTCAGGCCGAAGCGGCGAAAGAGGTTAAACCTGCGGCTCCGTCAGCTGCTTCGGCAGTTCCGAGCAAGCCGGTTCTTTGAGCCGCCGGCAGCTCAGCCCAATAGGGCGTCGAGCTGCCGATGCAATCTTTTAATGTTTCATGGCGATGCCGCTGCGAGAAACTGCAGCGGCATCGCTCTTCTTTAGATGCATTCCCGTCAGTGGTCCGCAGCTGCCGCCTCGATGAATCGCAAATCTTCGCGATGCTTTTGCACGATTTCAAAGGCCGCCGTTTGGCTTGCAGACAGAGATTTGACGCATTCGGTAGAATCGTCTTAAGTGATTTTGAGAGGCGCAGGTTTTTGAAAGACCTGCGTTTGCAGGATTCTTTTGCCCGCAACAACGGTGAACAGATTGCTTCCGATTACCCTTCGCCAGCTTCAGGTCTTCTTAGCCATTGCCAAAACAGAAAGCATTGGTCTTGCCGCCGAGTCGCTCACGATGAGCAAAAGCGCCGTTTCGCAGGCGCTTTCCGAGCTTGAAACGCGTCTTGGCGTTCAGCTCTTTGACCGCAATCGAGGGCGGATTTTTTTAACGGCTGAAGGCCGCCGCATGATGCCTCAGGCCGACGAGATGCTTCATCGAGCGGAAGACATTGCTGATCTGTTTCGCCGCGGCCATGAGCCTTGTCCGTTTCGCGTGGGCTGCACGCGGACCATCGGCACATTCATGCTCGCCGATCTTTTGAAGTCTTTTCGGGATGCTGCCGGATGGATGCCGGCTACTGAAATCGCCAATACTTCAAGGATCGCTGCGAAACTCTCTTCCTTTGAGCTCGACATAGCGCTGATTGAAGGTCCTGTGACCAACAACGACTTGGTGACCTTTCCCTGGATGGCCGATGAAATGGTCGTGGTAGCTCCGAAAGATCATCCGCTCACGGGCCGTCCGGTGAGCTATGAGGAGCTTGAGCGTGCTTCTTGGCTCCTGCGCGAAGAAGGCTCCTCCACCCGAGACTTTTTTGAAACGCAGCTCCATCAGCGGCTTTCCAGAGTCAATGTCTCGGCTGAGCTCAACAGCTTTGATGCAATTCTTCGTTCCGTTCGCATTGGGCTCGGCATCACCTACATGTCTAAACGCGTGTTGACCGACCCCATCT
>OIWO01001408.1_pt1 | contig 19947 bp, 11 predicted proteins | sample 1587641 | NCBI WGS metagenome assembly OIWO01 (sample SAMEA3888924, study PRJEB22519) | human gut metagenome | biome: human gut; feature: human-associated habitat; material: faeces | place: Denmark | collected 2010
AACTAGCCACTAACAACTTTAAAGGGCTTGTCGTCGTGCGACAAGCCCTTTTTTTTGAATCATGGAATGAACGCAGTTCGCCGGCCGCCGGTGGCAGGTCGCCGCGGTCCTGCGTACCGCAAAAAATACACGGCCAGCGGCCGTGTGCGTAGGGGGCCGCCTGGGTAAGGCGGCCCGCCGTGAGATTTAACCACAACCCATTCGGGTATAATGGCGGATTTTACGAGCTACGAATCACGGGCCACGGCTTTTTCACGGACTCAGATGCGGCTATGCCGCGACAGACTCAGGATTGTATTACGACCGGGTGTCATCTGTCATAAATTCCGGCTATGCGCAGGATTCACGGCGGCCTTTTTGGCCCGTCAGGTGCCGACCAACGGAAGGCGCAGGACGGTTGCCAAAACGGACAGCCGTGGCTGGACGCCTTTCAGGGCGTCCCCTACGATATCGCATACAGGCGATGAATGAGAACTCTGGTTACTGACACAAAAAATACACGGCCCATGGCCTTGTGCGTAGGGGCTCGCACGTGGCGAGCCCGCTAGGGAGATTTCATCACATCCCATTCGAGTATAATGGCAGGCTTTTATGCGTCACGGACAACGAGCCGTCTGTCGTGTCTCCGGTTATGCGCAGGATTCACGCGGGACGGCTTTTAGCCGTCCCCTACGATATCGCATACAGGTGATGGGAATGAACGAAGGCCCCGAGTGGGGCGATTTTATGGGCCGAGGATCACTCGAGGCGAACTGCGGCCAGCGGCCTGCGGGGGCGTTAGCCCCAAAATCCCTTGACATCGTCACTCGTTTATGGTATATTAGGGAAGTCGTAGCATAAGTGGCTATGGATAAGCCGCGTGGAGAGGCTCACAAGTTCCCGCAAGGGACGCCGTATTCAGCGAGTATATTGATGAGGAGGTGTCACTCATGTACGCTATTATCAAAACAGGTGGAAAACAGTATCGTGTCCAGGAAGGCGACAACATTTTCGTCGAAAAACTGAATGCCGATGTTGATTCCAACGTAGTATTCGACCAGGTATTGGCAGTCGTTAACGACGGTGATGTTAAAGTAGGTACTCCCGTTGTTGAAGGCGCTAAAGTAACTGCAAAAGTATTGGCTCAGGGCAAAGAAAAGAAAGTCCTCGTTTTCAAATACAAAGCAAAATCCAACTACCGTCGTCGTCAGGGCCATCGTCAGCCGTTCACGAAAGTTACAATCGAAAAGATTGAAGGCTAATGATTACTATTACGATGCATCGCGATAAGAAAGACCGCTATACGGGATTCACCATCACCGGCCACGCCGGATATGATGAAGCCGGCAGCGATATTGTCTGTGCCGCCGTATCGGCATTGTCGCAGACGGCCTTGTTGGGTCTCATGCAGTACGCTTCGCAAGACGTACCGTATGAAGTAAACGATGGCTTCTTATCCGTCCAGGTCCCCAAGCCCTGTGACGCATCACAGATCATCTTAGGGACTATGGTATCAGGTTTGGAACAAATTGTACGGCAGTATGGAGAATACGTCGTACTCGACTCATAGACGTCAGGAGGTGGACGGAATGTTCAATTTCAACTTACAGCTTTTCGCTCATAAAAAAGGGACAGGCTCCACGCGTAACGGCCGTGATAGCGAATCGAAACGCCTTGGTGTAAAATGCCATGACGGCGTCATCGTTAAAGCCGGCAACATCATCGTTCGCCAGCGTGGTACGCACTTCCATCCGGGCACGAACGTAGGCATCGGCAAAGATGATACGTTGTTCGCTACGGCTGCAGGTAAAGTTGCTTTCGAACGCGCTGGTAAATACAACCGCAAAGTTAGCGTATACCCTGTAGAAGCATAACCAGTTTATAGTACAAGACTTGTAGGGGTCGCCCGTGGGCGACCCGTTAGGGATTTGGATGACTCTTTTCCCGGAGCGGGCGCCCCACGTGGCGCCCCTACAGAAAAAAGGCTGTCTTGATGAGACAGCTTTTTTTTATGCCCAAAAACACTTGTCGTCTTCTCAAAATCCTGTATAATAGAGGATGTATGTACTTTGATTAAACTCAAGCGGAGGTGTTACGCCATGCGCGTTAGTGTCAATGGAGAAAACCGTGAGCTCCATGTCTATGACCGGTCTACAGGCGTCGATTATGCCAAACAGATCCTCTGTTCCCAGGAACAGCTGGTCACGGACATGTACGGCGAGTTCGTCCTGACCGAAGAAGAATACAACCACTGGACCGAACTGCTGGCCATCCAGCAGGAATCGGAAGACCTGCTCTTTGAACTGAAAGACGTCCTGGTCAAGCAGGAACTGGATGATTACATGTATGAAGAAACGAAATACATGACGACGACCATCGAAACGATCCATATGGAAAATATCTGTATCAAAGAGCTGAAAGAAGCCCTGGAAAAAGGCGATGAAAAATGGCTGACTGAGAACCATTTCATCAAGACCCTGAAAAACGTAACAAAATAAAGGAAGTCTTATGTTGAAGAAAATATGCTCGTGGATCATTGGCGTCATTCTCACCGTCCTGGTCCTCCTTATCGGTATCTTTGCTTTTTGGTATTTCGGGTCGACGAACTATCACCTGACAGGCGTCCCGGTCCTGAACTACCATCAGGTCAATAATAAATTCAACACCGTGCTGACCATGAAGCCGGCCAACTTTGACGAACAGATGAAATATCTGCACGACAACGATTACCATTCCATTACGCTGGAACAATTCGATGCCTACATGCGCGGCGAAGGCGACCTGCCCGACCGGCCAGTCCTCATCACCTTTGATGACGGCTACGTCGACAATTATGAAAATGCCTATCCCATCCTGAAGAAATACCACATGCGCGGCACCATATTCCTGATCATCAACCTCATGAATACGCCGGGCTACCTGACCTGGGACCAGGTCAAGGAAATGTCCGCCGACGGCATGGAATTCGGGTCCCACACCATCAGCCATAAGCCCCTGACCAGCTTTGACCGGGCCGGCGTGCGTCACGAACTACAGGATTCCAAAGACATCATCGAAAAGATGACAGGGAAACCGTGCCACTTCATCGCCTTCCCGGAAGGCAAATATAACGATATGGTCATGGAAGAAACGCGGGGTGCCGGTTACCGCTACGCCTTCACCGTAGAAACAGGCCGTGACTTCCCCTGGGACGACCCGTATGACCTGGACCGCGTCCCCATGTTTGAAGGCCCTATCAGCTTCAAACACTTCCGGTTCCGCCTGACCTTCAGCGCCTTCAGCGCGCTCCTGTGGAAGACCCATAAATACTTTGAACACATAGAAATGACCAAAGATTTGGCCCAACATATCCCGCAGCCATGAATACAAGGGACCTCGCACGAAAGCTTCTACCATCGTGCGGGGTCCTTTTTTTCACTTCAATGATGCGTAAAAAGTATTGTAAAATTTTTTGATTTCAAACGGGGTGCTGCGTCTGTGCAATAGATAGAGAATAAATATATAATCACAATCACTTGTAATTTTTCACAGACAAAAACACGAAGAATATAGCCTGAAAACGGCTTTACTAAGCTATATTTTATATTTAAATCATGATACAATATGATAAAAATTTGGCCTGATTTTTGAATAAAAATAAACAAAAGGAGCAATTGTATCATGAGTAAAAATTACAAGGATACGGCCTTGGCCGCTGTCGTTGCCAGTTTGCTGACTTTGGGCGGTTTTACCTATTCATCGGTCCTGGCTGCCGATACGGCGGCAGGAGCTGGTAATGGCGTAGCGATTGGAACGGGGAGCAATGCGCCGAAAGCTGAGAATGTGGCCATTGGCAAGGGGGCCGGAATTTCCTATTCTAGCGGAGCCAGCAATGCTACGGGCGATATCGTTGTCGGCAATGGGGCCAATATCAACAACTATGCCAGTCAGGGTGGCAGTATTGCTATTGGCAAAAATGCCAAGGTAGAAAACATGGCTGGCGGCGGGGAAGCCAGCTTTGCCTTTGGGCAGACTACGTATAGCGGAGGATGGTGGTCATCGGCCCGGATTCCTGCCGATCCGACAAAGGTCGTCGGTAGCATCGCCATCGGTGATAATACCTTTGCCCGCACGGGCAGCACGATGATCGGTTCTCACAATTATAAAGGCGACTTGGGCGATACGACGGTAGACAGTGCTTCTACCCGGACCGATGCGCTCAATGTCTATGCGACGACCATCGGTGCCAATAGTTTCAGCAATGGCGCTTTCACGACGAGTACCGGCGTGTACAATATCATTTCCAGCGAATATAACGGGGGCCGTTTGGCCAATCCAGTAAAGAACTTAGGGGCGACGATCAATGGCGCTTTGAATAGCATTGAATCTGAAACAGCAGATTCTTATTATTCGGGCATAGCCAATACTGTCAGCGGGATTGCCAACCGCACGTTCAATGCCAATGGTTCCCTTATTTATGGTGCCGGCAATGAAATTACCAATTCCATTACTTCTTTAGAGGCTGTTCCTACAGATAGCGGCGCCTCGGCCAAAGAATTTGCCGAAAAATTAAGGACCACTATTCGAGAATCGGAGAGCGGCGGTTCTACCCTGGCCATCGGTGGCGGCAACACGGCCGACTATACGCAGGCATCTCAGCTCATCGGTGTCAATAATACCCTGACCGGGAAGAGCGGGGCTGTCAGCCAGTATAATATGGTCAATGGCTATAAAAACACGGCCACTGACGTAAAGCATGTATCCCTCATTGGGTCGGAAAACACCGTCGAAAATACGGATACGGCCCTGCTTTTGGGCGATAAACGGAAGTTGTCGGAAGCCGACGGCAGCATTGTCCTTGGTTCAGCCGATAATACCATGACAACAGATAAAAAGAACGTCGTTGTCCTGGGCCATAATGCCAATGCCACTGTCGAAGGCGGCGTAGCATTGGGGAATAATTCCCTGGCCTCTACCGATTCCGGCGTCGCTGGCTATGACCCTGCGACGAAGGCGGCCTCTGCTGATGGAACCTCCATCTGGAAAGCGACGGCAGCGGCTGTTTCCGTAGGCAATGGAACAGGGGATGCCATGACTCGTCAAATTACGAATGTCGCGGCTGGGGCTGCCGATACAGATGCTGTCAACGTGGCTCAGTTGAAAATGTTGCAGACGACGTTGAACGGGGATATAGTGACAGCAAAAACGGAAGTAAAGGCTGGTACCAATATTGCATCTGCCGATGGACAGGCTGATCCTACAGATGGGCATATGATTTATACGATCAATGCGAACGGAACGACGGTTTCGACGACAGGTACGAATCTCAAAGTGACGCCGGGAACGGCAGATAGTAATCATGTGACCGATTATCAGATCACATTGTCACCAGCACTCGATTTAACCAGCGATGGTTCACTGAAAATCGGCAATGCCGTGCTGGATAACGAGGGTCTTGTCATCAAACATCAGGATACGAATGGGGAGCAGAATGACGTCATCTTTACTGGTGATAACATTTCGGCAGGTGGCAATGGTATCCATAATGTAGCCGACGGCAGCCAAGACAATGATGCGGCTACGGTAGGCCAGATAAAGAAAGCGATTTCGGATTCAGCCTATACAGAAGGAGATGGTATTTCCATCAAAGACCACCGTATTTCCGTCAAAACAGGTAAGAACCTCACTGTCGATGGAAACGGAGTGGACCTTAACGACGTCATAACAGTTGGAACGACAAAGGCCGTGACCATTGATGGGACGAAAGGCGAAGTTTCAGGCCTTTCCAATAAAGAGTGGACCGATGACCATGATTACACTGATTCTTCGAAGGCTGCCACGGAATCGCAGGTCTACCAGGCCATGAAGAAGGCCCAGGAAACGGCTGAATCTCATGATACGGATACGCACATTCAAAAAGGCACCTATGCTGTCGATGAGACCCATCAGGTATCTATGGACATAGTAGATAAGTCAGGAAAGAAGACTGACGATAAAGTAATCATTACCGATATAGCTAAGGCCAGTGAAGTCGGCGATGTCTCCCAAATCGATACTGATTTGAAGAATAAAGATGGTTCTCCGACTACTGCAATTGACGCTATCAATCATGTCAATACGAAAATCGGCGACCAGCAGTATGTTACGGATGGCACGGCCAATGTGGTCACCAATGGCGACAGCGTGACCCGAGCTATCGGAGCTCTCGACAAGGCCATCGGTGAGGCGGCGACAGAAGCGGGGAAACATTCCACCGTGTCTGCCGGCAGCAACATCGTAGTCACACCGACTACGACAGCTGGAAAGACGGACTATCAGGTTGGGTTGGCTCAGGATATTACTGTAAATAGTATTACCGCCGATACAGTTACTGCATCGAGTAAAATCCAGACCCAGGACCTCGAAGCAGCAGGTTCAGCAACAGTCGGTAACGTCACTATCAACAAGGATGGTAAAGGCACGATTGGTGGACTGACTAACACGACGTGGGATGTCGGAGATATCACATCTGGACAGGCGGCTACGGAAGATCAGCTGAAAGCAGCCACGTGGAATGCCGTCAATTATGATGGCGATGATAGCAAGGTCATTACGCTGCGGGAAGATACGACCATCAAAAATGTAGCCGATACAACGATTGAGGAAGGTTCTAAGAACGCCGTCAATGCCGGGACCGTCTACAAGGCGACGAAGAACGCCGTCAATTATGATGGTGATGATAGCAAGGTCATTACGCTGCGGGAAAATACGACTATTCAGAATGTGGCTGATACGCCGATTGAAAAGGACTCGAAGACCGCTGTCAATGCCGGTACGGTATACAGCGAAACGAGAGTCGAAAAGGATGGAGCTTTCGTCAAACAGGCCAATACGGCCGGTGAAAATTTGGCGGCCTTGGATTCACAGCTGACGACTAATACGGAATCCATTTATCGTATCAATAACCGCGTTTCTAACCTCGATAACCGCGTCAACAAAGTCGGCGCCGGTGCCGCTGCCTTGGCAGCCCTCCATCCACTGGACTTCGACCCGGATGACAAATGGGACTTCGCCGTCGGTTACGGCAACTACCGCAATGCCAACAGCGTCGCTTTCGGCGCTTTCTATCGTCCCAACGAAGACACCATGTTCAGCCTGGGCACGAACTTCGGCAACGGAGAAAACATGTTCAACGCCGGCCTGAGCTTTAAAATCGGCCAGGGCAGCGGCGTCACGACATCACGGACCGCTATGGCCAAGAAAATCGAAGGCTTGGAAGACACCATCGATAAACAGGATAAGAAAATCGCTGAACTGGAAGCCTTAGTCAAAGAACAGAGCGAATTGATCAAACAGTACGTCAAAATAAAATAAACGCAGTTCGCAGGTGGCCGGTAGCCGGTCGCAAAAAGTACACGGCCAACGGCCGCCCGCTGTGAGATTCAACCACATCCTATTCGAGTACCTGTAGGGGCTCGCACGTGGCGAGCCCGCTGGAGAGATTTGACTACGCCCCATTCGAGTACCTGTAGGGGCTCGCACGTGGCGAGCCCGCTAGAGAGATTTGACCATAGCCTATCCGAATATAACGGCGGGCTTTTACGGGCGACAAATAAGGACGGCTTTTGGCAACACCATATTCAAAAAATAGAGCATTTTATGAAACCTTCTGACGAGGAATTTCATGAAATGCTCTTTTTTTACAAAATTTTTTCTGCAATATTTTATTAATATATTGTTAATATTAAATATTAATTATTTACAATAAAACGAATAAAAATATAGTAACAAATAGAAGCAATGATAGCTAAAAGTAACGATTAAATAGCGTAATAAAGCCTTTAAATAAGAAAAATAAGTGCTATAATGATGTCACGAAATGCACATATTATTTACATAAAAATGCAAAATAATGAAAGAAGGTGCATCGAAAAAATCTTACATGATATATACGGTGAAATCATTATCAGCAAAGGATGCGCGAACTTATGAACAAAATATTTAAAGTTATTTACAGTAAAACAAGACATTGCTACGTTGTCGTTTCAGAACTGGCTAAAAGTCACTGCAAAACGGCAGGTAGTCATACGACAAGAAGCAAAACAGCATTGACGGCAGCTGTGCTGCTGGCACTGGGGACGTTCTCGGTTGCATCGGTATTTATGCCGATGACCGCAGAAGCTGCTGATAAAACTAAGACTGATGGTTCTAACTTTGTTGGTGTAGAACGCACGGATGGTACATTTGATGATTCAGATTATGCAAATTATAAGGGGCAAGGTGCTCATGGTGATGGTTCCATTACGATTGGCTTGAAAGCCAGTGGCAGTGATGGCACTATTACGATTGGTGACCGCAGAGCTGAACAATCATTAGGCAGTGTCTATGTTGGTCGTGGTCCGGGAATGCCAACTGGAAAAGTTTTGCCTGATAAGACGGACAATGGATATTGGGCAACATCTGTAGGTTATCAGTCTGACGCTACAGGATATGGTTCTATTGCTATTGGTTCGAATGCAACTGCTAATAATTCATATGATAAGGATTCAACTGGACATGGAATCACCTTAAGGACAACAAGCGGCGATGGTAAAACAGTTGTCTTAAATGGTAAACCTGATATTCAGCGCGCATCCGTGGCCATCGGCTATGGTGCCAGTGCTGATAATGGCAATATTGCTATCGGCTCTTATTCTGATGCATCCACTGACCTCCGCGAGGTTACAGGTGATTCTGCAAAAGCATATTTGACAGACAAAAAGGCAGATTCCTACGTATCGGTCGGTAAAAGCGATGCCCTGCGCCGCATTTCCAACGTTGCCGATGGGGCTGCTGATTCTGATGCAGCTACTGTTTTACAGTTGAAAAAAGCCGTTGAAGCAACAGATGCCAGCAAAAAGGCAAACATTGACGCTTCTAACATTGGCAAAAATTTAAAGTATAAAGCAGACGGTAAGACAGCTGCTGAATCATCTGATATAAAGACTAACGAGGATGCCTGGGGTACGGCTATCGGTACAGGCGAGGTTGCAGATAAAAATGGCCAGCTTGTTACCGGTGGTACAGTCTACAATGCTATTCAGGATAAGGCTGTATGGAAATTAACGACTAATGGAGCCTCTGATAAGGCTGCTACCATTAAGCCCGGTACAACAGTTGATTTCTCTGCTGAAAAAAATACGAAGGAACACAGTAATGTGACTATTTCGCATGACGGTTCCAATGTTACCATTGGTCTTGATAAGGATATCGTCCTTGGTGATACGACCCACGGCAACGGCGGCAGCCTCAATGTATACTCTGATTCTTCTGATAGTAATAACCTTAGCAACCATGTGAGCATCAATGGCTCCACCATCAGCGTTAATTATCCGAAAACTGCTGAGGGCAAGACCAGCGACGCACGGGGCGTAATCCTTGGCGTTGGTGAAGAAGATAGCAAGCCGGACGGCTACATTGCATTCAATAATGTGGAAGGCGCCTATACCTATCTCCACGCTTCTACCGATGCATCGGACGATAAGAAGGGCCGTCTGGAATATGTAGGTAACGATAGACAGAAGAAGTACATCGCTAATCTGGACGATGGTATAACATTTAAAACTGATTCTATCAAAGGCCATATTGGCAGTGATAGTATTCCGATGAAATTGAATCAGACGTATACATTTTCTGGCGACTTCGGTGAAGGGAAAACGACCGATGATTTAAGTAATGGAAATATCGCTGTCGTTGCCCAGCATTCCATCAAGATGCCTGTAGGTGGCGGTACTGCTACGGTAACAGATGACGGCTTTACTGTTAAATTGGCAAAAGATTTGAAGGGTATTACCTCAATTGGAAATCAGACAACAAAAAAGGATGGCAATAAAGAAGTTACAACGGGCGCTAAAATTGTTCTCAGTGACAATGGCACAACAACTATTAGTGGAGGCAATGTGAATGTCAGCCAACATAAAGTCACCGGACTGGCAGATGGCACGGATAATACGGATGCTGTTACGGTACAGCAGTTAAGTAAAGTAGAAAGTGGCAAAGCCAATATAGATGCTTCTAACATCGGAAGTAACTACAAAGGCGGAAATGCAACAGCGAATGAGAATGCCTGGGGTAAAGCTCTCGGTACTGGTAGCGTTACAAATCAGAACGGACAGCTCGTTACCGGTGGTACAGTGTATAATGCCCTTCAGAATCAAAAAGACGATTTGACTGATAAACTGTCGGTCAATGCAGGCTGGGGTATCAATATTGATAAGACTAAAGGCAATACTATCAGCCTGAAAAGGAACCTGGGAACTAATGAATTAGCTTCACTATCAAAAGATTATTTCCTGGCAGCTGGTGAAAATTCATTAATTCTTGGTGGAGCAGCAACGGCTGAAAATGTATATATCAATGGCCAGCCATGGTTGGAACAGTTTGGTGCCTATGGTAAAGATTCTGTTCTTGTAGGTGGTGAAAATAATAAAATTTCTGATACTGGCACCTATGCTGTAATTAGTGGCGGTTTCCTGAATATGGCATCTGGAGGAAGCTCCTTTATTGGTGGAGGCCGGAGAAACACTGCAACAGGTTCAAGCTCTGCTGTTGTCGGTGGTGAAGTCAATACTGCGTCAGGGTTTAATTCGATTGTTGCAGGGGGTGCGAATAACTGGGCAACCGGTGAAGAGGCATCTATTTGGGGTGGATATAACAATTATGCTTTGAAAAACGGTGCGACTGTTTCCGGCGGTCAGCGTAACAGAGCTATTGGAGAGACTTCTTCTGTTGATGGTGGTCGGCTAAACTTTGCTTATGGCGATACTTCTCAGATCAGCGGCGGTTATTCTAACTACGCCCTTGGCAATTTTTCAAATTCATTAGGTGGAAGAAATGGTGTTGTGCAAGGAAATGGATCTGTAGGAATTGCAGGTGGCTCTACAGGGTCTGGAGCTGGTTATGCTTTGGCTGCCGGTTATCAGTCTATTGTAACTACAGAAGCCGTTCATAGAACAGAAAGTCAAGATTGGGTTGATGCCGTTATGGAAGGGGGACATCTTATAGGTAAAGGATATAAGTATACAGACGTCGCCACTGCATTAGGCTATCAGGCAACGGCTGATGCACCCAGTACCATTTCCTTTGGGCACGATAAAGGTGATGTTTCAGGGTATACGGTAGATTGGGACATCGAATATGAAAAGGATTCACACGGAAATATAAAGTATGATGACGATTGGTATCCCATAATAAAATCTATTAAGATAAATGGTGTTAAGACGAATTATTACGACACCGCTTACTACAACCGCCTTGTCAAAGCAGCAGATGGCATTGAAGACCATGATGCTGTTGTCATGGAACAGCTGAAGAATGCTTCTGATGTGGGTAATAATATCAAGATTTATAAGACGGATGAAAAGGGCAATGTGCAGTTTGATAAGGACAACCATCCTATCGAAGACGCAAGCGATACCGCAAAAACAACGAGGGAGACTGCCCAGAAAGCCAGCAAAGACGCTTGGGGCAAGGCCCTTGGTGCAGATGTGTTCTCTAAAGGCACGACCACTACTGCCACAAATGCTTCTACTTCCGACCAGCTGGTAACGGGCAAGACGCTCTACGATTACGATGCGCCGGTTGCAGAAATAGGCAAGAAATTGACCTATGTCTCGGCAAACAACACGACAGGCCAGAACTTAACTGCGCTGGATGCACAGGTTGCAGCTAATACGAGTACATTGAACGATAAGACCCATAACATCAAATATTATTCTGTTAATGATCAAGCACCTTTGTCGAAGATTGATGGTTACAGTAATGAAGGTAATGACGGAGCCAAGGGCAGGGGGAGCATTGCTGCTGGCTTCAACACCCATGCAGACGGCGTTGCTTCGACGGTAGTCGGTTCCTATTCCGGTGTCCTCAACCAGAATGGCAACCGTGATTTCCGTGGTGCTACGGCTCTGTCCTATGGTACCTTCAACATCAACCAGAACACGGATACTAAAAAATCTTTCAGTGGCGTAGCTAACAGCATCATCGGTCAGGCCAATGCGACGACTAACTCGAATGCTGCCATAATCTATGGTGCAGGCAACACGGTCACCAATTCCTATCGGGGGATTGATGGTACGAATGTATCTGACATTATGAAGGCTGCTTCAAGTAAGGATGTTAAAAAGCTATATGAGGCTTTACAGAAAGCTGTTCCGAACAGTGGTGCCCAGGTCATGGTCATGGGCGGTGGCAACTCCGTTGACAAAGCTTACATGACGCAGGTCACCGGTGTGGGCAACAAGGTGAGCGGTCAGAACAGCATCTACGAAAAAGGAACGTCGACGCAGTACAACTTCGTCGACGGCTTCCAGAATGAACTGTCCAACGGCCAGCACGACTATATCATTGGTACGGAAAACAAAGTTAGCGGCGACAGCGTAGATAAGAACCAGTCCAACATCATCTTCGGCGATAACCATAAGCTGACGAATCAGACGAACAACGTTATCATCGGGTCCTCTGATACCGCTGATGATGAAACAGCAGTTTCCGATGCTGTGATTATTGGCCACAATGCAAAGGTCAGCGCTGAAGGCGGTGTAGCCATCGGCAGCGGGTCTGAGGCAACTGTAGCAGGAAACTCTGCAGAAGGATACAATCCTAAGACCGGTAAGGCTTCAGAGGATACCACGGCTATCTGGAAGGCAACTAATGCAGCTGTATCTATTGGCACCGCTGATGGCAAGGTAACCCGCCAGATTAACGGTTTGGCCGCTGGTATAAAAGACACCGATGCCGTCAACGTGGCACAGCTGAAGAAACTGGAAGGCATGAAAGCCAACATCAATGCATCCAACATCGGTAAGAATCTGAAAGGTGCGGATGGTAAGACTGCATCGCCTGAAGAAATCACAGCCAATAAAAATGCTTGGGGTACGGCTCTCGGTACTGGCAAGGTAGCAGATCCAAAGGCAACGGGTGAAACGAGTGCAGAAAAGAACGGTTCCCAGCAGCTTGTCACTGGTGGCACGGTATTTAATGAAACGCGTATCAGTGCAAAAGACGACCAAGGTAAGGCCAAGACATATAATTATCTGGACGTCAATGCTTCTGCCGGGAAGAACTTGGAAGCCCTTGATTCTGCTTTAAAGACGGTCAGCACAACAGCAGGTGCCCATACGGCCCTGACTGTAGAAGGTAATACTCCAGCCGGTACAGGTAAGGATGCTAAGACGAACGAAGATGTCTATGCTGGTAAGAACATCCTGCTACATGAATCCACAGATGAAACGACTGGCAAGGTCACGTATGATTTGAAGCTGTCTAAGGATATCAACATCGGCAAGCCGGGCAAGGACGGTGAAGACGGTAAGATCGGCATCGACGGCAAAGATGGTCATATCGGCCTGAACGGCTCCGACGGCATCACGGTCCGCGGTCTTGACGGTAAAGATGGTGCACCGGGCAAAGATGGTGTCACCATCACCGGCCCGAAGGGCGAAGCCGGTAAGGATGGTATCGACGGTAAAGTCGGTATCTCCGGCAAGGATGGCAATGATGCTGTCTCCATTTCCGGCAAAGACGGCGTCGGCCATATTGGCCTCACGGGTCCTGCCGGCACCAATGGCATGAATGGTGCAGATGGTAAACCGGGAACTTCTATCGATATCACCGTCAAGAATGGCTATGATGGAAAAACTGGAACAGATGGTAAGGATGGTGTTAAAGGTGAAAAAGGCGTGGATGGAACGAGCCTGACCCGTATCGTTTACACCGACAAGACCGGTGAACACCAGGTAGCTACTATGGAAGATGGTCTGAAATTCAAGGGCGATGATGACACAGTCATTGCCAAGAAGCTGAACAACACCATGGAAATCATCGGCGGGGCGAAAGGTGACTTGACAGATGGCAATATCGGCGTCAACAGCACTAAGGAAGGCAAGCTGAAAGTTCAGTTGGCAAAAGACCTGACGAGCATCACGTCCATCAGCAACCAGAAGACTGAAGGCGACAAGACAACCGGTGCTAAGATTACCCTTGGCAGTGATGGTACGACTACCATTTCTGGTGGCGATGTCAATGTTGACGGCAACAAGATCACCAATGTAGGCAGTGGCATTGAAAAAGATGCAAATGGTAAATATACCGTTACAGATCAGAACAAAGGCAACGCCGCTAATGTTGGCGATGTTCAGAACATGGTCAACGATGCCAAGACAGAATTGACAGATGGCGCTAATGGCCTGAACAAGAAAGCCAACATCGACGCATCCAACATCGGGAAAAACTTGAAAGATTCTAATGGTAAGGCTGCTTCGGCAGAAGACCAGAAAGCTAATGCTGAAAAGTGGGGTAGTGCTATCGGTACCGGTGAAATCAAAGCTGATGATGGTCGGATGGTAACAGGCAAGACTGTCTATGATGAAGTCCGTCCGACGGAAGATGGCAACTATGTGAAGAAAGATCAGACCACCGGTGAAAATCTGTCGGCTCTCGACAGCAAGATTGGCAAGCTGGACAAGGATGGCAACTACATCAAGAAGGATGACAGCATTTCTAATAACCTGAGCACACTCGACACGCAGGTCAAGAAGAATGCTGATGATATCACGAACATTAACAAATCAATTAGTACGCTTGACCAGAATGCCGTGAAGTATGATAATTCCAGCAAGTCGAAAATCACCCTGGGCGGTGAAGGTGGCACGACCATCACCCATGTCAAGGATGGCAAGCTGAGCAATTCCAGCACCGATGCTGTCAATGGTAAGCAGCTGTACAATGAACAGCAGGCTCGTGAAAAAGCAGATGCAGAAATTAATCAGAAAGTGACGAACAACACCAACGAAATCACTAAGATTGAAAATGGTGAAGGCTTTACGGATGCTGGCAAGACAGTTATCAAGAACTTGTCGAAAGATGCTGTCCAGGTCAAGGCTGGTGACCGCATCAAGGTGGATGAAGCAACGGATGACAAGGGCAACAAGACCTATACGATTTCGGCCAACAACAACGGCAAGGTCGCAAAAGACGATGGCAACCTGATTTCCGGTGACACGCTTTACAAGGAAGTCCATGTCGACAAGGATGGCTCTTACATCAAGGGCAGCAACACAGTCGGTCAGAACCTGTCTGCTCTGGACACAGGCCTCAAGACGACGAGTGACCTCATCCACACGAATGACAAGGGTGATACCATCCAGATCGGTGGCAACAGCACGGCTACGAAGATAGATATTAGCGGCAAGGATGCCAATGGCAATACGACGGGCCGCGTCATCACCGGCGTCGTCAGTGATGCTAGCGACCCGAACAGTGCAGCTAACGTCGGCTACGTCAATGGCCTCACGGCTGCCAATACGCAGCAGATTTACCGCGATATGAACAACGCTTACAGCCGTTTGGATACGAACATCAACAGAGCCGCAGCCGGCAGCAATGCCTTGGCAGCCCTCCATCCGCTTGATTTCGACCCGGCTGATAAAGCAAGCTTCGCCGTCGGCTATGGCCATTACCATAACGCCAACGCAGCCGCTGTCGGCGCCTTCTACCAGCCGAACGCCAACACCATGGTCAACATGGGCATTTCCCTTGGCAACGGTGACCCGGGCTTCAATGCCGGCGTCTCCTTTAAGATTGGCAAAGGCTCCGCATACAACGGCGTCAGCAAGGCCGAAATGGCACAGACTATCCATGACCAGGCTGCAGAAATTTCGACTATCAAAGCCAACGATGCAGCTAAGGATAAACGGATCGATGCCCTGGAAAAAGAAAACCAGGAAATGAAGAAACAGATCCAGGAAATCTTGGCCCGCCTGAATGGATAAAAGATAGTGCTGATGCACTGACATAGTCAGAAGAAACCAGCCACAGCGTGAGAAATCACACTGTGGCTGGTTTTTTGTCTCAGATGCGGCTTCGCCGCGGCAAAGGTTGCAAAAAAACGCAATAAATTTTTGTTTTATTATATTCATATTTTTATAATTAATTATATTTAAAATGTATTAATATTGTAAATAAATAAGAGGGATAAGTAATCGATTGATGGCTTGCGAATGGCTTTATAGCGCTTTATTTTGTCGTTTTATATGCTATAATAAAGTCACAGATTTGTTAAAACTATGATACCTGTTGTTTGTATAAAATGAATATAATAAGAAAGGAGACTTTTGTTATGAAGCTAATGCATAAAACATTTTTGAATAAGGGTGAATACCAACACGACTTGACTATTGAGAATGGATAAATAAACGAAAATGTTCACCGGGGGGGGGTACTTAGGCTGGGCCATTTTTGCTGATGCTATTGCTAAACTGTTAGATTTTAGAAAAGTGAATGATTCTTCTGGATACTGAATTGGAGACTTTAACTAAAAGAATAAAGTAAAATGATTTAGCAATATATCAGTAAGAATAGGAGTAAGTTATGGCACAGACAACGATTTGTATTCGCATTGATACGGATGTAAAAAAAAGAATTCGAAACATTTTGCGACTCCATCGGCATGAGCATGTCGACAGCAATCAACATCTTCATCAAGAAATCCGTCGGGGAACAACGGATCCCCTTCGAGATTACGGCTAAACGGGATAGCGAAAAGCCGTAAAATAAAACAGGGCCTTGTCGCATGTGTGACAAGACCTTGTAAGTGGCTAGCAGATGACTTTAAATTTAAAGGCTTTCTTTGTAAACTACAAACCCCGTACTATAAAGAAATGGGAACCACGCACGATAGTAGAAAACTTCGTGCGTGGTCCTTTTTTTTGCCGTTTTTCCTCGGAATCAGATGCGGCGTTCCGCCGCGACAGACTCATGAAATAAACGCAGATGGCAGGCCGCAGGTCGCAGGTCGCCGCGGTCCTGCGGACCGCAAAAACTGCACGGCCAACGGCCTTGTGCGTAGGGGCCGACCTTTAACCTCTCAGACCGCCTTTGGCGGCCAGCTCCCCTATAAAGGGAGCCTTGTGCAGCCCGCTGTGAGATTTCATCACAGCTCATCCGAGTATAATGGCAGGTTTTTACGAGCTACAAGCCACGAACCACGAACCACTATTTTTACTACGAGCCGAGGGTCACTCGAGGCGATGTCGTTATTCTGAATATGTTGCCGCAAAGCGGCATCTGAGTCCGAGGCGGCCTGCGAACTGCGGTCTGCGACCGGCGGGGTCGTCGGCCCCAAAATTCGATGAACGACTTTACGCCCGGCCGTCAGAACTTTATCAAAGTTAAAAGGACTAGCGCATGAAGGTTTCGGCCATATCATGTGCTAGTCCTTTTTTGAGGAGATAATCAGATTTTACCGCGTCTTATATCCCTGGTATTTGTCTTTTAATTTTGTGTTATCTTTCAATACTTGGGCGATGGTTTTTCCTTGTTCGAGTTCGGTTTCGGCTTTGGTGGCTTTATCGGACAGATAGGATGCGTCTTTTTTGCCTAAGAGAAGGGTCTTGTCGTCGTTCCAGAATTCGCCTTTGTTTTCGTTACGGCCCTGAATCAGGAAGAGGCTGTCGCCATTTTTGTTGGCTGCGGCGAGGTCGATGCCGTGTTTTTTCTGGTAAGCTGCAATGCCGGCGCAGAGGGCAGCGTCATCGGTGCGCGTCCGGTTGATGACCAAGACTTCTTTCGTGTCTTTGAATTCGGTGCAGAAGTTGAAATCCCCCTGGGAATCCATAGCCGTGAAGCTGGGGCCGTGGCCTTTGTATTTCGGTACCAGGATTTTTGCCAGTGTTTCGGCTTTGCCGACGCCCTGGGTCTGGGGATGGAGGTCGTAATCGTACTGATTGAGGTAACGGCCATTGGCGTCTACTTTGTTGGTCATGGCCAGGACATTTTTGACGCCGGGGACTTTGAAGTAGGAAACGGCTGCGCGGATGGCGTCGATCGGCGAGGCCGAGCAGATGTAGCAGTCGATGCCGTTGCGGGTCAGGGCGCTGTAGAGTTCGCGCATTTCCGGCGTTACCGTGATGCCGACCTTATAACCGACGCTGATGTTGCCGGCTTCGGAAGGATAATTGGCCGGGCTGGTGTATTTCCCTTTAGTCCAGGTCTGGCCTTTCAGGGGATTGCCATAGTAGGCGTCGCACTGGTAAGCCATGTCGTAGACCTGCTGCGGCGTCATGCCCGTGTACCAGTACGTGCTCCACGGATAGGAAACGGAAACGTCCATGGTATCGCCGATGGCGTCATAGAGCCAGCGCATCTTAGCTCTGAATTCCAGGTAATCCGGGTCGTTCTGGGTTTCTGCGGACAAGGTGCTGCCCGTCGGTTTGACGAGGCCTTTTTTGTAGAGCGAAGCATAGGCTTTGGCGGCATCGTCGATGACGCTGCGGATCGTGACCTGGCGGCCTTCGCCGTCGTCAGCGCCATAGGTGGCGTCCAATTTATCAGCTGGGATCCCCGTCATGAGGACGGCCTTCATCTGTGTCGGTGGGACGGCGAATTGCAGATGATCGAGCTGCCAGACTTCCAACTGTTCGCCTACGTCGAGGATGGATGTCGTATTGTCGAAATCGAAGACGGCATAGGGATGATTGTTTTTATCGTAGTTCGGCGAATCTTTGCCGTAAGCCGCGATGAAGTCGTTGATTCCCTGGCGGACCGTAGCGTCCCAGCGGGGGCTTTGGACGGCTTGGGCTTGTATGGTTTCTGCAGCCGAAACGGTCGGTAAGGCAGAGGGAAGACAAGGCGTCCCCAACAGGGCTCCGACGACTAATAAAGCAGCAGTGGCTTTGCGCCACTTCCAAAAACGATGATTACTTTTCATGATTCCTGGCCTCCTGTACCGTAGTTGACATTTTTACATACTGCATTATAGGCCCGGATTTTTTTGGATTTGTATAAATTATGAAATAAATAGGTAAAATTGAGAGCCTAGGGATTGTTGTAATTACAACAGACAAAGAGGTAACTTTTTTGATATAATATATAAATAGACTTTTTCTATATGTTATAGTGAACAGGAGGCGTTTTGTATGGCTTTTAAGAAACGTGTGGTAGGGGTCATCGGCTTAGGTCATGTCGGGGCTCATGTAGCTTTTAATTTAGGGGTCCTCGGGATTGCCGATGAAGTCAAGTTATGCGACGTGAAGTCGGAAAAACTGGTCAGTGAACGGCAGGATATGATGGATGCCGTCATGTTCATGCCTCATCGTGTCAATTACACGATTGCCAGCTATGAAGAATTGGCTGACTGCGACGTCATCGTCAATGCTATCGGCGACATTACGCTCTGCGCATCGGGGAACCGCGACGATGAAATGCATTTCACGGTGCCTCAGGTCGCTGATTATATTCCCAAGGTCATGGCCGGCGGCTTCCAGGGCATCATCATCAATATCACCAACCCTTGCGACGTCATTACGGACCTCATCGCTAAGAAGAGCGGCCTTCCGAAAGGCCATGTTTTCGGTACCGGCACGGGGCTGGACAGCTCGCGCCTGGTCAGTGCCATTTCCCAGCAGACCGGCTTGGATCATCATTCCTTCTCGGCCTACATGATGGGGGAACACGGCAATTCCCGGATCGTCCCCTGGTCGCTCATCAAGTTCGGCGGTAAATCCCTGGCAGAACTGGAACAGAATCCGGCCTATGTCTTCGATAAGGCCCGCGTCCAGGATGAAACCATCCATGCCGGCTGGGTCACCTATTCTGGCAAGCACTGCACGGAATACGGCATCAGTATGACGGCAGCTACCATGGTCCGGGCCGTCCTGCGGGATGAACGGAAAATCATGGCAGCCAGCGCGCCTTTAGATGGTGAATACGGCGAAACGGGCATCTTCTGCGGTGTCCCGTCGGTCATCGGTGCCAATGGCATCGAAGAAGTCATCGAATATAACCTGCCGGAACAGGAAATGAAGGACTTCAAGGCCTGCTGCGCTACGATTCGCGCCAACATCGCCAAAGCCGAAGCATTTTGGAAATAAAGTTTGTAGTACGGAGTTTGTAGTTTGTAGAAGAGGGCTTTAAATTTGAAAATTATACTGTACCCATAAGGTTGGACAGTCCCTAAGTGTTTACACCCTCTAA
>OIWO01001410.1_pt1 | contig 19938 bp, 13 predicted proteins | sample 1587641 | NCBI WGS metagenome assembly OIWO01 (sample SAMEA3888924, study PRJEB22519) | human gut metagenome | biome: human gut; feature: human-associated habitat; material: faeces | place: Denmark | collected 2010
GTGACCAAAAAAATCCTGGCTGATGCTGGCTTCCCTGTCCCCGCCGGCGACGAATTTACCAGTCTAGAACAAGGTCTAGCCTACTATCCTCTTATCAAGGACAAGCAAATTGTGGTTAAACCAAAATCAACCAACTTTGGTCTGGGCATTTCCATTTTCCAAGAGCCTGCCAGCCTTGATAACTATAAGAAAGCCCTCGAGATTGCCTTTGCAGAAGATACAGCTGTTCTTGTTGAAGAATTTATCCCAGGAACCGAATACCGTTTCTTCATTCTGGATGGGCGCTGTGAGGCTGTCCTCCTTCGTGTCGCTGCCAATGTTGTCGGTGATGGCAAACACACCATTCGTGAATTGGTCGCTCAGAAAAATGCCAATCCATTGCGAGGACGTGATCACCGCTCACCACTTGAAATCATTGCGCTAGGAGACATTGAACAACTGATGTTAACGCAACAGGGTTATACCCCTGATGATATTCTCCCAGAAGGGAAAAAGGTCAATCTACGTCGTAACTCTAACATTTCTACGGGTGGTGACTCTATTGATGTCACTGAGACCATGGATTCCTCTTACCAAGAACTAGCTGCAGCTATGGCAACTAGCATGGGGGCCTGGGCTTGTGGGGTTGACCTCATTATTCCAGATAAAACCCAACCTGCTAGCAAAGAAAACCCTCATTGCACCTGCATCGAGCTCAACTTTAACCCTTCTATGTATATGCACACCTACTGTGCTGAAGGACCTGGACAGGCTATCACTTCAAAAATCTTAGACAAGCTTTTTCCAGAAGTTGCCACAAATCAAAACTAAAACTTAAATCTTAGGCGCAAAACAAATCACCTTTATCTCGAGATAAAGGTGATTTTGTTTTATTAACCAAACTCTCCTGCTTCTTCCTCAGGATGAGTTTCCATGTACTGGATGTGTTGTATATAGGCATCTTGAGCCTGATTGAAGGCTTCCTGATCACTATAAGGATAATCTATGTAAAAGAGGTCCCGCCAGCCATTCAAGGTTTGGCTATTGTAGAAACCTTGAATCTTTGTGGGAAGAAACTCTTTGTTGTAGCTAATCCGCAACTTGAGTAGGGTCTTATCCTGAAACTGAGTTATGATACTGTTGGAGGTTTCTTGGCCTTCCAAACTAGTCCAAACCTTATTCAGAACAATGTCCTGACTATAGTGATTAGCTTTTATGCGATTTTTGTCCACTGGGAGCTTCTGGGTCGCCTCTAAAAGGTAGGACACCTCTCCTTGAAAATAAGCCTCAATGGTCAAATCTCCAAGACTTGAGCCAAATAATAGGCCATCCTTAATAGCAATGTTTGATCCAAAAAGTCTTTGGCCAGCCACATCAAAGGACATCCCCTCATCCTGCCCGTAGAGCTTTATGGCATAGGCATCCCTTACGCGATAGAAATTCTTAGCGACAAGAACACTATCAAGGGTTTCAGTATTTTTTGTCTCCACCTTGGGGCTTGTAGGTTTCTTGGTAAAAGCTGTCAAACCCATTAAGCACAAGATGAGAGCGAATATAATCAAGGTAAGCATTGTAGACCTGGAGCCGGTCTTCAGCTTTAACTTGTCTCCATGTTTCAAGGTCTTTCAAGCCTCCTTTTTTAACAATATCAGCATAGCGCCCACCGTTTAAGACATTCTTGGGATTTTTCCACTTCCTAACCATCTTGCGTCTAATCGCATTGTCAGCAGGATGACGAACGTCGAGATAGGTATGGCTATTATTGAGATAGGCTGGTAGGTCAGCATTCAAGCCCTTAGACAGCCCATAGTTAGCAGAATCCGTATCGGCAATGTCAGCGCCAGCTTCAATCTTATAATGCTTAGGATTAGAGTCGATGCTACCGTCTTTCCTTTTCTTGTAGACATTCCACTCAGAGACAAATCTCCCCGTATCCATATTGACAATAAACTCAATAAAACGGGAATTGCTAACTCCGTATGGGCCCATGACACTGGTCTGAGGTAGCTGAATTTTCATGTTCTGCGGATAGGTAAAGTCTCCCAAGCTTCGATTATGGTAGGAAGCACCTGTTGTGTAATCCAGATGAATCTTCTTGTCCTTGCTGTAGGCCAGAAGCTTATCTAAATCCGTCTTGCCCTTGTAGTTGGTCCTAATATAGTCCATGGACTGCTTATCAATCCAAGACCTAAAAAGGTGGAGCTTGATACCTAAGTCATCCACCCCAAGCCCTAAATCCGTCTGATAGGTCTCCATAATAGCCTCACGGAAGTAACTATAAAAAGGACTGGTTGGCTCTAGCTTCTTGGAAAATTTATAACCTGACTTCCCTAACTGGAGGAACTGGTACTTGTCCACATAAACCTGCATGTGCTCCATAACCAAATTGAGCTTGTCATGATTAGGGAGTTGAGAAGCTTGGAAAAAGGACGTATAGGTATCTGAGCCCACTTCCTTACTTTCTTGGTCAATGTCCTGTAAAACCTTATCTAACTGGGTCAAGGAAGTCTTTTTCATCTTACTTCTCACCTGAGCCACATAGGCTGGCTTAATGGCCTGATCCCAGTGGTCACGAGCCATAATAGCATCTGCCTTTTGTGAAATCAAGGTCAATCGCTTTTGATAAGACGCGTCCTCCAAGGCCAGCTTTAAAGCCTTTGATGGCGTCGCTTGAACCACAGATAAATCACCGTAGATATCTGCCTTTAGGACAAGATTTACCTGCATATCATAGGAATGATTGATATGGAGAACGAGGTGAATCTTCCCATCTTCCTTCCTAACAGACAAAGCATCGAGTTGATAAGATTGGATAACCCCAGCCTGACTGAGCGCCAGTCTATCTATATTTTCCAAAGAATCCTGATAGATATAGGAAATCTCAGGGTCTTTGACCTTCTTTACCAAAGAGTCATTTCGCTGTCGATTGAAAACCACAAGACCAAGTATGAGGATTACAGCCAGGGCACTTGCCAGATACTGTAAAATTACTTTCTTCATAGTACTTCCATTATAGCATAGGAGGGCAAAATATTCTGAAAACGATTGGCAAACGTTAAAAACAAATGAAAAACAGGCCGACTAAGACCTGTTTGAATGGATAGTTTATAAATCGCTCAAGCGACGATGTTTAATACTAAAATCAAAATAAGCATTTTCCTGAAGTTTGTGGAATATGTCTCTGTAGGCTTTTTCGTCAAAGTGATCGCCGCGATAGAGAATTTCAAAACTCAAGCCCTCATATTCCAAGAAGGCATTGGAAGTCTTAAAACCATTACGCTTATAGAAATCCCAACGTGCCGCACGTTGCTCAGGATTGTCATTGGGTTCATCCAAGCGCTCTACTTCCAAGACCATAGAACGTGATGGTCCATAAAAGTCCACCAGTTTATCAATAATCTCACTTCCGTAGCCATGACTCCGCATTTGAGGTACGATGGCGAAGAAGCTCACATAAAAAACTTTGGCATTGTAGAGAACTGAGGCAAATCCAACAAAATCATCCTCGTCATAAAAGGCAAAGAAATGATAATCATCATGACCATCCAATTGTAAAAACTCACTTAATGGAATACGTTCTTCTTCTGGAAAGGCCTCGTTATTTAAGCGCTCTACCCTATCTAATTCTGGAAACTCTTTGGTAATTAATTGGCTGCGTAAAGCCATAAATTTTCCCCCTTTTTCTGATGCTTATACCTATAGGTCATTATAACATCTTGATAAGTAAGTGCAAGTTTTAAGGGCTTGGATTAAGCTAGGGACAAACTCCTACTGTAACAGACACTCTAAATGCTGCTTATCTGTCTCAGTCATCTCTCTTCTTAAAAAAATAAAAGACAACGACCATTTCTAGTCGCTATCTTTTTTGTGATTCATAAGCTATCGCCTATTTTTTCAATTCCCAAATTTCTTTAGCATACTCTGTAATCGTATCATCCGAAGTGAATTTATGAGATTTAGCAATATTAGCCAAGCTCATACGTGCCCACTTGTCATGATCACGATAAAGTGCATCGATTTTCTCTTGAGCTTCTACATAAGCAGCGAAGTCTTCCAAGAGGAAGTACTCATCGTTGTGGGTGATGAGGGCTTCGTAAATTTCAGTACCTTCAGCTTGAGCATTTGGAATCGTACCGTTAACAAAAGTATCGACGACACGACGAATGACTGTGTTATTTTCATAAACTGCACGAGAGTAGTAATCGTGACGTGCATAGTGTTCATAAACTTCGTCCTTGTCCATACCGAAGATAACAACATTCTCATCGCTTACTTCGTCCTTGATTTCAATGTTGGCACCGTCAAGTGTTGCCAAGGTAATAGCACCAGTCATCATGAATTTCATGTTTGAGGTACCAGATGCTTCTTTAGAAGCCAATGAGATTTGTTCAGAGACATCTGCTGCTGGAATGATAAGTTCCGCAAGGCTGACACGGTAGTTTTCAAGGAAGACCACTTTAAGTTTTCCTTGGAGGCTTTCATCATTGTTAACAAGATTGGCAACTTCGTTGATAAGTTTGATAACAGATTTAGCGAAGTGATAACCAGGGGCAGCTTTGGCACCAAAGATGAATACACGAGGTACCATGTCTTTATCTGGATTATCTTTCAGATCCCAATAAAGTTTGATGATGTGGAGAAGGTTAAGCAATTGACGTTTGTAAGCGTGAAGACGTTTCACTTGAACATCAAAGATAGCATCTGTAGACACTTCTACGCCTGTTGTTTCCTTGATGTAGTCTGCCAAACGTTGTTTAGCAGTCTTCTTAACTTGATAGAACTGGTTCAAGACTTCCTTGTCATCCAAGTAAGTTGTAAGATTTTCAAGCTCATGGATGTCGTTACGCCAACCATCACCAATCACGTCATCAATGGTTGCTGAAAGTTCAGGAGCTGCAATTTGTGTCCAACGACGTTGAACGATACCATTTGTCTTGTTATTGAATTTTTCAGGATAAATAGTATAGAAATCGTGAAGTGTATCTTCTTTAAGAAGTTCGGTATGAAGTTTGGCAACCCCGTTAACTGAGTGACCACCGATGATAGCCAAGTTAGCCATATGAACTTGACCATCCTTAACGATACGAGTACGTTCGATAACATCCGCAGCAATACCACGTCCAGCCATTTCAGCAATGTAACGGTTGTCGATTTCCAAGATGATTTGGTAAACACGTGGAAGGACACGTTTGAAGAGCTGTTGATCCCATTTTTCAAGGGCTTCTTGAAGAATAGTGTGGTTAGTGTAGCTCATAGTCTTAACAGTCGCATTCCAAGCATCTTCCCATGAAAGACCATATTCATCAAGGAGAAGACGCATAAATTCAGCTGGTGCAACCGCAGGGTGGGTATCATTGATGTGAACAGATACTTTTTCGTGGATATCTTTCAATGGCAAGCCCATCTTGAGGTAAGATTTGATGATTGTTTGGAGACCGGCACTTGTCATGAAGTACTCTTGAACCAAACGCAATTTTTTACCTTCAATTGTTGAATCATCTGGATAAAGAATGGCAGTAATATCTTTCACACGACGGCGTGCTTCCAATGTTGGGTAATCCAACTCATATTCTTCAGGAATTTCAACATCCCAAAGGCGAAGATTGTTAATCACACCATTTTTATAACCAATTTGCGGCACATCATAAGGTACGGCACGAAGGACTTGAGCATTCTTATAAGTTGGGACAAAGCGACCATCTTCATTGCTTTCAAGAACCACATCACCAAAGAGTTTCACATAGACAATATCGTGGTCTTTACGTGTTTCCCAAACATTACCTGTAGAACCAAACCAACCATCTGGTAATTCCACCTGGTAACCATCAACAATACGTTGTTTAAATAGTCCATAGCGGTAACGAAGACCGTTACCAAAACCAGGATAACCAGTAGTCGCAAGTGAATCCATGAAGGCAGCAGCCAAACGACCAAGACCACCATTACCAAGTGCCATGTCATGCTCAGCTTCTACAACTTCACGGAAGTCAATATCAAGTTCTGCGAATCCCTCTTTAACAAGGTCAAGAATACCAAGGTTGAGAAGGTTAGTTTCCAACATACGACCTGGAAGAAATTCAATCGAGAAGTAGTAAGCAATTTTTTCTTGATTGTCTGAAAGTGCATGGTTACGTTCAATCCATGTATTTGTGTAATATTTACGGATCAAACCAGCCAAGGCAGTAAAAATCTCCGTTGGTGTGGCCTTAGCAACTTTAATCAACTGCTCTTGATGGAGAGTATCCTTAAAGTCACGGATGAATTGTTCTTTTGTTAAATTTTCGAGTTGCATAGAAATCCTTTCTTACTACTTCCTTATCTTCAATACACTTCTTACAGGTATATATTCAGATAAGAGGGAATTGGAAATTTTACTCAAACTTCCAAACCTTGCCAGACAAGATTCGAAACAGACATTTCAAAATCTTTATTTACAAAACTGTCAAAACAGTCAATTATATTATAACACGATTAGAGTTATTCTTCTATTCAGACTTTTAGACGCTTTCTCTATAATCTCTGCCAAGCAAAACTTAGGGGCTAAATAATTTTAGAAGCGTTTTCAAACGCTTTACACGAAGATAACTTTTCCCTTACGAGAAAAGTTATCTTTGGAATTATACTAATTGTTTGTACAAATCAACATATGCCAAACTTGCTGTATCCCATGAGAAGTCACGTGTCATCGCATTGTGCTGGAGTTGTTTCCAAGCATCAGCGTTGTTTTCGTAAACATCGAGAGCTTTTTCAAGGGTTTGAACCATCCAGTAACCTGAGAAGTTACCAAATGAGAAGCCTGTACCTGAGCCTGTCACAGGGTTGTAAGGTTCAACAGTGTCACGAAGACCACCAACCTCACTAACCACTGGCAAGGTACCATAGCGCATAGACATCATTTGAGAGAGGCCACATGGTTCAAAGGCTGAAGGCATAAGGAAAATGTCACAACCAGCATAAATTTGTTGAGCCAACTCTAGGTTGAAGGTAATGTTGGCAGACATTTTTTCTGGGTAAGCATGACCAAACCAAGAGAAAGAATTCTCATAGTCGCTATAACCAGTACCCAAAAGAACAATCTGAACATCATGTTGCAAGATGTTGTGAAGTTCATTGACCACCAAATCGAAACCTTTTTGGTCAGTCAAACGAGAGACAATACCAATCAATGGAACGTCTTCACGAACTGGAAGTCCAACACGATCTTGAAGAGCTGCCTTGTCTTTGGCTTTACCTGACAAATCATCCACTGAGAAGTGGTAAGGAATGTGGGTATCCGTTTCTGGATCAAGGAGGTCCGTATCGATACCATTAACAATACCAGATAACTTACCAGATTCCATGCGCATGATTTGATCAAGGCCTTTACCAAATTCAGGTGTTTGGATTTCACCAGCATATGATGGTGAAACTGTTGTGACACGGTCTGCGTAAAGAACAGCTGCTTTCATCCAGTTGAGGCAATCATTCCAACGGAGGGTACCATCAGCATAACGCTCGTAACCAACACCAAAGATTTCCCAAAGCATACCACTGTCAAATTGACCTTGGAACTCAATATTATGGATAGTGAAGACTGTCTTAATACCTTGGTAAGCTTGAATCCAATGGTATTTTTCCTTAAGAAGGAATGGAATCATGCCTGTGTGGTAGTCATGAGCATGGAGAATATCTGGAATAAAGTCCACTTTTTCCATCAACTCAAGGGCAGCCATTTGGAAGAAACCAAAACGCTCACCATCATCCCACTCACCGTATACCGTACCACGGTTGAAATACTGCTCATTATCAATGAAGAAGAAAGTCACACCATCACGGACAATTTTCTTGATGCCGACATATTGACGACGCCAACCAACATTTGTATAGAAGAAGCCAAGGTCTTCAACCTGATCGCCAAACTTAGCCGAAACCACATCATAATAAGGGAGAATTACGGCAACTTCGTGACCATTTTTAACAAGAGATTTAGGAAGGGCACCGATAACGTCACCTAGGCCACCTGTTTTAGCGAAGGGCGCACCTTCAGCTGCTACAAATAAAATTTTCATCGTACAATATCCTCTGTTACAACGCTACCTTTTTTGATGACAACTGGGTTGTTTTCTGTACCGCGAATAGTAACACCTTCAGCGATTTCAACACCTTTATCCACAATCGCATACTCAACTGTAGCGCCTTTAGCAACTTTAACACGTGGGAAGAGAACTGAGTGGCTCACGCTTGAACCCTCTGCCAAATCTACGTTACGTGAAATCACTGAGTGTTCCACCTTACCACGTACAATAGAACCTGATGCAAATTGAGACACTTTAACATCAGAAGAGTCTGCATAGTATGTTGGCTCTTCATTTTTAACTTTTGTATAAACTTTTTGGTTTGGTGCAAAAAGTGAATAGAATTTTTGTGATTCCAACATATCCAAGTTAGCATCAAAGTATGCTTTCACTGAGTGGATATTTGAAAGGTAACCAGTGTACTCGTAAGCAAAAGCATTTTCAGCAACTGCCAAATCACGAAGTACATAACGAAGCTTACGTGGTTCTTCTTTAGCTGCTTCTTCTTCCAATTTTTCAATCAAGAATGGTGTATCCACGACAAATATGTCTATAGACATATTGTAAACTTCTTTATCTCCACCCTGGAAGAGTTCATGGCCAAGCACTTTGTCAGATTCATCAATTTCCAAAATGCTGTTTACATCTGAAATGAGTTCTTTAGGAAGTTTTTTGTAGACCACAGTAACTTTTTGTTTTGTTACATTGTGAAGGTGGAAAACTTGGTTAAGATCAATGTTGACCAAAACATCACTGTTAAGCGCTACCGTTTGGTCTGAACCTGAACGTTTAAGGTAAGTCAAAATTTGACGATAGTATTCTTCATCAACAGTTGAACTTTCAACTGGAGTGTTATAAATACCAAGGTAGTAGTGGCTGAGGAGTGTTGACAAGCCCCACTCACGACCTGAACGAATGTGGTCGAAAACAGAACTTATGTTTTCGTTTTGGAAGATACCAAAGACGCTACGGATACCAGCGTTAGCCAAGTTAGACAATGGGAAGTCGATGAGGCGATATTTTCCACCAAATGGTAGGCTGGCAATAGGACGGTGCTCAGTCAAACCATCCATGTCATGGAATCCTACGGTATTTCCTAGAATTGCAGAATATTTATCAATCTTCATCTTTTGGTACCCCCACTACTTCATTGTATCCTACGACTTGCACTTCTTCTGTACCGTCAATTTCCACGCCTTCAGAAATGTGTGCCCCTTCACCGATAATAGCACGTTTAATTTTTGCACCTTTACCGATAACTGCACCACTCATAATCACTGAATCTTCAACGACCGCACCTTCACGGATTTGGGCACTTGTTGAGAGCACTGAATGTTTAACAGTTCCATCAACCAAACAGCCATCAACAACGAGTGAGTCTTCAATTTCAGCATGTTCACCAAAGAAGTTTGGTGGAGCAATCATGTTACGTGAATAAATTTTCCATTGACGGTTACGGCTATCCAAGGCATTTTCAGGAGAGATATACTCCATATTTGCTTCCCAAAGGGATTCGATAGTACCTACGTCCTTCCAGTAGCCTTCAAATTCATAAGCATAGACGCTTTCACCTGTTTCAAGATAAGCAGGAATAACGTTCTTACCAAAGTCAGACATATCAACCGCACTCTTTTCAGCTGAAACCAACATATTGCGAAGACGTTTCCAGTCAAAGATGTAAATACCCATTGATGCCTTAGTAGATTTAGGATTTTCAGGTTTTTCTTCGAACTCGACAATACGGTTATTAGCGTCTGTGTTCATGATACCGAAACGGCTAGCTTCCTTAAGTGGCACATCAAGAACTGCTACAGTAAGACTCGCGTTATTTTCTTTGTGTGCTTGGAGCATGTCATCATAGTCCATCTTGTAAATATGGTCACCAGACAAGATTAAAACGTATTCAGGATTGATGCTGTCGATATAGTCAATGTTTTGGTAAATAGCGTGGCTGGTACCTTCAAACCAACGATTACCTTCACTAGCTGAGTAAGGTTGAAGAATTGATACACCAGAGTTAACACCATCCAAGCCCCAACTTGAACCATTTCCGATATGGTTGTTCAAAGCAAGTGGTTGATACTGTGTAATGACACCAACATTGTTAATCCCTGAATTGGCACAGTTTGACAAACCAAAGTCAATGATACGGTAGCGTCCACCAAACTGAACAGCTGGTTTGGCAATACTTTGGGTCAATTTTCCAAGACGAGTTCCTTGCCCACCAGCAAGGATCAAAGCCAACATTTCATTTTTCATGAATAGTCCCCCTCATGATTTTTAGTTTCATCCCAAAAAGGATGACGAGATAATCAGTCGAAACTGATTATGACAATTAAAGTAAGTTTTTTCACCAATGGTAACAGTTCGAAAATCAAAAGCATCTTAGAATTGTGATTATCTTTCTATCACCCCGAAAAACAAATCGTGTACACGTTTAAGTCTACCCTTTATTTCAAGCGACGTTTTACACGCCAGATACTTGCTCCTAGAGCAGGTAGGGTGAAGCTAAGGGTATTTTCATAGTCCTTCCACTTCGCTTTTTGGGTACGGGTTTCAGGATTTCCTTCTTTCCAAACGCCACCGAATTCTTCCATCTCAGTGTTAAGCACTTCTTGGTAGATACCAGCTACTGGCAATCCAATAGTGAAGTTTTGACGTTCCACTGGAGCTAGGTTGAAGACACAGACGAGGAAGTCACCCTTATCGCCTTTATCATCTTTACGAATGAAGGAAAGAACACTTTCAGCACGGTTATCCGCATCGATAATCTCAATACCATCGTAAGAATCATCAATCTGCCAGAGAGATTTATGGTCCTTGTAGAAAGCATTCATATGGCTAGTAAAGGCCTGCATCTTCTGGTTCATCTCATCTTCAAGATTACCCCATTCGAGTTGATAATCAAACTTCCACTCCAAGAATTGACCAAACTCAGAACCCATAAAGAGCAATTTCTTACCTGGGTGACAGAGTTGGTAAGCATAGAGGTTACGAAGACCAGCAAATTGATTATAGCGGTCACCCCACATCTTATGCATCATGCTCTTCTTACCATGAACCACTTCATCATGTGAGAAAGGTAGAACATAGTTTTCATTGAAGCAATACATGAAACTGAAGGTCATCAGATTGAAGTCATACTGACGGTAAACTGGATCTTCTGCGTAGAATTTGAGGATATCGTTCATCCAACCCATATTCCATTTGAAGTCGAAACCTAGACCACCTTCTTCAATCGGTTGGGTGATTGGCGTTGCTGCAGTTGATTCTTCCGCAACCATCATAACATCTGGATAGCGTTTTTTAATTTCACGATTGAGTTTTTGAAGGAAGCCGTAGCCTTCCAAGTTACGATTTCCACCGTCCTTGTTAGGCATCCATGGACCTTCATCATAGTCCAAATAGAGCATGTTAGATACTGCATCCACTCGGATACCATCGATATGATAATTTTCAATCCAGTAAAGAGCACTTGAAATAAGGAAAGACTGAACTTGATTTTTTCCTAAGTCAAAGTTAAGTGCGCCCCAACGATAGTTATGAGCTCGATCGTGATCCTGATATTCGAAAGTTGGTGTACCATCGAAGTAGGCCAAAGCATCGTCATTCTGTGTATAGTGACCTGGGACCCAGTCTACCAAGACACCGATATTATTCTGGTGACATGCTTCTACGAAATCTTGAAATTCTTCTGGTGTGCCATAGGTATGCTCAAAAGCAAAGTAACCCATAAGCTGGTAACCCCAACTCATCCCAAGAGGATGAGCCATGAGTGGCATGAATTCCACGTGGGTATAGTTCATCTCAACCAAATATGGAATCAACTCTTCTTTCAATTCTTTGAAAGTATAAGGTTGACCATCCTCTTTTAGTTTCCAAGATGATGCATGAGCTTCATAGATATTAACCGGACGTTTTTGGAAACCAAAGCGTTTACGACGACCCATCCAAAGGCCATCCTTCCACTTCTTAGTTTTCTTCTTACGAATCACAGCTCCTGTTCCAGGACGAGGCTCTAAGTAAGTCGCAAAAGGATCCATCTTTTCGACGACTTGACCTCCCTTACGTTTCACCAAGAACTTATAGAGTTGTCCTTCCTCTGGGAGAGCTGAAGTTGCCTCCCAAACACCGATATGGTTTTTGGTCATATCCAGAGGTTCATCAAACCAACCTGTGAAATCTCCAATTACCTGAATCTGCTCAGCATGAGGGGCCCACACACGGAAGATAAAACCTTCTTCTCCCTCTAATTCATGCACACCCAAATAATTCTGAAGGTGGAAGTTCTCACCTGTTCCAAATGTGTACATGGCTTCATCGAGATTCATACCATCACTCCTTTCTTAAACTAGCCTTGATAGTTCTAACTATCAAGAAATTAAAACATTGAAATATATGTAAATACACTAGAAAACCCTTCAGACCGATAGGGCTTACAAGTAAACAAAACCACTTATGTAAGCGTTTACTGTATTATAACATTTTTTGACATTCTTGTCAGTAAATCTCCAAATCTTTTTTCATATTATCGAACACAAAAGTCTTACGTAATTTTCCAGAAATATGTAATTCAACAATACCTGAATCATACTCAGCTTTTGCGACATAGAGATTATCGTAAATATCTGCATATGAACGATATGAAAATTCTTGTACGGTTTGCTTACGCTCAATTAATTTGGCAACTTTAGCAACCAAGTCTTTCTTAAGAGTCACTTGATTCCAATCCACCTGATTAACAGCATCAGGGGCATTGTAGCTATTCATGGCACGCTTAACATCCGCTTCCGTGTAATTTCCATCTTCACCTGTTGCAACCATCTTACTACGCTGGAATTCTTGTCCCAATTGCATGAAACACATCCCCTGCATAGTCAGATTGAGGGCATTAGCCAAGTAGATACGTTTTTCAATATCCTCTGGCGAATCATGTGGATGCAAATGGTGCATCAAATCATTCAAATTGTAGTTGTCATGCGCTTCGATATAGTTGAGGACCTGACCAGGCATGAGGTAGTTTACAAAACCACGGCTACCAAGCAGGCTCTTGGCAATCTGATCTTCCAATGGAGCTCCAGACACATAGCCATTACTGATGTGCCCATAGACCTCTGCTCCCTTGACCGCATCACGCGCATTGTCATTGAAAAATCCGATTCTAGGCATCAAGGCTGCATTATCCTTCTTGGCCTTTTGGTCTACAGGAAGTCCAATTCCCATATCCCATCCTTCACCATAAAGAAGAATCCTAGGATCAATATCATCCATAGCCGAACGAACGGCTTTCATCGTTTCGACATCATGTAAGCCCATGAGGTCAAAGCGGAAACCATCCACTCCAAATTCTTCTGCCCAATAGGTTAAGGAATCAATCATATACTTACGGTACATTTCCTTTTCACTGGCTGTTTCATTTCCACAGCCTGATCCATCTTGGAAAGACCCATTGTCATGCATACGGTAGTAATAAGCCGGCACAGATAGTTGGAACGGAGAGCTATAAGAAGAGTAAGTATGGTTATATACCACATCCATGATGACCCCAATTCCTGCCTCATGGTAGGCCTGAATCATTCTCTTAAGCTCTAAAATCGGTGCCACAGGATTCTTTTGATCAGCAGCAAACTGACGGTCCGGAACATTGTAATTCTCAGGATCATAGCCCCAGTTGTAGAGAAGCTTACCATCTTTATCATAGGTTTTATGGTGATCAAAGACTGGTTGCAGTTGGACATAGTTGTAACCCATACGTTTGAGGTAATCAAAACCAGTCACATCTCCATGGGCATTTTTAGTCCCTTTCTGACAAGCACCTAGATAGGTTCCTCTATAGGATTTCTTAACACCGGACGTCTCTGAAATCGAGAAGTCACGGAGGTGCATTTCACAGATGACGGATGAGCAAGCATTTGCCTTACGCCAGCTCGCTTTTTGCTTGGTAACCTTTTCATACCCTCTTGGGACAAGTCGCTGTGGATTGACCACCAAACTTTTTTTATTATCTAAGCTAAGGGCAATACTGTAGGGGTCTCTCGTATCCTGATAGAAGCTTTCCTCATGGTACACACGAAACTGGTAGGCTCCCCCATCCAAATCCTTTTTGACAGTGGTACTCCAAACACCGTGAGTATTCATCTCATGACGGTCCTTATTGACACTGGTTCCTCGGCTCATCTTAATGATCTTAGGCTTTTTACTGCCCTTTTTAAAAAGTAAGAGCTGTACACGACGAGCTAGAGGTGACCAAAGGCGAAACTCTGTGGCCCCTTTTTCATACTTATGACCCAACCAGCCTTGAAATCCCCACTTCTGGTCAAATTCCTGTCTTCGGAGAGCCACATCAAAGGCATGCTGGTCGCGACCTTCAAAACTATGGCTAGTCAAGGCTGCCTGTTTAGAATAATAAACCGTTGGATCACCTTCAACTATCCAAATAGCATTTGGAGCATCCCCTAGGAAACGTCGAACGCGATAATCATGTGTTTGCCTCGACCAGTCTTCCGTTTTTACCAAAAGATTGACAGATTCAATAAAACGATTGGAGGGAGAAGTAACCTGACCAACAAGGCCAAAATCATCTTCACGTGAAAAATGGGCTTCTTCGCCCCAATAACCATCTAGCCACTTCCACATACTGTATCTGGAATAGTCGCCATGCATACTATGAAAATGAACGGTTAATAAATTGTCCATTTTTTACTCCTTAGTTTTCGTTACTCACTTTTTCTCCTATTATAGCAGAAAATGTTCGTTTTATAAGCGTTCTTATGGAATATTTTGCAATTTTTTGGTCTATTTTGAACATAAAAAAAGAATGAGAAAACAAATGGCAAAACACTCATTTTTCTCATTTCTTTTGTCTATTTTAATTCTTTTAAAAACCAGGCTTGAGACTCTTTCCAGTTCATTATTCTTGAGTCATCAAAACCTTACGTGGTTTGGTACCTTCAGCTGGTCCGATAACACCTGCTTCTTCCAACTCTTCCATCAAACGAGTGGCACGGTTGAAACCAACTGACAGACGACGTTGAATCATGGAAGCACTTGCTTTTTGTGTTTCAAGGACCAAAGCCTTGGCCTCTTCAAAGAGTGGGTCACCTTCTGAGCTACCACCATTGGCAGAGGAACCTCCACCAAAATCATTTTCAGAAACTTCACCAGGATCAAAGCTCTCATCATAGTCAGCTAAAGCCTGATCCTTGATAAAGGTCACAATACGTTCCACGTCATCATCAGAGATGAAGGAACCTTGTAGACGAACAGGGTGGTTCTCATCAATCGGTTTGAAAAGCATATCCCCACGTCCGAGTAGCTTTTCTGCCCCATTTTCATCTAAAATGGTACGACTATCTGTTCCCGAAGACACCGCAAAGGCCACACGAGATGGCACATTGGCCTTAATCAAACCAGAGATAACATCAACCGACGGACGTTGAGTGGCGAGAATCATGTGAATTCCCGCAGCACGCGCTTTTTGCCCCAAACGAATAATAGCATCTTCCACTTCCTTACTAGCTACCATCATCAAGTCAGCCAACTCATCAACGATAACCACAATTAAAGGCAAGGGAATCTGTTTTTCTTGCGACTGAGCGTTCCAGTCTTCCACCTTGGCATTGTAGCCAGCAATGTTACGCACGCCAAACTTACTAAAGAGTTCGTAACGATTTTCCATCTCATCTACCACTTTTTGAAGAGCCTTAGCAGCCTTACGTGGGTTAGTCACCACAGGGATAAGGAGATGAGGAATATCATTGTAAACCGAAAGTTCAACCATCTTCGGATCGACCATGAGGAACTTCACCTGATCAGGACGAGCCTTCATAAGAATACTAGAGATAATACCGTTAACCGCAACCGATTTACCAGAACCCGTAGATCCAGCGACTAGTAAGTGAGGCATCCGACCCAAATCAAAGCTACGAGCCGAACCGTCAACTGCCTTACCGAGAGGAACTTCCAAGAGCTTATTAGGATCCGTCTTGGACTGTTCCCAAAGTTCACGGAAAGAAACCGTTGCAATCTCTGAATTAGGCACTTCGATACCAACCAAAGATTTTCCAGGAATAGGTGCCTCGATACGGACATCTTTCGCAGCTAGAGCCAGAGCTAAGTCATCAGCTAAATTTGAAATGCGATTGACACGGACCCCAACAGCAGGCTTGACCTCATACTTGGTCACTGACGGTCCAATTTCAGCCCGCTCAACCTTGACATCAATATTGAAACTCTTGAAGGTATCTTCTAAGATTCGAATATTCTTACGAACGATGTTTTTCTCTTTAGATTGACTCTTTGGCTTATCAGGTGCAAAGAGATCTATATGAGGTAATTTATACTGCAGGAGTTCCTTAGGCGTGAAATCAACCTCGACTGGGGCGTCATCTCCCTCAACCACCATAGATGGGGGAAACTCCTCGCTTGGCACATCCTCTGGATAAGGTGCATAATCTTCTTGGAAATCCTCATAATCCTCTGGAGGCAGATTATCATAGTAGTCCTCAAAGGCATAATCACTGATTTCAGGTTCAGGTGCAAAAATCTCAGCTTCTTGTGGCAAGGCATCTGCGGCATCATCCAAGATTTCTCCCGTCTCCTCGTCAACAGTCAAATCAGCCAGACGCTCGGCCTCGGCACGTTCTTCTGCTTCACGTTCTTTCTGAGCCTGACGTTCTGCCTTCTTCTCCTGACGTTGAGCTGTCCGTTCCAAACGCTTCTCAGCCCTTTTCTGCCAAGCTTCCTTAGCATACTCCATGATATCCAAGACATCCCAAGGGCTAAGAATGAAAGCACCCAAGAGAATAATCAATACCCCAATCATGAAGCTACCGATATTTGAAAAGAGGAAGGAAATCGGTTGGTATAGGAGAGCCCCCAACATACCACCACCCGCAAAACGAGCGACTTGCACACTCACAAGTTCCCCAAAAAGTAAGTCCTTGGTACCAGGGAAAATATCCAGACCGCTCATACGATCTAGACTAAAGAGATAGGCGTGAAACTCCAACAAGAGCCCCGCGAAGACCATCCAAAATCCTGTGACATAGTTACTGTGTTTACGTAACCATTTAAAGCCAAAGAGATAAACATAGATAGCAAAAATTAAAGGGTAAGCCATACTCCCCACAAATACTCGAAAGATATTATAGAGGGTAACCCCAAAGAACCCCAATCGAAAGACTGGGAAAATTAAGACAAAGGCAAAAAAGAAGGTCCATAGCATTCGCTTAATCGCCTTCTGTCTGTCTAATTCTGCTTTTGTAAGACGCTTCTTACCATTCTTAGAAGCCGCCCCTTTTTTCGTTTTTTTCGTTGTAGCCATAGGTGTATTATACCACGTTTTTAGACATGAAAAAAGAGAGACAAGTCTCTCCTTAGTTTGAAGACAAAGTCTTCTTTTGACATTATTCTTCAATTAATGATGTTGAGTGAACCGGACGATTCTTACCGTCTGGATCAATATATTGGATGGCTTGGTTGATAGCGATAGGGGCTTCACCCATTCCCACAGCAATCAAGTCAATCTTACCTTCATATTCTGCTGCATCACCAATAGCATAAACACCCTCTTGTGAAGTTTCAAACTGAGCATTGACCGTAACGCTAGAGCGTTTGAAGTCAACATTCCAGTTACGAAGGTTTTTATTGTTGGTTGAGAAGCCAAAGCTAACAATAAGGGCATCAAGTGGCAATTCCACAACCTCGTCTGATTTCACTTTTTGAACGGTCAAACTTTGGGCAAGACCATTTTCACCCTTGATTTCAAGAGGTACATACGGTGTCATCACATTAACTGATGATTGATGAAGAAGCTCTACACTATGCTCATGGGCACGAAAGGCATCACGGCGGTGAATCAAGGTCACGCTCTCAGCAATACCATCCAAGTGATTGGCCCAGTCAACAGCTGAATCGCCACCACCAGCAATCACAACCTTCTTGCCAGCAAATTGGTCCAGGCTATGCACATTATAGAACAAGTTATTATCCGCATAATCTTCTTCATTGTCCACACCTAAAGGACGTGGGGCGAAGGCACCATTTCCACAGGCAATGACGATAGCCTTAGACAAGTGTTGACCCTTGCTAGTAGTAATTGTGAAGATGCCATCGGTCTTTTCAAAGGTTTGAACTTCCTCTTTCAAATGAATGCTGACACGATCTTCAAAACGCTTAAGCTGAGTCAAGAGGTTTTCTGTCAATTCCGCACCTGTTGTTTGAGGAAAGGCTGGAATATCATAGATTTTCTTCTCAGGGTAGAGGATGGCAGGCTGTCCACCAAGCTCTGACAGACTCTCAATAATATTAACAGTCATGCCACGTAGTCCAGCATAAAAGGCAGCCCAAAGTCCTACTGGTCCACCACCAATAATGGTAATATCATAAATCTTTTCTTCTGACATTTTATTTTCCTTCTGCTTTTATCTCTTCTAAAATCTGACGTTCTTCATCCGTAAAGTCATAGTTTTCCAAAAGATCTGGTCGACGCTCCCAGGTCTTACGCAAACTCTGCTCCATACGCCAACGTCGAATATTGACATGGTGGCCTGACAAGAGCACATCTGGCACCTTCATGCCACGAAACTCAGCTGGGCGAGTGTACTGTGGAAATTCCAAAAGCCCTGATGAGAAACTATCATCCTTATGACTAGCTTCCTTACCTAAAACCTCAGGAATCAAGCGAACAGTAGCATCTACAATAGTCATAGCAGCCAGCTCTCCAGTTAGGACAAAGTCTCCCAAGGAAATCTCGTCTGTCACCAAAGTTTTGATGCGCTCATCATAGCCCTCATAATGGCCACAGATAAAGACCAGTTCCTCTTCTTGCGCCAATTCTTCTGCATAGGCCTGATCAAAGGTGCGACCCGCAGGATCTAGGAGAATAACGCGAGGCTTAGTGACATTTAGCTTGTCAAAGGTATCAAAAATTGGCTGGGCACGAAGCAACATGCCTTGTCCACCACCGTAAGGTTCGTCATCTACATGACGAGCCTTCTCCGCATTTTCACGGAAATTGTGATAGTTGATTTCTAGAAGCCCCTTATCCTTTGCCTTACCAACAATGGAATGCTCTAAGGGAGCAAACATATCTGGAAATAGGGTCAAGATATCAATCTTCATCGTCTAATCCTTCCATGAGCTCAACCTCAATACGACCAGCTGCAACATCAACATCAAGAACTACAGGTGGGATATATGGCAAGAGCAAGTCTTTCTTGCCTTTACGTTTCACTACCCAAACATCATTAGCACCCGGTTGGAGAATCTCTTTGACCTGACCAATCAAAGTGTCGTCTTCATAAACATCAAGGCCAATGATTTCATGGTAGTAAAATTCACCGTCATCAAGGTCTGTTAGATTTTCCTCAGCAATCTTAAGACTGCAGCCTTTATACTTCTCTACATCATTGATATGGTAAAGCCCTTTAAACTTAACGATATCAAAGTTCTTATGCTTACGGTGACTCGCAATCTCGACATCCATGATGTAATTATCTTTGTCATCAAAAAGGGCTAGGACACTCTTCTTCTTAAAACGTTCATCCGCAAAATCTGTTACAGACAAAACACGAAGTTCGCCCTGCAAGCCCTGTGTATTTACAATCTTTCCAACGTTATAGTATGTCATTGCATTTCCTTATTATCTGTTTTCTTATTCAAATAAAACCACGACTCGACCAAGAGCTTATCATCATATGACAGCCATCACAAAACAAAGTTTTTTCTTCGAGTCGAGGTCTCGTTATTTATGATTTTAAAGTGGTATAAAATGTCTGACCTAGGCCAGTCAACCCCTCTATTTTATCAAAAAGGACACAAAAAAACCAGCTTTCTCTAGCTGGTACTTATAGTCCGTACGGGATTCGAACCCGTGTTACCGCCGTGAAAAGGCGGTGTCTTA
>OIWO01001422.1_pt1 | contig 19853 bp, 18 predicted proteins | sample 1587641 | NCBI WGS metagenome assembly OIWO01 (sample SAMEA3888924, study PRJEB22519) | human gut metagenome | biome: human gut; feature: human-associated habitat; material: faeces | place: Denmark | collected 2010
CTATAACCGGAGTCTGTATCATTTCAAGTATTGATTGATTTTGTGACAAATGTATCAACCAAGATTCTCAGGAAAGAAAAGAACAACAGTTTTATAACTGTCGGTTGTATAAACCGAAATATTGAAATATTATTTATTTGGATATCAAGAATCTTTTAGCCAAAAATGTTACAAATAAAGATGCTTTTATGATATATAATTATATATATGCCATAAATATAAGATAGTATAAATTCATCAATCAGAATTGCAGAATATTTTGTAACTTTGATGTATCTACATAAAAACAATCATCCTTTAAAAGGATACTTATTGAATAATTAGGAACGGAATATCATTTTTATTGATATACCAATAATCAAATATTGAATTATTATGAAATGGATTAAGATATTTTCTGTATGGCTTTGTATTATTCCGGTGGCCATTTTAAACGGTGGTTTCCGTGAGTATTTTCTGGAGAACTATCTTTCAGAAAAAGCATCTTTATCTGTTAGCGGAATAATACTCTCTGTTCTTATTTTTTTTATCACCTCGGTACTATTGCTGCGTATAAAAGAAATTTCATATAGAGACAGTATCATAACAGGCCTATTTTGGACTGTATTGACAATATGCTTTGAATTCTCTTTCGGACTATCTTCAGGTTCAACATGGAATGAACTTATAGAGGCATATAACCCACTGAGTGGAAATCTTTGGATTATGGTCATTCTTAGTACATTGTTATCACCTATATTAACTTACAGATTAAAATGGCTATATGGCAAGTAATATTGAATTTATAGAATTTATAAGTTCCCAGCTTGAAGGCTTGGGCTGCGTACGTTACCGGAAGATGTTTGGTGATTATATGATTTATCTCGATGAAAAGCCGATAATTCTGGTTTGCGACAATATAGCATATATAAAGAGACTCCCTGAACTCTCTGATTTTATGGCTGATGCTGAAAGCGGAATCCCTTATGAAGGAGCAAAGGAACATTACATCCTGGATGTAGATCATAAGACAGTCTTACAGGAAGTAGTGAGTAGATTATGGAAATATCTTCCATATCCCTCTCAAAAACAATCTTCAAACACATCAAAGAAAACAGTACATCCTTTTCGTAAACTCCCTAATGTAGGAGTACAAACAGAGCAGGATCTGTTAGCCATGGGATATACCTCAATCGACTCTCTTAAAGGAGTGAAGGCAGATGATTTATATCAGAAAGAGTGTGATCTACGGGGCTGTTCTATAGACCGTTGTCAACTTTATCTATACCGTGCGCTGGAATATTATATTAACTCTGAGAATCCGGATATAGAAAAGTGTAAATGGTGGTATTGGAAGGATGATTATTTTTATCCTTCGCCATGTGGAGCAAGATGTGTAAACTGTAAGTCTTTTCCAAAAGAATGTAAAGGATGCAGAAATATTAAAGGTAAGGTGTTTTGGACTCAGTATACAGGTGATACGGTATGTCCTATCTGGAAATGCTGCAGTGAACAGAAACGAAAAAATTGTGGAAACTGTCCGGATTTGCCATGTGTCCGCTTCATGAAAGACCCTACAATATCAGATGAGGAAAATGAAGCCAATTTGAAAAAGATGATTGATAATCTTTCTGAATTTGTTAAATGACAGTTTATTTACCAATAGTATCTCTGTATATATAAAAAATGAATATGAAAGCAAAGATTCTTTCTTGATAATTTTCTATTTCATTGTATAACATTAAATTATAACCGAACATTTGATTCTATAACTAAATGAATGATTTATGAAAACCGAAAGACTTATACTTCGTCCGTGGACAGAAGAAGATGCTGCATCTCTCTACAAATATGCACAAGATCCGAAAATAGGACCGATAGCAGGATGGCCACCACATACGTCTGTTGAAAACAGCAGGGAGGTAATAAGGGATATACTTTCTGCTCCGGAAACTTATGCCGTAGTTTTAAAAGAGACCAATGAACCTATTGGTAGTGTAGGCATCATGTTCGGTGACGGAGTACACAGTGCAGACATGCAGGAGGGTGATGCTGAAATTGGCTATTGGATTGGTGTCCCTTACTGGGGACAGGGGCTGATACCGGAAGCAGTTGAGTGTCTGCTCTTACGTTGTTTTAATGAATTGGACATCAAAAGAGTGTGGTGCGGATATTATGACGGAAATATTAAGTCCCGCAGAGTAATGGACAAATGTGGTTTCCGTTTTCATCATACGGAAGAAGGAAAGACCTCTCCTTTAGGAGATATCCGTACGGAGCATTTTACTTTGCTGACTAAAGAGGATTGGGAAAAAACGGTAAGACAAATATAAAGGTGTCCCATGATAAGCACAACGATAAAATCATTTATACAGGCTGATTTAGCATCAGTATGGCATTCAGTCACTTCTCTTTATGACTATTCATGGCGAAGTGATATAAAAGATATAGAAGTTTCTGATGAGCGTCATTTCAAGGAGATAAGTAATGAAGGCTATGTAACCTGTTTTACTATTACCGTGTTAAAGCCTTTCTTGAAATATTCATTCCTAATGGATAATGAGAACTTTTCCGGGGAGTGGACAGGACATTTCAGGCAGATTGAAAATGGGACAGAAATAATTTTTACAGAGGCAATAAAACTGAAAAAATGGTGGTTATATCCTTTTGCATGGTTTTATTTGAGAATACAGCAGAAACGGTATATAGCAGACCTGAAAAGAAAATGTGAACAATGAACGAATCAACCAATTATATAATACGTCCTTTGCAAGCTGGTGAAAACCATTTGCTAAGAAATTTTCTTTACGAAGCTATATATATTCCTGAAGGTGCAGAGCCGCCATCGAAGGATGTTGTTGAATTGCCGGAATTGAAAGTTTATATTGAAAATTTCGGTAAGAAAAAAGATGATTATTGTCTGGTTGCCGAAACTGACGGTAAGGTTGTAGGAGCTGCATGGGTACGCATCATGAATGATTACGGCCATGTAGATGATGAAACTCCTTCTCTTTCCATATCCTTGTATAAGGAATACAGGAACAAAGGTATTGGTAGCCGTTTAATGCAGGAGATAATTAAATTGCTTGTCAGTAAAGGCTATAAACATGTTTCGCTCTCCGTACAGAAGGCAAATTATGCAGTCAATATGTACCTTAAACTTGGGTTTAAAACAATAAAAGAGACAGACGAGGAATTTATTATGGTAAAGGAACTTAATGAGGAAAAGAGCAATTTCCAACGTTTTCTGTCAGGAGAATATTGTAACCGGTTGGATAAAGAAGTCTTGGACATGATTATGAAAACAAAGGGGTTTCTGTCAATAATCAATGACGTAAAGACTCCTGCTGAAGAAAGGAATAAGATTCTATTTCAGATGCTTGGTAAAATCGGGAAATATTCTACCATCGGCAACAACTTTGCCTGCCAATGCGGAAAACATATTTTCATCGGTGAAAAGACCATCATTAATGATAATTGCACATTGATGGATGAAAATCATATACACATTGGCAATAGAGTGTTGATTGCTCCCAATGTACAATTCTACACGGCAACCCATCCTGTTGATTTTTATGAACGTTTCGTTGAAGACTGGGATGAAAACTCAGGAGAACTATTTTTCAGAACAAGAGCTTTGCCAATAACCGTTGAAGATAATGTTTGGATTGGAGGAGGATGCATCATACTTGCAGGTGTTACAATAGGTAGCGGAAGCGTTATAGGTGCAGGCAGTGTCGTTACAAAATCTATCCCTGCCAATTGTATTGCTGTAGGTAACCCGTGTAAAGTTATAAAATGGTTGAACCCCAACTATAAAATTCGTGCTCTCGAAGAAAAAGATATTCTGGAAATGCAGGAATTGTACCGTTCTACGGTATTGAATATAAATATCAAAGATTATACCTATGAAGAGGTAGAGGACTGGGCGTCATGTGGTGATAATCTTGAACGATGGAAAGAGCTCATATCATTTAATTACTATATTGGAGCTTTCGATAAACAGAATCGTCTGGTCGGATTTTCATCAATGAATAAGAACGGTTATTTACATTCAATGTTTGTACATAAAGATTGTCAATGCAAAGGAATTGCAACACAGCTTCTTTCTGCTGTTGAGAAAATTGCAAAGGAATATGGAGTCAAAGAAATTAAATCAGAAGTCAGCTTCACTGCAAGGGCTTTTTTTAAAAAACATGGATATCAGATTGAAAGAATACAGAAGCGTAAAGCAAATAAGTTGGAGTTGACAAATTTTGTTATGTACAAAACCATGTAGAATTCATACGACGTTTATAATTAAAATATTTATTGGAGCTTACATATATACATATCATATGATGGAGAAAGTGATTCAATTCCTAAAATCTAATGTTATCGGTAAGGTCTTATTCACAGATGACATTGTGTATAAACTTGATAATGGAAACCTGGAAGGTATATATAACGACCAAATGGTATTTTCCAATTTAGTAAGAACTGAGAATGGCCTTAAATTTAGTATGACAACAGTAACTCATGAACTAATTTATAATTTAGACGAAAATGGAGTGAGAAGTACTTTAGTTAAAGATTTTACAGGTACAAGTGTGTTTTGCTACGAACTGGCTATGCGTAAAAGTACAAATAAATTAACAGGTTACATGCATTGTGTCTCTACAACAGTTCAAGGCCAAACAATGGAAGCCATAGTATGTGGAATATATGATGTTGCTTTAGATGCACAGGGACTCAGCTGGAAAGAGAATCAGTTACTGTATAGGGATAACCCTGTAGGAGAAGCTAAATACAAACCCGTAGCTTTCGATTCTAAAGCTCGCATTTATCTTGACAAAGGCAAAGTCATATTCGAATATTTGCCTACACTTTGGGATGTCAATCCGAATACATTAGAAAAAAGATTATCTAAAGATGATTATCCTATTTATATATCAAAAGAAAGATGAATTATCGTTTAGAGGATAAGATAAATTGGATACATAACAGAAAAAAGAGATTTATATAATACAGATAAATTGAACAGGTATTATATAAATCTCTTTTTTCTACAGAGGAAATATCATCTATTTTTCTATTGACAATATGCAGATATAATAATCCATTTTTTTCTATATTGGTTTGAGGATTGTTGATACATCCCTAAAGGTAATTCGAGGCATAAGAAATCTTACTTTTCTATAAATAAGACGGTTCATGCATCACATAACATTGAAACTTTTAATAGTTCATTTTCTTGAGATATAAAACGGAAAGAACTCCTAATAATATCACATATAAATATTCTGCTGTCCAATATATAGAAAGTGATGTGCTGAAATTGCTTATCGTCCATAAATAAATCTGGTAGGCTATAATGGTTACAGTTTGAAAAATGAAAGTTGTACGTGTGGCACCTGTCCCTGTGACAGCATTCATATATACATAACCAGGTAAGGCAAAAGTATAATTAAATAGGGATACTGTAAATGGTAGCTGCGATAATGTAGCGTTTTGCTTCATTTTGCTGCAATAATGCTAAAAATGGGTAAAGATGAATACTGCAATGAATTTGATATTTTGTATTTTGGCAATAATTCGGCTTGTTTATTGTTATATTTACATATATTTGTACAACCAAATAATAGAAAATTATGGCAAATAAGAATATGGATTGCATGAAAAAAATCATGTTGGCTAAGGATCTTGCTTCTGTATTAAAGTGGGGGACCAATGCCTCGCAATCATCACTTAATTTGATTTTCAAAACTGAAGAGGTCTTAAGATTCAGTTGTATTGATTTAATTAGTCACTTAGAGGAACAAGAACAATTGGAAATATAATATATATACTTGTAATCTAAGTATTTCCATTGTTATGATTTGGTAAAATATTCCTTGTTATTTATTGATGCTATTTATAAACTGTTTATTATTTTTTTACATTTTAAGTAAATTGTACAAAATGGTAGGATCAAATATACTCTCTTTAAAATCGATGTTGCCGTCTGTTCAAAATATACAATTGGCATCAAGGGCAACATATGTAGGTATTGACTTTGGAACCTCTACCACCGTTGTGTCTATTGCTACAAAAGAACATGGTGATGATAAGATTAGAACTCTTCCAATCAAGCTTACGCAAATACTGGAGGATGGCACTATTTATCAAAGCGAAAAGCTACCCAGCGTTATAGCATGGTTTAATGGCAGATTGCTTGTAGGAGAAGGAGCTTCAAACCTTAAATATGTTCTTACTAAAGGTAAGAACATTTGGTTCTCTTTCAAAATGGAAATTGGCGAAGACCTTGGTGCAAAGTACTATAATAGCGAAGTTGCTAATTTAGACGGAGTAAAAATCAGAAATCCCAAGGACTGCGTAAGGGTTTTTTTTATGTATCTTAACATGCTCATTAAGAAGTATTGCCAGAATAATAACTTGTCAGACAATATTTTATATGCTGTCAGCATTCCTGCTTCTTTTGAAGCAAATCAACGCAAAGAGTTGATGGAGGCTTTAGAGTCAAATGGAATGAACATCTCTAAACAATCACTTATAGACGAGCCAAACGCTGCATTCATTAGTTACATTCATGACAGCGAAGACTCAGAAAAGCCTTTACTTATATCGCCACACTACAATTCAAAAGTTTTAGTTTTTGATTTCGGTGGAGGTACTTGCGATATTTCCATTCTTGAAATCGGGAAATCCACTAATGGCTTATATTCAAAGAATGTAGCAATATCAAAATTTACCAAATTGGGTGGAGATGATGTAGATCGTTATATTACCTTTAACTATTTATTACCACGATTTCTCGAGGCTAACAATGTAAGGGTGGAAGATTTCAGAACAAAGGAACTTCAATATATTGCTACTCAGCTTTACAAGGTTGCAGAGCGTTTGAAAATTCTTTTTTGTAAAAAGATTTCCAACCAAATGTATAAATTGGAAATCCCTGAATATGTAAAGAATAGCGCAGATAAAGAATCTATTTCAATTCCTGTTTCTGTTGAAACAAAGAAAGGTCTGCTTATGCAGTCTGACTTCTTTCTTTCTACTAAAGAATTGGTCGAGGTAATGTCGGTTTTTATGAAAAAATCGCGAATGCCTATATCTATTAGAGGTCAAGAAGAGTATAATAATATTTTTATGCCTATTGATAGTGCCATAAAAAAGGCAAATATTCGTAAATCTGAAATAGATTATGTATTACTTATTGGTGGAAGTGCGCAAAATCCTTTTATACAAGAAGTACTGAAGAACTATTTTGAAGACTCAGATATCCTTGTCCCTCAGGATCTTCAGACCCATGTTTCAAAGGGTGCTGCTATTCACTCACTACTTATGAATGGTATGAATAAGTGTATTATTCAGCCAATCACAAGTGAGCCAATTTTTGTAATTACTAAAGACATCACAAATAAAGTTCTTATTCCTGCTGGTACAACTATTCCATGTGATACAGTGGTTATTGATGATTTGATGCCAACAAAGGACTATCAGGAAGCAATTGAATTACCTATCTGTGTTGGTAGTCCTAATAAGATGCTTTTCAATCTTAAGATTACCCGTGATGGTGGTTTCTTAACCTCCGCTCAAGTTACGCTCGCTTTAGAAATTACTGCTGACAAATTGTTGCTAGCCAAGGCACATTGTATGGGTATCAGTTGTATGATAGAACCTCAGAATCCTTTTGCTAATAAAGAGCTTACCACTGAAGAACGAATTGTCTTAAAAGCTGAAAGAGAAGCAAATCTTGAAACTGAAAAAAATGGTGGCATACCAACAAAAAACTGTTTGATGACTCTTAGACAAGCTTATGAGGATGCAGGCAACGATTTCAAAGCCGCAGAAACTTTAGAACAACAAAATGAAATCTATCCTAATCCTGAGGACTATAATCTTATTGGAGTTTATTACCACAACTCTGGTAACAAAGATAAAGCTATTGAATTTTTTGAAAGAGCGCTTGAATATAATCCAAATGCTTATTGGCCAAACTTTAATTTGGGTAATACTCTCTTTTATAAAGACTCACAAAAGTCTTTTAAGTATCTTAATAAGGCATATGAGCTAAATCCTTCAGAACCATGTGTCAACATCTTATTAGGTAGGCTAGATAAAAGAGAAGGCAAATATGCAGAAGCAAAGAAGAAATTCCAAATCGCATATGACCGGTATGAGCAAAAATGGAAAGCTAATTCACTTAATGATTCTGATTATGGATGGTTTGCATCTGTTGCGGAAGAGCTTGGTAAAAAAGATAAGGCTCATGAAATTCGTAATTCAAAGCCCAAGATTGAGCAAACTTTATACTACGATGAGGAAAATCTAACTCAAACAAGAACAAAATCTTTAACAAAATTATAAACCATAAAAATTAATTAAATTATGGCATGGTTAGTTCCTGAAAATATGCTGGATGACCAGCAACGTGATTTTATCGAGAATGTCGATATTGATCAACGTAATGTATGGATTAAGGGATTCCCAGGTTCAGGTAAATCTGTATTATTAGCTTACACTATGAAACGTATCAAGAGAAAGGACGCAAGTGCCAAAGTGGTAGTTGTAGTTTTTACTCACTCGTTGATTGCTATGTTCAAAGCTGCGTTTGCCGAAATGGGGGTATCTGCAAATATTATGACTTACTATGAATTTATGGATGGATCTTCAAACTATGACTACATCTTAAGTGATGAGATTCAAGACATGACCGGGCGTGTTCTGTCTACAATGAATAGTAGAGCAAAGCATGTAATAGTTGCTGGTGATGAAAACCAGTCTATCTACGATATTGATCCTAAGTATAGAGAGTCTACCGTAACTCCTTCTCAGATTTCAAGTTTACTTAATTGCCGGGACTTTGAACTTGGTATAATTCATCGTCTATCAAGTTCAATTATTTCAGCTGTTGAAAAATTCATGCCTAATATGAACATTTTCACTGCACGCCGAGATATGACGAAGAGAACAACCCAGATTAGACTTTGCACCGCAAGTTCTGCAGAAGAGGAAGCTAAGTATATAATGAAGGAAGCACAGAGAGCAGTTAACATCGGGGATACTGCTGCTATCCTTATTCCTTCTCAGCAGAAAATCATAGACTTTTTCCAAATGGCTTTATCTGCGTTAGGTAAGAATCAATGGTCTGTGCAGCTAAATAAATGGGGTAAAGTTGATTATAACAAACTAAACTCTTACCTTAAAAGCAATAACGTTAAGTTGCAGTATGTTGGAAACGGCTATGGCTCATTCACCGAAAGCGACGGCCGTATTTGCGTAATGACATATCATAGTTCTAAAGGTCTTGATTTCGATAATGTCTTTCTTCCTGGACTTAATCAGTCCTTGTATATCAATAGTAATGAAAAGCTGAGTCGTACCTTGTTTATGGTTGCAATGACTAGAAGCCGCAATAATTTGTATTTGATACATAGCGGTTCTAAATCAGCATATCTGAATAATTTCTCAGATGATTGTAGTAAGATAAATATTCATGATGCGTTGACAGGACAATTCAACACATCTGGCGGAGGTAACATATTTGGTATTTAATTATGAAAAATTATTTAGCTATTATACGTAGATCCGATTTTATAGATCTCTATAAATATGGTTTTTTCAATCTAGATAAAGAGAAAATTGTTGATTTCGATTGCGATATTTCGGAACTTCCATATAGAAGCGATATTTTCGATTCCCTCTTTTTCAGAATGAATTCTTTTGAGAGCTCTTTCGCATATTTGATTATCAATTATGTTAAAGAAGAATCATTAGATTTCTCTATTGTGTCTATTGAAGAGGTAAGACATGTCTTTCCATTAGATTTTGAGGCCAAAAGAGAATTTGAGTCTTCATTTGATGAGCACATCAAAATAGATAATCCTATTTGGAGTGATGCTGTTAGTCTCATTAAGAAAAAACAGATGTTCCATAGTTCAATGCAAGGGGTAAGAAATATCTTCAATATTTTCAAACTTGACGGTACTGATAAATGTAAGAAAATCATTAGCGATGATACTGTTGAAGAAATGCTTTCGGCTGTATATGATGATGTACGTCCTCAGGGTGACCTCCCCATTTGGGTTTATTTGATGAGATATGAGCGCCATTCATTCTACCCAAAAGATTCTTTAGGTTATTTTATGGATATCGTTCATATCGTTGTTAACTTCATGGCTAAACAAGAAGTTGATGACATGACTGTAGAATCAACTGGAATTTACAATGTCCTTTGTAAATTTGAAGGGAAAGGCTTGAAGTCTAATGAAATTATGCATTATCTTAAAGCTGACAAAGGCGCGGCAGGATTCTTAAACAAAATCTCACTCTTTGTTCCTGAAGCTGATTTCATTACTACTGCCATCAGTTACTTAAAGCTACGAGATAAATATAAGGATGAATTCGTTTACGACGTGAAATTCATAGAGGCATGCAAAAATGCATTTGGAGATAGTTTTACACTTGCATCTTATATGGCAGGTATAGCGTTTAGCCATGAAAAAACCTATTCTTGCCTTTACAAAGTTCTTCCTCTTGCCATTTACAAATCCAAAGAAGAAATGGCTGCGATTCTTCTACGTAAGCAAGAAGAACAAATAAGAGCAAAGCGTGAAATGGAGTGTATTGAATATGAACGTAAAAAAGAACGTGAACTTGAAATTGAAAGGAGAAAGGGTGGAAAAAAGAAATGCAAGAAAGCACAGGATTACCCCCCTTTTGGTGTGTCTGGCTACAGTCAAGGAAGAGGTGGCTATCCTACTTGGGGACAGCAGTCAGAAGAATCATTTCCACCATATCAGGGGAATGACCCTGACTATGTACCTGCTTCTATGGAAAAACAGAAAAAGAAGGAATTTCCTATTCCTATTAATCCTGTTAAAGAAGAAAAAACTATTGTGGAGCCAAAGTCTGCAAAGGAGAGTATTCGACAAGAAAATCTATTCGCATATTCTGATATGCAGGGAACTGAGATACAGACTAGAAAGCTCAGTTCATTTCCTTTGAAACTCCAGAAGTATACTCCAAAGGGTAAGCCTTCAACTGCAAAGAACTCTATTGTAGAAGTTCATAATGTGGAAGAGTATAATAAATTCTTGAATGCTCACTCTAAAGAAAATTGGAAACCAATAAAAAAATAAATATGGAATTTACGTATCAAGAAAAAATCGCTATCATGCGTATCCTATTGGATATAATACACGCTGACGGAATTATTGATGAAAGAGAAACTTTTTTCTTTAACAAGCTTAAAGAAGAACTTTGTCTTGAAGATTGTGATCATGAAGTTGTTAAAGCAAAGAATTCACTTATAGCATTGTCGCAAATTAAACTTCTAAATGAGGAACAAAAGAAAGAATTTTCAAAATTGATGAGCGAGATGATAATCGTTGATGGTGATATAAATGCAAATGAAGTTGCCATTTATGACGTAGTCAATGATTTCTGTAAATTAGGTGTTACTTTTGAAAAAAGCATTAACAAAAATAAGATTCATAGTTATACGAAGTCATGATTTTTATATTTCTATGTTCTCTCATATAAAGTCAATAGAATCTATTTATGTTTAATGGTTATTTTAAATATCATTAAGTAAATAGAAAGCAATAAGCATATTCCCACTGATATAAGCTATTATGCAAGATGTCAGTGGGTATATTGTTCCCAAAATGTACCCTGTGAGTTAAGATGCAAATGATAGATGGTTTAAATATCTAATTGATTTAGAATTTCATATCAACTATGATAATATACCATAGATTACCTCCGATTTACGGATACTATTTGAAATTTTATGTAAATGGAAACAGTATTACGTCTTTTACATCCTTCTTTTTCGCCTTTATGTACTCTGTAATTGGTAATAGACATCAACATATCCTCTTGATCTGAAAACATGAGGTTAATACTTTTTAGTCTCATAGTCAACTTTGGTATTGTCGCTGAAATAGGCATAAATTGTACTTTGGCAGCGTGAATATTTGTATTTAACTTCTATAATTATTTCATAGGTTGAACAATCTTTGTTTTTTAATATCCTAGGTACAAAGGTAATAAAAATAGGTTAATGCTTTCCTGTATTTTTATAATCTTCCATTGTCATTCCATTCTCCGTAAAGAAGTCCTTTTCGGGTATTTTCTATGAATTTGTTCAGGCGACTTTCAAAAAGTTCAGGCTGATTCTTTTTAATTTGGATAGTATCAATTCTGATTCGTTTATATAAATCAGGGAATTGGCAGAAGTTGTTCCACACTACCGGGTCGGATTGTAGCCTCTGTAGTATATCCTTGTCTATGATAAAACCATTAGGTGACATATCCAGTAGAACGGCTCTTCCGGCATCTGTCATCAGTCCTAACCGTTCCATTCTGCGGCATCTTTCTTTATTGAGCTCAGACCAATTGCTCCTTGGTTTTCGTGGACAAAGTTTCCGGGCTGTTACATCATCTGCTATTTTCTTAGTAGTACTGTCTATCCAGCCAAAACATAGGGCTTCTTCTACAGCATCAATATACCAGAAAGTATTATCATCCGTAGGTCTTCCACGTTTCACAACTACCCAACATTCTTTCTCCGTTTTATGGTTCTGTATTAACCATTCACGCAGCTCGGTTCTTGATTTGACATCCAATAAATTATGAATTTCCATTGTCGGTCATTTTGATTTGTATTTCAAAAATACGGAAATATCTTTAATGTTCATCGGATGACTTAAAAAGATATTCCATTAATTTCTCAATATAGTTGAGTCCTTTGCTAGGATTACATCTTTATAAATCCTCATTGGCAAAATTTTCCCATACAACAAGCAGCAGGTAAGTATACCATATTCATCATCATTGCATTATATCAGAAACTATATTTCCAATATACACGATTCATAGAGGAGAAAGATAGTAAACATTCATATAGAACTGCCAATTATTATCTAAGATCAATTTGTGATTAGAGGTCATTTTTGAGTACAACCTATCATATAATAAACAGATTTCATATTTTAGCTTTATTATATGATAGGTTAGATTCCTCAAAATATAGTTTGTATCAGCAACCACTTCCGTCTATATTACATGACATTCCTTCTGTAATTGGTCTTGAAGTAAGTCCGGCTTCTTCTGGTATGAGTGTAACAGAACCATCCTCTAGAACAAAGCATGGAATACCTGCAGCTCCAACTTTTTTCGCTTCATTAAAAACAGGGCTGTTATCACGGATCCTTAGAAATTCCTTTAAATGTTTTACATGCGATCCTATGTCTATAATCTCATATCTGTCGTCTCCCTGTATCTGCTCTTCAACATAAATACAGTCCGGACAAGTATTCATACTATAAATTTTAATCATGGCGTATATTGTTATAAATTATTACTATTGTGCTGGGCATTAATAGTGAAAAACAAAAGATGTATCTCAAAAGTATGAAATGTCGTTTAAATATAAAAGTGCTTATTGCTTTTTTATACAATTCTACGTTATGTGATACAATTGTTTTTTGATGAATTGATGAAATGATGAGGTTATTGTTTAGATTTTGATTATGTCAATTTAGAATAAAAGTATGGTTTTAATGCATCTTAAAGAAGTTTTTTGTTAGATACTATTATCCCTTCCATACTATATTTACATTTGAAGTAATCAAGTTTATTTGTTTGTTACTTTAAGCTATGTTTTCTTGTATATTGTTATTTTGCTCTAATAATATTTTTGACAGGTATAGTGTACAGCAAAAATTTTATTTCTCAAGGTTATTCTGTTGTATAATTTTGTTGGACATTCCAGTATAAATTGTTTCAGTCGTATATGAGATATATTGGGGACTTTTAATAAAAAAAGCTCTAAGTCTGTATTGGTTTTCTATCGCTCTTGATATGATAAAAACGGCTGTAGCTGCTGGAGAATAACTTTTGAATTTAGCTAGTTTTAAGCCCTTCTTACGATTATTTTTGTGTGTTGCTTATATTGGTGCAGCTGATAATATTTTGATCCAAATTATGGCAAATTTTCAATCTTCTGTTCTGTAAACTGCATAACAAAATTACACAGCTTGCTGCCTTTTTAAACTGTCTTTTTCTAACGCCCTTTTTAGAAAGGGGGAATTAGGCTTCCCTCTTTTAAAAAAGTGAATAGGGCAAGCCCTTTTATAAACGCGTTTTTCTATGATAGTTTAGGGAAAAAGTGTATATCAAAATATCTGGTGAGAGAGCTGCTTTAATCGTCATTTTATCTGTGGTTAATTGTTTGATTTCTATATAACTAATCTCTTCCCTATAGTTTCTTATAATCTTAAGCAAACGGAACATGTTTTGCTCATTTTTCTGCAATATTACAAATGGATTTTTATCTATCCTTTTGAACAGATGTTTATTGTCGGATGTTTTTGCTGTATATCCGAGCATATTGATGTCAATGATATAAAAGACTTTTTGTTCAGTGTTTCTATATAGTGAATGAATAACAATTTGTTGAGCACTTTCTCCATTATTTTGTTGGTTATATTTTAAGTTATTAAGCAATAAATCTATTAGAATTATAATTGACTATTGATGGATACTTTATGTTGGTGAAGGTATTTATAATTCCCCTCAATTGTGAATGTTGTAATGATTAAAATCTCCAACTTTAGCCTTTTTTACTTCAATTATAGGACTAAAAGCTGGAGATTTTTAGACTGTAATTTATAGATGAGAAGTAAGGTGATTTCTATTCTTTTATCTACTTTATCTGATTAAAAATAGAGCCTTTCGAGAGAAACTATTTTATAATCATTTCCTTTTATTATATGGACACAGATCAATTGTCAGTTCTTTGAGCTGTTCATCCGAGAGATGCATATTTTTCAAAAGGTTCAACAGTTCTTCCTGACGTGGCTGCCCTAGTGTCATGCGATACAAAGCAAGCACCTTGATAAGACGTTCGTACTTATATCGATCGCGACTGAGCGGATAAAGCGGAACAATACGCTCAATGTATTCCAATTTTGCCTGTTGTTCTTCCGTCAGTTCTGCCACAGGAAGGCACCAATAAGGAACAATATCCGAATGTGTACCTTTCAAATTTGAATAAGCCAGAGAAAACAGCTCATCCCAAGTATGGTAAGTTTCATTGCCATACAATTTTACCACATTTCTGCGAATAGCCAGGCACTTAAAACGATTGATACGACCTTCCCGTTGCTCTAGATCTACAGGATTTGAGGGTAGATTCCAGTGAACAATCTTTCTGGCATACCAATGAAAATCAAGACCTTCCTGACCTATTGATGTTGTTGAAAGCAGGAACGGACGGAAAGGAGAATTGAAAGCCTTACGGATATTAGTGGTACGAGCGACAGATTTGTCAGTGACCGTTTTGTCAATGAATGGAATAGCAAAATGACAACGCATAAGTTGTTTCTTTTCTTCCATTCCCAATGAATCGGTTGTATCTATGCTAAGATTGCTTGTGCCAATAATAGCCTCCGTAACAGTATGTCCCAATATCTTTGTTTGTGTCATGTGGGCATATTCATCAAGTACAGCCTGTAGGTTACCTACCACACAGTAATCAAGAACTGATTCGTAATAATCATCATCGTTCTTTTTGTTATACATCAGGTCTATCACAGCTGCACTTTCAGGTTTGTTGAATACTGAGACGATTGCTTTAGCCACCATTTGGGCATCTTCTTCATTGCCAGATTGCCGATAAGCACATACAGCCGGTGAAGCGATGGCAATATCTGTCATCACATCCAATGCATTTGAAGGCACATACAAGTCGTTCAAATCTTCCACTGGCTTTCCATCCAGTATTTTCATGAGAGTAAGAATAAGTTTGGCGTTGTTTCGCCCTTGTTGTGGAATACTACTTATGATAGTATTCTGTGCAAATTCTTCTTGAATTCTCTGTTTTATGATTTTCCGGATTGAGGAAAGTTTCTCTCCATAAAATGTGGTAGGAGAGAAAAGACCGGATAGGGTTCGGCAAGGATACTCTAATAATCCGTCGGCTCTTAAACGATTCTCGCCATAACGGTTCTTCTTTTGAGAAGTATAGCGTATCTCTGCTTCTACCTTCTTTAACTCTCCCAAAGTATATAACTCCGAATAATATGACATCATGATGGAAATCATTCTCGGTACCATTTCCCATGAAGAGAATAGGATAATCTTGGAGAAGTTGCAAGCTTCGTTACTCTCAAATACACCTCCGGCTTTATAGTATGGATTAGAGGCAGGAACCCAAAGCAACAACTGTGTTTTCTTCTCGTGACGTGTACCAAATACGAGGTCGTGGAGATACTTTAATTTTCCATTAGCAGCAGGAATGGGACGATAATTATTGATGGCATACTTCGATAGAAGCAATGCGTCCATTTTTCCATATCTTTTTACGTCTGAGTGTTGTAATGCCGAAGCAATTCGTTTCTTCAGTTCGTATTTATCCATAAAGGACAACAAATAGGGTGACGATTTGACGTATTCCATGGGGAGATTACCTAAGCGCACTTTCGTATTTTCTTGATTTAGACAATCCATCAGATACTGCCCCTCTGCAAAAGAAAGGATATCTTCCGGCACGACCTGTACGTCACATACACGGGAATCGTCTATAATGCCACTGTTAAACCGTTCCGTGCGGCACATCACTCCATACAGTGCTTCTTCTGCTTCATTCTTGGTTACCACAAGCGGTGTTAAATCAACCACATTTGTACGTTTGAGTGCAGCAGAATATGTGTGCCATATCAACTTGAACCGGTCCATTTTATCTTTTGTGGCATATAGAAAATCCATTACTTTCATGAAGTCCTGATAGTGCTCGTCATTCCCATTTGTATTTAACTCTTCAAGGGTGGAATAAGGTTTGTAGGGCGTAGCGGAAAGTAACAGAATCTTCGTATTGGAACGCTCGTTGTCAAAGAATTTGTTGGCCAGCATGGATTGCTCGTCATCGCCTTGTTCAAGCAACGAATTGAAGCGTTGAAACTCATCCATGATAACCAGGTCAGGGTCGAGCATGTCAATACTGATTTCTGCGAAAATACGACGTAGCTTATTGATGATGTCTGCCCTCTGACGATTATCGCAACCATTTTGTGCGTACTCAATCAATTGATTTATAATAGTATCCGACAATCTCGTCTGTAACTTACTATGCATCTCACAAAGATAATCATCTCCGCATCCTTTGATCTTTTCGTTATAAATGTTCGTAAGCTCCTGCCAGTTTTTTACATTACAGCTAAGAAAATCACCGATAACTTCCTTATAATCTTTGAATTGAGCCAGTCCGCATAAAATATTATACATCAAGGCACGTTCATTGGCCGTTCCTTGTGCACTGTAAAAACGGAAGGAAGTGGAAGGAGTCAACGGAATGATTGATTCAGGCATTTCTCCCTGCTCATGCTGTTCTGCAATCCTTTTCTCAGCCAATTTGATATAGAGATGCTGCATTGACAGACGGCTCTCGCTGATGCTCATCCGATTTTCAACCCCTAATTTCTCAATGTTCTGGTCGGCTATGTTGGCATTCGAACAGATATAAACCACCTTAAAGAAGTCATCCTTCTCCTGCTTGTGCCATTCACGAACCAGGTTGATGACTTGTTTGGCTACGAACGTCTTGCCTAATCCCACTTCGTCGGCCAGCAATACCCGTCGATGACCTAAATTTTTATAGATATGCAGAATGCGATCTGTCGTAGCACGCTGAAAATCCTTTACTTCCTGATTCATAAGTGTTTTATTTGTTTAATAACGTTTTCAAATGTGTTGTACATCTCCATGAAATGGTCTGGGATGACTGTCTCGTCTGCTTTCTCTACTATTTGCCGGATAGAAGCGATGCGATCAGGGTCTTTATAGGCCATTTTCACCATGTCTTCATAAAGTGAGGTACTAATTTGCTGTTCCAAAGAGGATGCCTTGTCATTGGCCAGCTCCTTTTCCAGTTGTTGGCTTTCCAATATATACTGTTCCACCTCATCAGTTAGCATGAATGCCAGATAGTTGATGAACTTTCCTTTTGTATTGATAAAGTAACGGAATATTGCTTTGTCTCGCTCATCGGTTGGCATTCCCTCCGTCTGTATTTTTATCAGACGACGCAAATCTCCAATCCGTATCGTGTAAAATTCTGTTAATGAATCCAGTGCCATATCTTTAAATGTCAGCTCGTCAGCTAATACTTGTTCCTTGCCGTCACATCCTAAAGGATAAAGAAAAACAGGCTCTGAAGGCATTCTGTTAGACTGGCATTGTATGGTGATGGTATAGTTTCCGTCATTAGATGTAATTTGTGCCTGCTGAATGGCCGAAATTGCACGACGCAGCATCAATTCGTTAGTGACATCCTCTTTCTCAGAGTCTTCCTCTGGTACCGAAAGAACCTGCTCGAACATACATTCCTTGCTGTCATTTATCAGTTCACTCCGGTATTTTTCATACGAAGATTTATAGGGGGCAAACTTCAGGTGCAGTAAAAACTCCACATTCCGTCTGAATCCATTCGTGGTGGCATTGGTAGAACCAAGATACAGATGGTTATAGCTGAGATTGCCCTCATTTCGGCGTATGAAATACACTTTCTCGTGCAAGTCGACAGACACATCTTTTTCTACCTTATCGGTCAGTACTTCCTTGGGAGCATAAACACCACCATTATTAAACAAGTTTATTACCTCTTGTGTAACTGATGAATGTCGTGTGATGAGTGTCTTTTTAGCACTAGGATTGCAACTGACCATCTGATTCAAAATATTCTTATCCACGAAGGGGGAGATAACCAGCATTTCTGCCGCATGATTCAGCATACTTTGTTCAAAGCACTTTGTATATCCATCATATCCAGGTATCCCCATAGGGAAAAACTCGTAATCTTCAAAAGGAGAATCGGTAAGGTCAAATTGTTCAATATAGTCGATGTCCTTACAGATAGAATGCATATTTTTACGGATAGTACGGTTGTCGGCTTTTGCGATTAACCATGTGAGGAAGTCCACAAGCGGTGTATGTTTGACTTGCGCTTTTCTTGTGACAGGTTGGGTGCCGATTTTACCGACAAGTTCACATACTACGTCCAGATCGTTGGAACCGGTAAGGTTGCGAGAAAGGACAATCAGTTTAATTTGCTGAGCACCGGTGTCCGGGTTCGTTTCTTTGATAATCCATACCTTAGGATGAAAATTGATGAAACCGCCCCCCTTTGCTTGCAGTGTTACTTGTACAACGCTCTGCTCCAATAGTGAATACACTTTGGAGTTGGCTTGCGGTACTGCCATACATCCGGCATTGCAGAAAACGGCAAACTTACCAGCTGATTTATTGATGGTCTCCAGTATCAGGTGAGGAGAGCGCATGGCTGTTTCTGTCAGGTCGGTCATTGTGCCCAACATAAAGGGCACTGATAACAAGGAAGGCATGTCCAGACTATAGGTAGTACAAACCGCATAATCAATTACAAAGCCATTGCTTTGCAACACATCCGTATAGATAATATCATTCCATAATGCATCAGCCATTGATAGCCTCCTTTCTTAATTCCTCGGTAAAGGTTTTTACCGTTTCCCATCGGTAGGTAAGTTTATAATAGTGTATGCGATTCCTTTTATTATAAATATATGCTGGATTTCCAATTTTTCTTCGATTTCCTTTTACTCTTCGTTCCCGGTTGATAATCAACTGATCCAAACCACCATCTTCTTCAATGTCATTGGCTGCAATGCTTTCCGCAACTTCTTTGCAGAACCATTTCCCACTGTTCTCCCGTATGCTTACAGCATTCAGCACTTTGTCTATGTTTGTACCACTATTCCGGTATTCTTCAAGTTTTTCCTGAAATTCGATTCGCATTTCTTCATCCTGGTATTGCGAATATATATAGTTATAGCGGATGTGCACCATATATA
>OIWO01001436.1_pt1 | contig 19646 bp, 21 predicted proteins | sample 1587641 | NCBI WGS metagenome assembly OIWO01 (sample SAMEA3888924, study PRJEB22519) | human gut metagenome | biome: human gut; feature: human-associated habitat; material: faeces | place: Denmark | collected 2010
TAAAAATAAAGGGTATAAACTTTTAAAAGTGTCCTTGACAAAGGGGACAGTTTAAATTTAAAACCATCTTCTGCAAACTGAAAACTACAAACTATACACTAATCTTACATCATGCCAGGCATTTTTTCGCCGGGATTTGCCTGATTTTTCGAGCGTTAAGAAGCCCCATTTTATCAGGATATTTCGGGCATTGAGTCCCTTTACTCCTTATCATTTACTTTTGTGTTTAAGTATTTTGTTCTCGTTCTGTTCTCTGTCCGCATCAATAAATAAAAATTTCTTTATATTACATATTTTATGTCCGTTACCGTTTTGTTAAGCACGGTCTTGACAATGTAGACAGCCCCTTCCATGACAAGCGGCAGGATAATTCCATCTCTTACTTTAACCCAGCCTGTTTCCGTTTTCGCCTGTTCTTTCGTGGCAGCGCAGAAATTGTCTACTGCATTCTCAATCATGGGCATGACTTCGCTCAGCAGGGTAGACGTCACATGCTGCTTGACGTCTTCGGTCACATCATCAACATGAAGTGCATCAACTACATTATCTCTTACATCGGTCCATTTCGACATAAATCATCAATCCTTTCGGTTAATTAAAAACATTAGGTCGTCTTTACATGCATTCATAGTCCGTAATCCCCCGTGCGATGGCGCGGGCGAAGTCATCCCATTTGTCTGTAAGCAGGGCCGCGTCATCATCATTGTCGATAAAAGCCGTTTCTACGAGTACCGCTGGCATATCAGTATGACGCAGTACGATGAGCCCAGGCATTCCTTTAACGCCGCGATCTACCGTGCCCAGGGCATTAACAATCTGGCTCTGGATGCACTGAGCAAGATTTCCGCCGTCGCTCATGCAGCTATAGCACTCGACTTCTGTTCCTCTTGCTTGGCCGTTAGCAGCATTGCAATGAATGCTTACAAAGATATCTGCGGGCCAGTCGTTTGCGTCCGCGCATACCGCGACCGGGCGATCGTCGTAGCTGCTGTCGTAGTAGAGATTGTCGGACTGTAAAATTCGGCATTCACAGCCGGCCGCTTCGAGGTATTCTTTTACTTTTGCCCCGATTTTTGCGGCTACGTCACACTCTCTGAGGTCTACCGTACCATCCGTGGCAGTATGTACGGCGCCGCTGTCATACTCTAAATCGTGGCCGGGATTAATGTACACTTTCATTTCAAATCATCCTTTCTTGTTGTCGCGGACTTTACTGTACCGCCGATATAACCGAGAAGCCCCGACGCGATGGACATGGCCAGCTCGTTGAGGGCATAAAAAATCGCCAAAATCAAGGCTACGACTAGCCCGATAATGACGAGGCAATCTGCTATATTTATTTTTTCAAACATTTCCATCACCTACACATGCTGCAGCACCGATGTGAGTACTGACGCAAAAATGCCGACGACGGTCACGCTCGTTCCCAAGGTCCAGCAGATGTCATGTTTGAGATCATCAATTCGATGATGGGCCGATTTACCGGACTCGATTGCTTGGACAACTTCGCGGTTGAGATTTGTCAGCTGTCGTTCTATCATGTCCAAGCGGGTTATTAATTCATTGTCATTCATAGATTCTCCTTGATATGATTATTAAAAACGGAGTGATTATAATGCGCTTACCAAATGGCTTTGGGTCTGTCTATAAATTACAGGGTAATAGGAGGAGGCCGTGGGTTGTAAAGAAAACAATTAACGGACATCAAAAACCCTTGGGCTATTTCGAGACACATGATGCGGCCCTCACTTTCCTTTTGAAATACAATCACGAGCCAACAGGGCTCACTGCGACGTTTGCCGATATCTACAAGCAGTGGAAGCCCACGAAATGGCCGGCCCTTTCGGAGTCGTCCCGGGCGGCCTACGAGAATTCCTTCCGGCACCTGTCCAGGCTCCACGATAAGACGATGAGCCGGCTAAAGTATCTGGATCTCCAGGCGGCGATGGACGATGTGCGTAAAGTCGCGGGATACAGCACGCAGAAAAAGTGCCGGGTCCTCATGAGCCAGCTGTACCAATTCGCTATTAAGCGCGAAATGGCCACGACGGACTACTCACGGTATGTCGAGATTGACCGGCACCGTGTCATCTATAAAAAGCGTCCTTTCACAATCCGCGAAATCAATCGCCTGTGGAAGCAGTCCGATGACGAGATGGTGCAGGATGTGCTGATACTGATATATACGGGACTGCGCATCGGGGAGTATTTGGCTCTGCGACCGCAGGATATGAAGGTCCGTGAGCGCTACATCGACATCCGGCACAGCAAGACACAGGCCGGCGTGCGTAAAATACCTATCAGTAAGCGGATACTCCCCTTCCTGGCCGCAAGGAAGCAGCAGCAGGTCATCTGTCCGTCCGCTACCTATGACGCTTTCCGGCGTCGGTGGGACCAGACAATGAAGCGGGTGTCGATGCACCACACGCCGCACGAGTGCCGGCACACACTAGCGTCTCTACTCGACTCTGCCGGGGTCAACGACACGGTGATAAAAATGATACTCGGCCACGCCCGGAGAGGCGTCACAAAGTCCGTCTACACGCATAAAACATTACGTGAGCTGCGAAAAGCCGTCGATATTTTGTGAGTAGTACGGTATTAAGCGATAAAGCAGATACCGAGTAGTACCGCTTAGTATATAGGGTTACGGCGTGTCTGGCTTGTGCTTAATATGATGATTTTTTCGGCAGTTTTCGGTGATTATTGACGTCAGACAAAGAAAATGAATAACTGTCGGGGAACTTCCTGCACATGACCATGAAGGCACAAACTGGTTTTGGGTAACATCACAAAATTTTAACTCGGGCAATTACAGTATCCCGCAAGGTTCCGATGGGAACGCCGATACGTACTCATCACAACGTGATAAACAGGTGTGGAAAACAGCAAACGCAGGCAGCAATAATAGACACAACAACGTTGCTCCGTGTATCGCGTCCTACATCTGGAAGCGCACTGCATAGCTGTCGGGGAGTTGCCGAGCGTCAAAGGGTCTATAACTATAGCGGACAATGTTGTTAGAAATGGCAACGAATACGGAGCATTTGGTGTGGGTGATGGTGTGTTCAAATTATCGTCTTTTTTCCACAATACTTGTGCTGTCAGCAATATTGTTGTAGCTGCATCAACCGTAGTGGATAGAGTCATTTTAAACTTTGGTGGTAATCAAAGGCATAGCAATGTTTCTCCTGCTTTATCAGCCTATTTGTGGAAGCGAACCGCCTAGCTGTCGGGGAGTTGCCAAATGCTAGTGTAAAAATTAATTCGGCCGCGTACGTTACAACTCAAATAGCCCCCACAGAAAGATGGTCTGTTACTGCGGTGCAAGTGCCAAATAATGCTGTGTACAAAGACCAGTATATCTGGGCAGGTATCGACGGCGCGGCCAACCAGTACCACAACAACGTATCCCCATCCATGGCGGCTTACTTATGGCGAAGAACAGCTTAGGATTTGCGTCGCCATAAGTAGGCGGAAATTGACGGGGATACGTTGTTGTGTCTAGCATTACCGCCAACAGATGGGGTTGTTACTTTATATGAACCGGCACCATTTACGCCGGAGCCAGCGCCTATATCATGCCATCTATTAGGCAATGAACAGCCGATAGGGACATCGTCGTTCGTCCCAAGTACTGCATAGACAAAAAACGAGGTATTGTGGGACGGTAGTTCTCCGACAGCTAAGCGGTGCGGTGCCATAAATAAACCGCAATGCCCGGAGACACATTATTGTGATATTGGTTGTCGCCTGATGGGAAAGTACCATCGTTGATTTGGCCTGTTCATCTGTACCACGGTATGCAGGATTTCGCCAAATATCTACACTAGTATCTATATCAGCTGATTGCAAAGCCATGGTTCTATATGCATGTATGTGTTGGGCTAACTCTCCGACAGTGAGTTGGTGTTTGAACTCACCGGATTTTTCTCCGGCCGTGAAGGTCAGTGTGCTTCCGTCTTCTGCCGTTGCCGTGCCCTGGGCTACAAGCCCGTACCCTGCCGGCAGGGCTTCCCATGTGCCGAATCCGAGGATAGTGGCCGGATTGGCGCTGTTGGTCAGGCTGACGTAGACGGAGCCGACAGGGTAGACCGCCGACAGGATTTCCGTTTTCAAGGTCGTGATGAGCGTTTTAAGGGCAGCTATGTCAATTGTCTGCCCGTTGTCGTCCTGAGAGGCTTTGGTGGCGTGGCCGACGTTATTTACTGTCGCGGTCGTCTTAGACGCGTCTTTGTGGATAAAAGTAATCGTGGCATCAGAGACAGTGGTAGAGACGACAGCCCCGTTTATTTCGCTCTTTGTGTAGTAGTTCGATAAGTCAACAGTGCCAGCCTGGTCATCCCAGCCAGATCCATTCCAGACGACGTTGTCCCCGGCGCGGATAGCCGTACCGTTCGCGTCGGTGCCGCCTGCCGCTTTGACGTTATACATATCGCCAACACTTTGCCCGGAGGTCGGCAGAGCCGAAAACGATGCGACGGATCCACGATATTTGACCGCACTCGTCAGCGATTGCAGGCCGTTGTTGACCTGAGTCTGTATATTCTGACAGGATACCAGGGCCGTCTTTGCGTTCGTTTCGCTGGTGGCTGCGGCAGTCTGACTGGATTTTGCCGCCGATGCACTGGATGCGGCGGCTGTCTGGCTATCCTTAGCATTCGTGGCCGATGTACTGGCCGCCGAGGCGGACGACGATGCAGCACTGGCCGAGTTGGCGGCAGCCGTCTGGCTGGACTTGGCGTTTGTTTCGGATGTCTTTGCATTGGTTTCAGATGTTCTTGCTGCTATCTGACTGGCTTTCGCTGCATCACGGGCCGCAATAGCATCATTAGCGATTGTTCTAGCGTTATCCATCGTTACGTACTTTGATGTACCTGTGTCCCAGTAGTACCACTTACCCGTATCTTCTGCAATGTATACGGCGGCTATATCGCCAGTTTTCGGCAAATCGGCTGCGCTTTTTACATACACCCGACCACCATTCATAGCGTCATACAAGGCATCGAAGTTATTAATAATGTAATCCAAGATGCCCATGTTATCCGAGGTCGCCAGGGCTGTCTTTTTGCCGTAAGCGCCTTCACGAATGATATTGTCATTATTGTCCCGGATTTCGCCCGGCTGAAAAGCTTGTCGTTTCATGTTGATTCCCTTCTATAAATTTTAATCAACTCCGTCTAAATTTACTACTAATATATTTGTTGTCCCTTCTGAGGAATCTCTGGTTGAAGCATCAATCTTTATGCTATTTTCAGATGGGAAACTCACACATTGGAACAATGGGGCATCCGAGTCAATATCGCCTATCTTAAACGCTCCTATTAAAATACCGATTTTATGGTTATACGTTTTAATTAAACTAGTTTTAGGAAGTCCGGGGGGATAATATATAACATCTAAAACTCGTAGATATTTTAAATTGCTATTGAAAATTTCATCTTTGTTTTCATTAAATACCTGTAGCCCTAATTTGGAATTGCCAGTATATGTTTGATAATCAAACATATACACAGAAACAGCATTATTCAATTCGAAAACTTGATGTCCGTTAATTCCCTCAATGCCAAGATAAAATACGTTTTTTGCTTGAAACCCATAAAAAGAAAAATTAGGATTTGTACAAGAAAAAACACAGGCAGGATGCCCTTTGAGAGGAAATATGCCCGTGCCTCCTGTTGGATCTGAATACTTACCAGCATAATAACTAATAGCATTTTGCGGAAAATCTTCATTATCATAATGAGGAACAATAGGTATGTTTTTTTTAGATTGTGTTAATGATATATTTTTATATATATCGTTAATAATAGTTATGCCTTGAGCATTAATCACTTGAATATAGTTAGACAATTTAGCATCGCTTCCCATTGTTTACAAACAAAAACCGTAATATAAATCAGCTCCATTTTTTTTCACCCAAGCGTCGTATAAATCCGGATTAGGATATCTCCAACTTATTTGGTCTTGGGTAATTGTAATTTCAAGCTGTGCTGCGTTAAACGTGGATCGCCATAATACAAATACAAAAATTTTTGATTTATGGGGATTAGCTATTTTCACGAGTCCCGATTTTGTTTGCGTTGATATGACACCCCCTAATCGGACAAGTCCGTCCATGATGTCTAGTGCGTTTGTGCTATTTTCACTAAAAACTTGTAACCCCACGCTCATTTCATTTCCTCCAATCTGTATAAACATTCCATTACCAAACTCCCAACCTTAAGCGCAAAAAGTTTTGGTCATCATACACTTCAATTAGATTATCTTTAATCTCCACACGCGCCCCGCTGGTCTTCGTTCGCAGCGTCCCGATGGTTGCGGTAATGGCCGAAAGACTGCTGACGTCCATTTTATCGGCTGTGACAGCATGAGCGGCCAGCATTTTACCAATGATGACGTTATTGTCGATGGTCGTTTTCCCGGTGATATGAACTTTGTTTCCATCAATCAAGATTGATTCTTTGGATATATTAATCTGGTTGACAACATCATCCGATTTGACCCGTAAGTTGATGGCATCATTGAGCTGTGTCAGGGCCGTGTAATTCTTATAGCCATCTGCTTGATTTAGATTGTCAGTAATGACTTTGACTGCCTTGCCAGCCTCGCCACCGCTGGCAATTGTTTCTTGGATAGCCTGGTCGACTTTTGCCAATGAGATGGACTCATTCTTAATCATGTCGCCGTCAATTTCGATTTTGACGGTAACACGGGATGAAGCTGATTTTTCGCCCTCCCCGAACATGTCATAGTAAGCGACGCAGACGTTATAAATTCCGGCTTCACAGGTATAAGAAAGGCTATTATTTACCGTCCGGACGTTAGCATCATCATTAATATAAACGTTCATGCCGGCACATCCGGCAGGGATGGCTTCGGCTCGAACCCCAAATCCACCAAGTGACGCGGTCAAGATAGGCGCTTTGGGCGTAGGCGGCAATGCCTTATTGTACTTCAAAATGGCAGCATCACTATATTTGCCCAGTGCATTCCGGGCATAGAGATACAATTTACCCTGGCGGCTGGTCAAAGGTATTGTTACTGCAGTACTGTTCGTTCTGGCAAGCATCCCCTCAGTTTCGGCTCCAGGATGAGCGTCGTATCTAATTTCATAGTATGCAACATCTGTATTGGTAACTTCATTCCAAGCTACAGTGGCCGCACTGCCAAACTCAATGGAAAAGTTATCGGGAACATTGGGAATTGTCGTTTTCATGGCCACCAGAATATCGACGGAAGGCGCCGTATCTGGCGATGTCGAAACGCCCCATTCATCTTTGGTGCAGACGCAGATTCGATAGGTATCCCCTACGACAGCTTGCGGAATGACGACCTGGTTCTTGCCACTGCCACCAAAAATCCATTCTCCATCGAAGCCCGCTTTGTCGGCGGCAGTCCCTTCTTTGATGGTGACGTTCTGGGCCTGCTGATGGTCTGTTTTATACCACACTTCGCCGCTCAGGTAGCTTTGCAGTTCCGGCGGTGTCCAGGAGACTACCAGGTCATACCGTGCGACGCCATCGGGCATCTGGCGATAGCGGTTGTAAGCCCGCAGGTCAGATACCGGCGGGATATAGTACGCCATGATAGTATACTCATAAGCCTTCACATCGGCCAAACTCTGGTTTCCTGAGCCGAAAATATTATAGGAGGCGAATTTGAGCCAAATTTTCTTGCCGACGTCTTCCTTTCGGAACGGGACATGCAGCAGCGTTGCATCTAACCGGGCAAGGGGCACGCCGGCAGCATGAGCGACGGCCGATGTATTATACTGTCCCCGGATGCATCCAGTTAGCTGCCAATGGCCATTGGTAAGCAGATTGGCTGTTTGATATGACAAACACTCTCCATCGAGCCAGCAAAGCGTGTTTCCCCGCTGGGCATCCTGTTTAGATCCAGACAACAGCGTCCCGTTGACGGCGACTTCGATAGTCGTTGCGTCTTTGGCCACAGCGGCCGCTAAGTTCCCTATCCGTGCTGTATTGGTAATTTGGCCAGCCAAGCGGTAATGTTCGTTGTCATCGCTGACGAAGACATCACAGCCGCCCCACATATCTGCCGTACCTTTAGCACCGATCCAGAGTTCCAGGCCATTTTGTGTAAGGTCTGCCGGCGGCTGTAAGATGACAGGCTTTGCGGTATCAGGTGCCGGCTGATTGTAATTGATATACGGGCGGTCCGTTTCGTGGACATCATATGTTGCTTCGCTGTATTCCCCATCAGGGCGTGAAATAGCCGTGAAGGTCAGCAGGCCGTCCGTTCCTTCAGTAACGCTGTCAATAAGTACGACTTGCTTGTTCAGGCCACAATTCACGTCCGTCAAAGTGACCAGGTCGCCAACTTCGAGCCGGCAGAAAGACCAGTCCAACTTGAACGTGTATTTGTTCCGGCTGTATTTGCCATTCCTGGCCAAAGATTCTGCCAGTTTTACAGCCCGTTCTTTCGTGTAGAAATAATGAGCCTGCGTCGTACTGGCTTGACGAAGACCATAATCTACAATGTCATCTGTAACAGCATAGCTGACGGTTTCTTTCTCATACCCATTGGTTCGGTTGATGAATTCTACGGGAAACTGATTATAGACTTCACTGCTGTCTTTGCGCTGATAGGTTACCAGCGCCCCGCCAGATTGCGGGATAAAGTCGTCTGCCGTGAGGTTATACAAGATAGTCCGATTCGGAGTCCAGGTGTCGTAGGTCCGGTCATCCAGGGGCACGATTTTAAAAGTGTCGTTCGACCAGAAGACATAGGCGTTCGTCAAGATTGCAATTTCATTGATTATGTCCCTGGCACTCTTCGACTGCGTTTCATCGGGCGGCGTAGAAATGAGAAGGTCTGCGGCGGCGCAGTATTTCCGGTAGTTGTCGAGCCCGATGATTTCCACCTTGCTCAGCCCGACTTTATCCAGGACATAGCGGATATAGTCGGCCGGATTAACGTCGACGCCATCACCCGTATTTAACAGTTTGCCGGCCACTTCAAAATTATAATTTGGCATACTGCCGCTATCTCCTAAGTCAATGACGCCGGCCATATAGGCCAATCCAGTGTACGGCAGAGCCTTGTCTGGATGCTTGCCAGTGACATAGGCCCAGGGTTTCTGGTCCTGCGACCCTTTCCACAGCGTCATCTGGATATTAGAATCTGGATAATTGTAAATTTCTTTGCCAACCCAAACTCGTTTGACGCCGCTGATGGGGCCTTCGCAAAGCCCCATCAGGACCGCTACCGTATAGGTATAAGAAATCGTGACTGTCTTGCTGTGGCCACCTTTGCCGCTGCGCTGTGTTTCCCGGTGCTCATGGGCCGTAAAATCATCATAATAAATGACGTTGCCGCTGACACGGGTTGTCCCTAAAATTTCCGGGACCGGCGCACCGTATTCGGCCGTACTGACTGTAAAGTCTGCGATTTTATTACCTCGAATCGTCGTTGTATGGCCGCGAAAGATACCCATTATTTCACCCCCTTGAACCGATAAATACCGCGAAGCCGGCTTTTCCCATGGGCGTCCAGGAACATGACGTCATTCAGATCTGACAAAATAACGCCCTGGTCAATGACAGCATGGATAATCTGATTATTGCCGGTATAAATACCACCATGGGACACACATCGGCCAAACTGATACATCAAAAAATCACCGATGGCCATATCCGCCTCGGTGATAGGTACACAATACTTTTTTACATAAGATAAAAACCATTCTTCACTATGGTGCAGATGCCACTCGTTCGAGTATGGAGCAATTTCAATGGCTCCCTTCTCAATCAGACCGGCATCTTCCAGGGCTCCAATCAGCAACATCCCACAATCAACTCCAAGACCTTTGACTCGGGCCTGGTTGACGTGAGGCGTTCCCAGCCAGGGCATAGCCGCTGCTACGATTTTTTCACCGTCTGTCATATGAGCACTTCCTTTCTGGGTACGAAGGGCGCGATAAGGCAGGTATCGTCCGTATCTTTGCTGGAGATGACCTGGCTCTTGTCGTTCGCCGAATAGGTTCCCTGCGGGTAATACTTCCGGATAGGGAACTGCATATTGAGCCCCTGTGTTTTGGCCTTGACGCTCAGTTGCAGTTTAATACCGCCGGCGCTTTTGACTTCGGCCGTCCCACCAAAAAGAGAGATGCAGCCAACAATGGTTTTATCCCGGAAGAAGCAACGACGAAGCTGGAGTTTTGCCCGGTCCAGGATGCCATCATGAGCCGCCTGTAGTACGGGGACACTGCCAATCAAGTCCTTCGTATCCGCATTGATTGTAATAGTCATCGTGTCGACGACAACACTGCTGTTCAGCTTGATTTGGTCCCGCTTGATGAGCAGGGCATTGTGCTTATAAACATGGCCATCGTAAGGGATGTCCATGTCCGTATCGGCGTAGTAGTATGTTGGGCCATTGAACAGGGTCAGTTCGTAGATGTCGCAGGACGTCATATTCTTTGCCGTATTCAAATATGTTTCCAAGTCTTTTGCTACGGTCTTCATGTCATCACCTCACCGTCACGAGCTTGAATGACTTCGTCTTGTTGATGTTCTGAAAAACTTTTTCAATAGTCAGGCCGTCGTCTTTGAACATGACTTTCCACCAGTATGTATAGCTGGCCTTGACGATGGCCGTTGCGCCTGGAGCTGTCTTGAAGGCGATGCAGCCATTCACGACCGAGTAGGCTGATCTTTTTTGTAATTGGCCATCGACCCACACCGTGACGTTTTCAATGTATTCCACAGGTTCTACATAATCGCCCATGGCCATGATGGCCTGATAGGTTCCCGCCGTCACCATAGGAAGTTGACGATTCTTTTCCTGGTAGTCTTCCGGGTCTTTCCATAAGAAAGGTTCAAAGGCGCCCTTACAGAGCGCCACAAACCCCAACAGTTTACGATATTCGTCATCGGTCAAATAGACAAACTTCGTTTCGATGGTCCAGTTCGGCAGCAGCAAGTTGGTCATCGTCCGAACCTTGCCGCTGCCGGATGTCTGTACTTCGGTGTTCCAGCTCATGGCTTTCGTACTGGACCAGCTGAGCTTATTCAGTTCAATCGGGAATTTCCGTAAAGCCATTAGAATACACCTGCTTCCGTTGCAAAATTACGGTCATTTTCAAACAGTGCCTGCCGGATGGTATCCAAGCCTCCATTACGGAGGAAATCCGTAAAGGACGACGAGTCCAACGTACTGACATGCATGGACACGTTATTGACCGACTTTTCATGATCAATCAATCCGAGCTGTTCAAACTTATCCCGGGACAGCGGTAATACGGCTTCTTCGTAGTGCCCTTCACCAATCATGGCAATTGTATCGCCTTTGGTGATACCGCCAGAAGCCAGCTTCGGTCCATTCCAGGGAGCCGAAGCCAAGGACGACTGCTTGTCACTCCAGGTGGAACCGCCTTTAGATAAAGCCCCCAGGCCCGTAAAAGCCGACGTCATGGAGCTGCTAAGGGCAGCGGCTGTGCCGGCAGTCATAAGTCCCATAGCTACCCCCGCAGATGCCGGGTCGAGGACCAACTTGAAGAAGGCCGCCGGCCCCAAAGCCGCAGCCATGGAAGCCCCTTCAGCCGCGGTTTGGGCTACAGCCGCTGACGTTTGGGACTTCGCCATGGCACTATTGACCAGCATCCCCGCCAACTGCTTGGCGTAAAACTCGACGATGACTTGAATCAGCGATTTTCCCAAATTCTGGAAGGCCTGCCCCAGTGTCTTCGTCCCCATGATGGTGTCTGTAATTGCCGAACTGAGGCCACTGAACGCCTTATCATACAAGTCGGCCACCATTTGCGCCGTTGTCGCATGAGCAGCCAAATATGTTTCCTGATAGGTTTCCATCATAGCCTTCTGGGCTTCGTAGTCGTTGAGCCGGATAGCATTGGCGTCACTCAAAACGGCTTGCAGCCGTTCTATAGATACCTGGTTCTTGGCTTCTTCAATGTCGGCCTCGATGTCCTTGGCCTGCTGGAAGTAGGCCGTTTTCTGGTCGATGAATTCCTTGTACTTGGCCAGCTCTTCGTTATAGATTTCCTTGGCGAAGGATAACCGGCCATCAGCCGACACTTCATAGGCAATGTTTTCTTCGTCCAGGGCTTTCAGGAACAAGGCTTTCTGCGATTGAGTCATTCCTGCGTAGTCGGCAGAATACTGCTGCCATTTCGATTGGATGGATGTAATAGCCTTATCATAATCGGCTTCCATCTTGCTCAGTTCCTTATCGCTGGCCGTGTCAGTCAGTGCCGGCGCATTGGTCTTCTTATCGGCAGCCATAGTGACAGCCTTTTCTTTAATTTGCGCTTCCTTCTGAGCATCGGCTTCGACAGCTTTCAGATGTTCCTGGGCATACATAGCGTCCAGTTTTTCCTTATCTTTCTGATAGTTCGCATTAAAGGCCTTGGACTCGTTCAGCTTTTCGTATTCTTTTTGGAACTTACGGTCTGTCAGTTCGACCTGCGTTGCCGTAGACTGGGCATAGCTGTCGTCAATCTGCTGATGGGTCTGGAGTGCTTGATCAGCCATCTTTTTGCGATAGTTGACCATACGTTGGGCAAAATCGTTACTACCCGTTCCGCCAGCACCTTGAGCCTTGACCTGATTGTAGTTAGATTGAATCTCGGCAGCATATTCTGCCTTATCACTGCCGCCATAATAGTCGGCCACACCAGCCCATACATCGCCGCCATTAGCGTTGATTTTGTCCTGTAACATGGCTGCCCCGGCCAAGGCATTGGAATAAACGTTGCTCTGGTAATCGGGGTACAAGTCGCTAATCTTCACGCGGCCGCCATTGCCATCGGCAACGTCCTGGTCTCCGCTGAGGATCTGCATCATGCCGCCACCATTGCCACCAGACATAGTAATGCCGCTGACCGTGTTGCCACCACTTTCTTTCATAGCCAATGCCAATAACAGCGCAGGATCTTGATTATAAGCCGAAGCCGCAGCTTTAATAGCCTGTGTATAAACACTTTGATTCCAGTTGAACTGAGGCTTATTCATGATTCCACCGGAAGTTCCTGAAATCCCAGCTAATTGTGCAGAATCAATATACCCAACAATGTTGCCAGCAAATGCACTGCGAACGTCCTGGTCGTAATGAGCTGAAACGCCCTTATAGCCACCCGCTGAATAATATCCCTGAGTAGCTTGAACCAATACATGATTCCCATTATTAGTAACCCACACATCCCCAGGCTTTGCATTTTCTCCGCCATTCCCATACGGGTCTGTCGGATGCCATGCGCCATGAGCAATAGCTGTTTGAATCCAGCTACTATTAGCAGTATTTTCATCGCGGTCATTGGTTTCAGGGCCTTCATAAACCTCATTCCCTAAACCGCTTGTGTCAACTCCAGCTCCGCCTAACCCAGATTTTACATATACAGTACACTCAAAGCCATCGTAGGGGCGCCCTTGGTTTTCATCCATATATCCTAAGATGGTTTCACGGAATTTTTTTTCATCATACGAGTCGGTGCTACCACCTCCGCCACTTCCTCCAGCATTTCCGCCAGCACCTCCTACATTGCTGTCAGAAGTATGAAAGTTATCGAATGTAGGCATCGTATAGTTTGTATCATCGGGCACTTTCGGCGGATTGTCATGAATAGCCTGGGCTGCCTGGCGCTTGGCTTTTTCTTCAGACGTCATGCCACTGCCGGCATTACTCATGGCGTTATTTGTCTGGAAAATCTTCTGAATCAGGCTTTGCAGCCAGCCGATAGCGGTCTTCACGAAGCTGCGGATAGTTTCCAGGCCACTCTTGGCCCAATCCGGCAGAATCGAGTTGGCCATATCACCCAGGGCATCGGCCACACGACTCAGTGCCGATGAAACACCATCGTACAGCCAGTTAAACGCGGCAATGCCTGCCGTAATAGTATTGGTAATGACGGTCAAGAACAACGACAAGGCCGCAACGACGACGTTGATAACTGCGATGATAGCATAAATAGCTGCTGTAAATACCGTAGCCAGCAATGTAATTAGAGGCGCAGCGGCAGAAACTAAATTACTGATAGCCTGCCCTAATTCACCCCACAACTGTTTTAGTGCCGTCCCGGCCATATTTACGGCATCCATGGTTCCAGGCACGACGTTCAGAAAATCGGTCAAGTTATGCCCCGACGCGACAAATGCGGCAATAGCAGCGCCAACAGCAGCAACAACCAATCCCAATGGACCGAACGCCAATACTAACCGTCCAATACCAGAAACAACTTGCGGTAATGAAGTAATCGCACCTTTAAGGTTTCCTGCAAAACTCAGCAACCCATTTCCCGCAGATACAGCCCCGGTCTTCATCAACGTAAAGCTGGTGGTTGCGGCTGCCATACCGGGAGGAATTGTAGCCAATGCGTTTTTCAAAGTGTTGAGGCCTGTCAGAAAAGAACCGGCTAATGGAGCAGCGGCTAGTTTTGCATTGAGAGCGAATGATTGCAGTGCGGGAATCGTTGCTACTGTAAGGGTCGTTGCAAGGCCCGCCGCGGCAACTTCCACTTCAGGCGGAATCATCTGCGACAAGGCTTCGCCAATGCCTTGATTTTTTACGAGATTAGCAAACTGCTGTAAGCTATCTCCCAAAGAGGAAAAAAGATCCGGCAAATTCAAGGCATCTGAAATCTGCTGGCCAACGGCAATAGCAGACTGACTGAGGCCGTCCATCATATTCGACCACGTGCCTGTAATCGTCTGTGCCTGCTGGTCCATCATGCCGCCGAACTTCTCTTCCATGCCGCCGACGAGGGCCTGTAACCCTGTCTGAGCGTCGACAGCTCCCTTGCTGACCATGTCCATAGCCTGCGGGACAGACGTACCGATTTTATCGGCCAGCATCTGCCAGGCAGGAATCCCAGCTTCTGTCAGCTGTAGCATTTCATCACTCTGAACCTTCGATTTAGCTGCCATCTGCCCTAAAGCCAGGGTAATCCGGTCAATCCCTTCTTTTCCCAGCCCCACGCCGGCAGCGGCATCGCCAACAGCTCTCAACGTCGGGATGATTTGTTCTGCCGTAAAGCCAAAGGCCAGGAATTTCTGCGAAGCCGCAGCCACGTCATTGAATTCAAAAGGAGTTTTAGCCGCAAAGTCCTGTAACTGCCCCAGCAGGTTCTTGGCCCGCTCTGCACTGCTCAGCATATTCGTCATAGCCGCCTGGACTTGCTGGAAGTTCCCGGCCGCCTGAACGGCTTTGACGCCTAATGCACCGAGGGAAGCGGCCACCCCCGCAATACTCATGACTGCGGCCTTCGATGCCGATAACGTTTCTTCTCCCAATGCAGATTTTAACTCGGCCTTCGTAGCCGACAATTCCCTGCGAAGCTCGGAGCTATTCGCCCCAATCTTGACCAAGATACTCGTCACTGTCGCCATCAAATCCCGCCTCCTCTCGTTGACTCTTGAATGATTCTAAAAATGCCTTGCGTTCGCGTTCCCGTTCGCCGCCTGTCTTTTCATGCAGGAACGGGCGGGCCAATTCTTTAGCCGGTACGGGATGTTTAGTATGAACGCTTATCATGTTACTGACGAACCAGGCCGTCGTGAATGCCTGGTCTTCCCGGCGCACCTGGTAGCCATCAATGAGCTTGCTCAATTCCATGGGAGACAACCGATAGAACTCCCATGGCTTGAGTCCTAATGGGCCATAAGCCTGCGATTCTGCCCACTCCAGCCATTCATAAAAAGACGGGGGCGGCTTATCGCTGGCCCCCTCCGCCTCTAATCTTTTTTTTCGTCAGCTACGTCCTGCCGGGCTTTCTCCGTCAGTTCTTCAGGGAAAGCGCCATAGTAAGCAGCCTTTCCGAGAATACCACTGCCGGCGATGGCCTTAACGGCCGGAATATAGAAATCTTCTTCCAGGCTCTTGCCCTGGTCAAGCAATTCCTGGATGTGTTCTGCGTACCACAGTTCATTGTGCTTCTTATGATGGGCCAGGCCAATCATGAAGATCTTCGTCAGGACGTTCAGGTTCAATTCGTTCCTGCTGACGATGGTACTGATGCCTTCGCCGCAAGCCTGTTCCAACTGCATCAGACGGGCAATATTGAAGTACATATACTGCCCGTCACCGAACAAATCAAAAGGGACTTTCTTCATGGTTCAATCCTCCTTACGCGCCGGGCGTTGTTAATTCAGACAACGGGCCATTGCCGGACAACGTACCTTTAATCGTGGCAGCATCGTCGTATTTCGTCGACAGGCTGAAATCAGTAACAGCCGCCCAACCGGTACGGAATTTCTTATCCGGATATTCAAACTTGACATGGACCAATTGACCATCATTGAAGGCATCTTCCAGGAACTGAGAGCCGGCATCGTTCAAAATGACGACAGATTCCAAGTCGATACTCCATTCACGGAGACCTGCCAGCGAAGACTTCCAGCCACCAGACGTTTTATTGCTGGCGTCAATGGAATCAGCCTTACGCGTCAAATCACCACTACGCTGACCACCCAGCAAGGTCCAGGTCGGCGTAGCTTCCGTTTCGCCCGTATTCAGGTAAATCAGGTAATCCTTGCCGGCGGTAGCCACAGAGCCGGTATTTGTCGGTGTTGCATATTTACGTGCCATATAAGCACCCTCCTATTCTGTATACGTAACTGTGAACTGGAAAATGGCCAGGCCGATGTTCGTCATCCCTGCCGGCGTGGCAAATAAGATCTTATCGACGTTACTGCTTTCGGCCCAGCCATCAATTGTTTCATTTTCACGCAGCACTTCATCCACTTCCATGGCCAAGTCTTCAATATACTGCGCATCTGTCTCTTTCCCTTTCGGGTTCGGGGAGATAATTTCAATCGTGAAGACAGCCGAAGCCTGGCGCTTCCCCTTGCTGAATGGCTCGTAAGCAATCGAGTCACAGCAAATATACCCGGTCAGCTCCTTCGGATACGCCGGGCCAGATACAGCATTCAGCCATACCATATCAGGGAATTCATCTTTCAAAATCTCACAGATTTCATTGGCAATCTGACGGAATCGGTTCATCATGCACGGGATAAGCGGATTACCCCGACGCCCCCTTTCCCGCTGCCATCAATGCCGTCGATAGCAAAGTCAGCATAAGTCAGCCGGCTTTCCAGGTCCTTTGCCATCTGGACGTACATCTTATATTTCTGGAAATAAATATCTTCAGAGCGGCTGCCATCAACCATAACCGTCGTATCCGAGCCAACCATAGAGGCGGCACATTCCCGGCAGGCCACCGCTTTTCCCAGCTGTTTAATGGCCAGGCGCGGCGGCAGTTGAATATCAGCGTCAGACAGGCTGAAAGAAGCGGCCAAACGATGAAGGTAGTCATTGGCATAGTCGACGTCACAGTCTCTGCACGTTAGGATGTTGTCTGTAATATCTGCTAATGTAATGAATTCCATCATTTTACCTCCTCAAAAACCCGTCGGACAGCATTTTCAAACCGGCCGATGATTTGCCGTTTATTGGCATTGGCTGCATTGAAGATGAAGGGATCCCGTTTGGTTCCCGGATGATAAACTCGTTTCGCAAAAACAAATTTGCCGCCGGCAGTCCAGCGCAGAGCCAATTTCCGCTTCGGCGTAATGACATGCTTCGGCGTCCCCTGGTGCAGGTAAATGGTGACCTTGCGAGTCGTCCCGACTGTACCCACCCAGGTATCCCCACTGAACTGTACGTTGGATTCAATGGATCGCTCAGCCTCACCAGAACGCGTAACAAATTTATGTTTCTCACGGGCTGTCCGCTGAACGTCACGGACCGATGACAGCATAGCCGAACGAAGCTGTTGCCGCGCGCCTCTGGAAATATGGTCCAGCCTGGAAATAGCTTCATCCAGGCCCTGGACCTCAATCTTCAATTCCATTGGCTTACGCGCCGGCAGTCGGGTTTGCCGTCATGCAGGCCAAGGCGTTCGGCTGCACGACCTGAGCCCCATAAACGAACAACCCTTTAATAGCATCACAGAAAGATTTTTCGGGCCGGAAGGCTTCCGTCTTGGTGACCTGGGATGCAAAGGAAATGGCATCCGTTGTGCCGGCCAGGATTTTGTACTTCGCATTGGCCGTATTCGGGACGTTGTTGGACTGATAAATATTGAATCCGGCCGCCGTGCCGATAAACCCATTGGACAGGACGGCGTCAGTCTTGGCCGTACCAGCAGCAACGAAGCGTTCGTCCTTGAGCATCAGGCCATAGAACCAGGACGGGACGACGACGAAGCGGCCGTCTGCCCGGACGTTCTTATCATCTAATGCACATTTGAGGTCGACCAAGGATTCATAAGCCTGTGCTGCTGTAGTCAATGCCAGCGGCGTGGTATCCGTACCGAGGCCTTTCGTTACGCCGGCTTTCTTGTAGAAGCTGGCAATATACTGATCCACGACATCGCGGACGCCATAAGAAGCGCGCTGCATGGCCGCATCAATCAAGTTGACGTTGGCCTGAGCGGCATCGACATCATCGACCTTGAAAGCAAAGTATTTCTGCTGGTCGATTTTGAGCTGGGTCGGCGTGCCATCGACGTCATCCAGTGTAATGTCTTCCGTCTTTTTGTAGTCCTTGATAGAAATATCACCAATCTGATTGATAATAACCGTATCGCCAGCCTGGGAAATGTCGCCTTCATAATCACGATTACATAAGTTGCCGTAAATCAAGGCTTTATCGAGATGTGCCAGCAATCTGGCTTCCCAAATCGTAGGAATAAATGTGGTGATTGCCATTATTCTTTCACTCCTTTACTGATTTCCGCCCAGTGCTCATTGATTTCGGCCCTGGACATATCTTTCAAATCATCCATCGTATACGTCTTGCCATCGGACCCGCTACCGCCTTTCGAACCACTGCCAGAGTGGCTGTCATTCTTCACGGCCCAAGGATTTGCACTAAGCCAGCCTTTTACGCCGTCTGCAATCGAAAGCTCCTTGTCCCCGTCTTTATAGACAAGACTGCCATCATCTTTGGCACTAATGTTACTAAGTAACACCTGTGCGAAGACGTCCGGCTTAACGGCCTTGCCATCTGTAAGGGCAGCCATGACTTGAGATTTCATGACGGACTGGATGCGCTTTGCCTTTTCTTCAGCAGCTTTCTTTTCACTGGCCGTATACTTATCAGTCAAATCTTTGACCTGTTTCTGCAGTGTTTCCATCTGCGTCCCCATTTTCTGAGGATCTCCGCCCAACTGCTGAAGGACAGACAAGGTCGTCGCTAAATTTTTGATAGAATCATCGACATTATCACCATCACGCAAACCAAGGGCGTCCAGCACCTTGTTCCGAGAGATGCGATTATTGGCCGCTTCACTGCGTACTTTGCTGATCTCGGTCTGCAAGTCAGCCACCATAGAGCCGCCGTTTTCGATTTTTCCTAAAGCTTCAAAAATTTGCTGTAATGTGTAAGCCATTTTGTACCTCCTGGGTATAAAAAAAGAACCGTTCTTTTACGTCTGCGGTCCGCGTCTGGCGGCGAAAAGACAAGATATAAAATTGCAACAAAAAAAGCAGGCCATATATGAGGTCTGCTTAATCAATACCAAGCAAGCTGTTTTTTACTTGGGTACTCATGATTATAAAAAAACATTTTCATAGCTGATACAGCATGTCTAATAAACATATCCACTCCAGTCTGATCTTTTTTTAAAACTACAATTTCCCCATTTTGCAAATTCAATGATAAAC
>OIWO01001438.1_pt1 | contig 19606 bp, 16 predicted proteins | sample 1587641 | NCBI WGS metagenome assembly OIWO01 (sample SAMEA3888924, study PRJEB22519) | human gut metagenome | biome: human gut; feature: human-associated habitat; material: faeces | place: Denmark | collected 2010
TGCACAGGGACAGACACATTACTGCGGCCAGGAGAAAAGTTGTAAATTTCTTCATTGTGATAGCCTCCTTAGTTTTAAAATTTGTTTGTTGGGAAGTTGAGCCCGCCGGATAACAGGACTTCTATCCGGCAGGTGCCGGGGTGTTAGGGACAGGTCTGAGTCGTTGACGTTGAGGGCTGAGCTTTGCCATTGACAGACCAGGTCAGGACCAACTTGTACTCTTTTCCCTTTTTGACAGCACTGTCACCGGAAAGGAATACCCGATATTTCCCGGAACCGCTCCAGGAATCGATTTTAGTGCTGCCCTGGTACAAGGTCAGCGTTGCGGACACGCTGTCGCTGGCGGAATCCCCTTTACAACTGGCGGAGCAGGAGACAGTTGTCCCGCTGAAGCTCATAGAGGGCTTAGCGGCCAGGGCATACGGTTCTACGGCCTGAGCGGAAATACTGAATAAGAACACCAGCAAAAGGGCGAGGGGCAGAATGCGCTTTTTCACAGAAACACCTCCTTCCTGTCGAATGAACTCGAATCTTGCGATTCTGCTCATATAAACGCAGCACAACCCAGAAATCTTACAAACTTTTTTGAAAATTTTTTAATTTGACGTTTTGCACAAAACAACGCTTTCGGCTATGTGCAAAATGCTGTCTCTATCCAGAGCCGCATCAACAGAAAATTGAATATTGGAATTGGTGTCTATCCAAGTGACTGTGCTCATGCGGCCCTCTTCGCGGGGGACAAAAAGTTTTCCTTTCATATGGCGGACAGTGACATCAAAGACATCATCGTCCTCCGTTACAAACAAACTGTTTCCGCCCTGGCTCATATACATATAGTCCAGGCCGATCATGTCTCCGTCGCTGTTTGCGTATACAACGCTGACCAATTCGGGACTTACGTCGCGTATGATCTCTTCGTACCCATCCGGCAGAGCGGAAATTGTATACTGCGGCATTTCACCAGACAGGTCAGGACCTGCGTAGTGATAGATAATATGCGTGTTGTACCACTCCACCGCCAGCCGGACGATATCTGCCCGGGCGGTGGGGCTGGCGGACAGGCCCAGTCCGGCGGCCAGCAGGAGGGCGGCGGCGGTCTGGGCACACTTCTTCCAGGCGGGGCGCTGCTTTTTCCGGGACCAGGCCAAAGGGTCCCGCTGCATGGCGGCCATCTGCCGCTGATACCGGGGGGAGGGCTGAAAGGCGGGAATATCCTGCTGGGATGTCTGCTCCGCCTCCTGCCCTATGCCGTCCATCAGCACGTGGCGCATGAGCCGGTCCAGTTCCTGATCTGTCATATCTGTCATGGATGTATCCCCTCCTCCTGTGCCAATTTTTTCAGCAGCTCCCGGCCCCGGGCGATGCGGGTGTTCACCGCCGTCTGGGTCAGGCAGAGCCGCTGGGCGATCTCCTTGTTGCTGTAGCCCAGCAGAAAGCGCATCTCCAGGGCCGCCCGATAGGTCTGAGGCAGCCGGGCGAACAGGTCCACCAAAGTGCGGTAGCTGACGGACTCCTCCGTGCCGGACTGGCGCTCTGTCCGGGCCCAGTCCTCCAGAGGCAGGACCTTGTGCCGCCGCCGCAGGATGGAGATGGACTCGTTCTTTACAATACAGACGCACCAGAAGGGCAGTCTGTCACAGGGGATCTCGTAAGTTTTTTCAAAATGTTTGGCTATCTGGCACAGGGCGTTCTGCATGGCATCCTCCGCGTCCTGCTGATCCCGGAGAATGGCCATGGCGGCGCGCTCCATGGCAGCGTGATTTTCCTCATACAGAGCCAAAAACTGCACCCGGTCCGCCTCGCAGACCAGAGCGGCTAAAATCAGGGGGAGCATGGCCCCTCACCCCGCTTTCTGTAAGTTCTATGCCCATCATATCATATTTTCGGTGTTTCGCAACAGAAAACACACCGGAAAGTTTGCTTTATTGCTTTGAAGTGGAAAAAGAGGGAAGAAAACAGACGAAAATGAAGGCGGAATCAGGAGATGCTGCAAAATGAAAGGAGACGGATGTATTCGCTGGGAAGTATAAAAACACGAAATATGTCCGTGAGAGAAGTAAAAAGCCTGAAAAAGCCAGGGTTTTTACGGGGACTACATGAAATAAAATTTGAAAATATGAATACTTTATTGATTTAAAGCCTTGACTTGCATGAAAAATCGTCTTATAATAAACGGCAATCTGACAGGGGAGGGAGTACGCACCCCTGGAAAAAGGAGAGAGACAAATGCCAGAATCATCCAACGGGCTTCTGCTGGTCCTGATCAGCACTGTGTTGGTCATGCTCATCGGCTTCGGCGTGGCCCTGTACTTCCAGCGCCGGACTCAAACCGCCGAAGACTGGGCCATGGGCGGCCGCAGTCTTCCCACTTATGTGATTGTCTTTACGCAGTTTGCCACCTTGGTGGGCGGCGGCGTGCTGGTGGGCCATGTGAGTATTGGCTTCAGCTATGGTCTGGCCCCCCTGACCTATGGAATCTGCGGCGCAGCCGGCTGTTTTATCATGGCCATTATCGCTGCCTGGCTGCGGGAAAATGAGTTCACCACCGTGCCAGACATTCTGGAGAAGGTCTATGGCAAGAACAAGTTCCTCATGCTGGTGGGTGCCCTGATGGCTATGGTGGTCCCTTTCGGCTGGATCGCCTCTCAGGCCAGCGCCTTTGCCAAGCTGTATACGGAGATCACCGGGATCGACATCAACGTGCTGATCATTGGTATGATCGTGGTCAGCGTGCTGCTGACCATTCCCTCCGGCTTTAAGGCCGTGGCCTGGACCGACTTTATTTTCGGCGTACTCATGCTGGCCCTGTGCGCCCTCACCGGTTATTACGCGCTGAACATGGCCGGCGGCTGGAGCGGCATCCTGGCCAACCACCCCGACCCCAAGGAGCTTGCCTTCCCCGGCGGCTTGATGTCTGCCGGCTTTGCCACCACTGCCCTGTGGTTCATCGCAGCCACCCCCGGTATGATGACCAATCAGATGACCCTGCAGCGGGTGTGTGCCTCCAACTCCGCCAAAAATGCCCGCCGCTCCCTGATCATCAGCGGCATCCTCATCGCCGGTGTGGAGCTGTGGGTGGTGGTCGTGGGCAATACCTGCCGGGTGCTGAATCCCGAGCTGGCCCCCGAGGGTGCCAGCGGCTGGTTCCTGACCCAGATCCCCACCTGGGTGCTGGCATTGTTCAGCGGCTTTATCGCCACCACCATCCTGTCCACCACCGACAGCGCCATCCAGTCTGTGTCGGTGAACCTGACCCAGGACATCTATAAGCAGTTTATCAACCCCGCTGCCAGCGATAAAAAGCTGCTGAGCGTCTCCCGGGTGTGCACCGTGCTGGTGGCTGTGGCCGCAACGGCTCTGGCCATCGCCTTCCCCCAGGTGCTGAACCTGATCGTGGCCTCCTATGCCTACTCCGCCTCCGGCCTGCTGGTGCCCATCTACTGCGGCTATGCCTTCCGCAACAAAAATCTGCTCACTCCCGCCAGCGGCATCGCCGGTATGGTGGGCGGCGTGGTGGGCTGCGGCCTGGCCCAAAAGTTCTCTGCCAGTCTGCCCACCTTCTTTGGCATCAGCCTGCCCTATGCCATCTATGGCATTCTGGCCAGCCTGATCTGCCTGGTGGTGGTCAGCCTGGTCACCAGAAAGAAGTAAATCCTGTATCAATCATGCCAAGTGGGCGGCGGGACACGCAGCCCACCCGGCATGTCCAACTAAAATGATCTGATTTTAAGGAGGAAACTGATAATGAACACCATGCTGCTGAAGGAATCTGAGATCAAGAAGATCATCTCCATGCGGGACGTGATCGAGATCGTGGACAAGACCTTTGTGGACCTGGGCGAGGGCAAGACCATCAACCCCACCAAGCTGAACCTGAACCTGGGTGACAGCGAGCCCACCAACCTGCCCTATAAGGCCTCCCTGAACGCCATGCCCGCCTATATCGCCTGGCAGGACATGGCCGGTCAGAAGTGGGCCGGCGGCTGGGGCAAGGGCCGCCGGGAGATCGGCCGTCCCTTCATCAACGCCCTGATCATGCTGGTCCACCCCAACTACGGCGACTTTTTGGCCGTGATGGACGGCGCTTGGATCACCAACATGCGCACCGGTGCCCAGACTGCCGTGATCCTGCGCTATCTGCTCAAGGACAAAAAGGATATCACCGTTGGCCTGTACGGTGCCGGCGTCCAGGGCCGCACCCAGACCATGGCCCTCACCGCCATCTTCAACGTGCAGAAGCTGTATGTCTATGACCCCGTACCCGCTGCCGCCGCCAAGTTCAAGGAGGACATGAAGGACCTGGTCCAGGGCGAGATCATTGTGGTGGACCACCCCGAAAAGGCCGCCAAGGCCGATGCCGTCATCACCGTGACCCCCGCCACTCAAGCCTTCCTGAAGGGCGAGTGGCTGGAGAAGGGCACCGTCTATTTCGCCATGGGCTCCTATCAGGAGTGCGACGACGAGGCCATTCTGGGCGCGGACAAGCTCATCTGCGACCACGTGGGCCAGTGCCTGCACCGGGGCAACCTGAAAGCTCTGGCCGAGCAGGGCAAGATCACCGCCGACAGCGTGTACTGCACCGTGGGCGAGCTGGCCGCCGGGCTGAAAGAGGTGGGCGACGTGTCCCAGCAGAAGCTGCTGGTGGTGCCCATCGGCATGGGCTGCCTGGATGTGGCTGTGGCCGGCATCGCCTATCGCAAGGCGTTCTCCCTGGGCATGGGCCAGACCTTCGCCTTCGACGAGTAATTTTCCGCAGCTTTGACAACAAAGGGCTGCCGCACAGCCGTGGAGCTGTGCGGCGGCCCTTTTCACAATCGCTGTTCAGAAAGGAAGTTTTTATGATGAAGCAGAATTTTGCTGTGCTGGGTGCGGGCAACGGCGGCCAGGTCATTGCCGCATATTTAAAGTTGAAGGGCAAGCAGGTGACCCTGTATGACCGGTTTTCTCAGGTGCTGGAGCCCATCCGCCGCCGGGGCGGCATTCAGCTGGAGGGCGTGTCCGACACGGGCTTTGCCAAGCTGGACCTGGTGACGGAGGATGTGCCCCAGGCGGTGCAGGGTGCAGAGGTCATCTTTGTAGTGCTGCCTGCCTTTGCCCATGCCTATGTGGCCCAGCAGCTTGCAGGCTGCCTGACGGACGGGCAGACCGTGGTGGTCTGCCCCGGGGCCACCGGCGGCGCACTGGAGTTCCGGGCCGTCTGGGACCGGGCCGGCTGTACCGCTAAGGTGCGCCTGTGCGAGACCAACAGTCTGTTCTATGCCGCACGGGCCAGCGACGGCGTGGCCACCATCTCCGGGGTAAAGGACGAGCTGTCTCTGGCCGCCCTGCCCGCTGCTGACACCCGGGGTATCATTGACGATCTGGCCGACGTGTACCCTCAGCTCATCCCTGCGGCCAACGTGCTGGAGACCAGCCTGAACAACATGAACACGGTGGTCCACCCGCTGCCTGTTCTGCTCAACGCAGGGCGCATTGAGAGCGGGGAGCAATACCATCACTATATGGACGGCATCACCCCAGCCATCGGGGACCTGATCGAGCAGATGGACCAGGAGCGGCTGGCGGTGGGCCGGGCCTATGGACTGGATATTCTCAGTCTGCGGGATGCCTATGTCCACTATTACCATGTGCAGGCGGAGAAGATGTCTGACCTGTGCCACCTGTCCACCGCCCATGCGGGCATCATGGCCCCCACCAAGCTGGACTCCCGTCTGATCGTGGAGGACGTGCCCATGGGTCTGGTACCCATCTCTGCCTTGGGAAAGGCCGCCGGAGTGCCCACCCCCATCATCGACTCGGTCATCACCTTGGCCGGAGCCCTGGTGAAGCAGGATTTCTGGCAGACGGGCCGCACCCTGAAGTCGCTGAACATCGCCGGCCTGACCCGGGAGGAGCTGCTGGCGCGGCTGTAATGGCCCATTTTTGACAAGATGGCATCCGGCGTGGTAAGATGCTCGCATATTACCACAGGACGGAGGAGACAGGCATGAAGAAGATCGCAGTCATCGCTTACAGCTTAAAGACCTCGGTGCGGTATGCAGACCGGCTGCGCAGCTTGTTCGGAAGCTGCGTGGAGGTGGTCTCCTATGCCCTGGAAAAGGGAATCGCGGCGCCCATCCAGGCGGATGTCGCCTTGATCTCCGCCCACTCCATCTATGGCTATGTGGAGGAGAAACTGGCCCAGTGCCAATATCTGATGATCGCCGACCTGACGCTATATCAAGAGGCGGTGGACCAGCTGCGGGCGCTGCCCCGAGGCAGTCGAGCCATGCTGGTCAACTCCACCATGGAGATGGCGGTGGAGACCATTCGGCTGATTCATAACGCCGGAATCAAACACATTGAAATGACCCCCTTCTATCCTGGCATCGCCGTTGTACCTGATGTGCCCATCGCAATCACCCCCGGCGAGTTTGACTTGGTGCCCCCTGATGTGCCCCAGATCGTGGATCTGAAGGACCGGACGCTGTCTATGCACACGGTCATCAACCTAGCGGCCAAGTTAGGGATGACCGACATGCTGCAGAGTCCCCAGGTGCAGACATATGCCGCCAGGCTGGCGACCAAGGATTCTGGCATTGGAGATCTGATCGACCGGATGCAGGAGCAGAAGAAAAAGCTGGAGCTGGTTATGGAGGTGTTTGACGGCGGTGTGATCTCTCTGTCTGGCTATGGTATCATTTCCTTTTTAAACCCGGTGGCGGAGGTACTGCTGGACACTCATCCGGCGGCGGTGGGCCAGCCCTTGGTGACCCTGCTGCCCGAGCTGAAGGACATCCAGTTCCGCAAGCTGACGGCTCCCGTCAAAGACATTATCATCGAACGCCGGGGACAGATGGTGGATGTCTCCGTATATCCCCTAGGGGCGGCGGCAGCCTCCGGCGAATTTATCCTCATGCTCAAGACCATTGAGGATATGGAAGAGGGGCACGAGCGGATGCGCCGCCAGATCAAGGCTCGGGGCTTTAACGCAAAATACAGCTTTTCCAGCATTAAGACCCAGAGCCCTAAAATGCTTTCCCTGATGGAAAGCGCCAAAAAGATGGCGGCCTCCTCCTCGTCCATCGTCATCCACGGTCAGAGCGGCACGGGAAAGGAACTGTTTGCCCAGGCCATCCATAACGCCTCCCCCCGGCGGGAGTATCCATTCATCGCCATCAACTGTGCCTCCATCCCGGAGAGCCTGTTGGAGAGCGAGCTGTTTGGTTATAGCGAGGGAGCATTTACCGGGGCGAAAAAGGGGGGCAAGAAGGGCTATTTCGAGCTGGCCAACCAGGGGACCCTGTTTCTGGACGAGATCGGGGAGATGGACCTGAACCTGCAGGCACGTATTCTGCGGGTATTGCAGGAGAAGGAGATCACACGGGTGGGGGGTGACCGGGTGTTCAGCATCGACGTGCGGGTCATCTCTGCCAGCAACAAACGCCTGCTGCAGATGGTCCGCCGGAATTTATTCCGGGAGGACCTGTATTACCGGCTAAATGTGCTTTCCTTGGAAATTCCCCCGCTGAAGGAGCGCCGAGAAGACATCCCTCTGCTGCTGGAGGAGTTTCAGACGGAGCTGCACACGAACGTCCAGTTCACCCCCCAGGCCGTGGGTTTCTTGCAGGCCTATCCCTGGAACGGCAATGTGCGGGAGCTGAGAAACTTTGCCGAGCGGGTGTCCTATCTGGGCCATTCCCAGGTCACGGCGGAGGATGCCAGGGCCCTGCTGGACTGCGAGGATGAAGAGCTGGACGGGGCGGGCAGCGACACGGAGGAGCAACTGATGTACCTTGAGCCGGATCGGCGGCGGGAGTATCTGGCTATCCTGGCCGTCCTGGACCACAACGGGCGGTTAGGTCTGCACCAGGGACGCATGGAGATCAGCCGGAGCCTGGCCGCCCGGGGCGTATCCATGACAGAGACCCAGGTGCGTACTGCTCTCCAGAGCCTGCAGCGCTATGGCTGCGTACACATCTGGCCGGGGCGGCGTGGGACGGAATTGACGGCAGATGGGAAAGAAATATTGGAGAAACTGGCTGAGGAATTGGCGAATTAAAACGCCAATTCCTCAGCCAGTTTTTATTTGGTATCTGAATAGCCCGGAAGAAAAGGGGCGAAAAGCCCCTAGAAACGATGCGTTTTGTCAACTAAATTGATGAATTATAAAGATGGCACGGTTTTTGCTTGTTAGTATAGTGACATGTCAAAAGAACAGAGCATAAAGGAGCGTGATCGTGTGCATGAACTGGAACAGACCCTGAACGCAGTGCGGCAGGTCCATCTGGCCAGCCTACCCACGCCACTGGCCCGGCTGAGCCGTCTGGAACAGCAGTGGGGCCACAGCGGACTATACATCAAGCGGGACGATATGACCGGCCTGGGGCCCGGAGGAAACAAGCTGAGAAGCCTGGAATTTCTTCTGGGGGAGGCGGCTGAGGAGAAAGCCGACGTGATTCTGGCCTCCGGTCCGCTGCAGTCCAACCTGTGTACTCTGGCGGCGGCGGCCTGCGCCAAGGCGGGGCTGCAGTGCATCCTGGTCCATAATGGGGACGAACCCAGACACATGGAGGGGAATGTGCTGCTCAACCGTCTGCTGGGGGCGCCGTCCCATTACCTGGGCCCCGTGACGGCGGAGGAGCGCAGCGCCTATGTGGAAAAGCTGGCCCGGGAGCTGTCCGGCGGCCACCGGCCCTATATTGTGCGGAACGGGGCCACCAGCGGCCGGGGCTGCCTGGGCTATGTGAAGGCGGTGCCCGAGCTGGTCCGCCAGACCCGGGAGATGGGGCTTGAAAACCTGACGCTCTTTGCCCCTGGCGGAAACGGCGGCGTGGCTTCGGGCCTCATCTATGGCAATGCCCTGTGCGGCTTTCCCTTCCACATTGTCATCATCAGTGTGGAAAACGACCGGGAGACCCTGACGGCGGACATCCGGCGTACCATCAAAGAGGCGGAGGGCATTTTGGATCTGCCTTTCCCCGGGGCGCTGGAAGAGAGCTGCGTCATCGACGACAGCTATCGCGGCGGCGGCTGGGGAGAGAACACCGACCAGAGCAGCCAGATCATCACCCAGTTTGCCCAGGCGGAGGGCATCCTCATCGAGAACATCTATAACAGCAAGGTGCTGGTGGGTATGCGGGACTATGTGTGCTCTGGCAAGACAGACGGTCCGGCGTGCTTCCTGCACACGGGGGGCTTCGGCTCTCTGTTCGCCCAATATTAAACGCCTGATCCCCGCCCCGCAGGGGGCGGGGGACCACAGAGACCCTTCCCGAGAAAAATGCGCAGCAAACTTGAAAAATATGAAAAGAGAGAAGAGGTTATGACATGAAAGCATTCTTAAAACTGTGTCCGGTGCTGGTGTTGGCCGGCATGCTGCTTTCCGGCGTGGACATTCTGCTGGCCGCCCCTACCGCCACGGTACTGGCGGGAATCCTGGCCTTTGCCCTGGAGCGGCACAGCTACAAAGATATTTATCACTCCGCCATTGAAAACGCGAAGAACCTCATCGACATCCTGTTCATCCTGATGATCTCCTTCGCCCTGGCCGAGGTGTTTATGGCCAGCGGCGTGGGCGCTTCCATCATCATCGTGGCCGTGAAGATCGGCCTGACCGGCAAGACGGTGGCCAGTGCCGCCCTCTTGGTGACGGCTATCCTGTCCGTGGCTACAGGTACCTCCTGGGGCACCTTCGCCGCCTGCGCGCCGGTGTTCCTGTGGCTGTCCCACATCATCGGCGGCTCCCCCCTGCTGACCATCTCCGCCATCGCCGGCGGCTGCTGCTTCGGCGATAACATCGGCCTGATCTCCGACACCACCGTGCTGTCCTCCGGCGTGCACCAGGTGGAGGTGACTGACCGAGTGCGCCACCAGGGCGCCTGGTCCATCACCTGCCTGCTGGTGGCCGCTGTGGTGTTCTTCCTGGTGTCCGTCTCCACCGGTCTGGACAGCACCGCTGGAAACGCCAACGCCGCCATTGACTCCATCCCAGCGGAGGTTTGGACCGCCCTGGAGGAGAAGCGGGCCTCTGCCGTCACCCTGCTGCAGCAGGTGCGGGACGGTGTGCCCCTGTACATGCTCCTCCCCCTCATTGCCGTGGTAGTCACTGCTGTGATGGGCGTGGGCACGGTGATCTGCCTGGGGCTGGGCATCTTCCTGGCCCTGGTGTTCGGCATGATGGCCGGCACCCTGACTCTGTCCGGCTTCGGCGACCTGGTGTATGCCGGCTTCTCTGATGCGGGCTCCTGGTCTGTGAGCATGACGCTGTGGACCGCGGCCTTCGGCGGCATCATGGCCTCTATGAACGCTTTTGATCCCTTAGTGAAAGGTGTGCTGAAAATTGCCCACAATATCCGCCAGCTGATGACCTGCAACGCCATCCTGTCCCTGTTGTGCAATGCGGTGCTGGGCGACTGCACCGGTCAGATCGTCACCATGGGCCCCATCATCAAGAACATGACGGAGACCGCCGTGGAGGCCACCCCGGAGCAGATGTACAAGCTGCGTCTGCGCAACTCCACCTTCTCCGACGCCTTCGGCACCATCGGCTCTCAGCTGATCCCCTGGCACGGCTACATGATCTATTTCACCGGTCTGGCCGCCGCCGTGTATCCCCTGTTTACCTTCACCCCCGTGAAGATCATCTCCGCCAACTATTTCAGCATGATCGCCGTGGTGTCCATGCTGGTGCTTACCCTCACCGGCTGGGACCGGGTTTTCCCCGGCTTTGCCATCCCGGATGAGAAGAACGGCGTGCACCTGAAAAGCAAGAGCGAGCTGGCCCAGAGCAAATAAGCAAGCAAAAACAGCAGGGGCCCGGCCTATGCCGGGCTTCCTGCCGGAACGAAAACAGATCAGACAGAAAGGTGAATTGTTATGGAAATCCTCAATACAAACAACGCCCCCGCCGCCATCGGCCCCTATTCCCAGGGCATCATCTCCGGCAAGACCCTGTATCTCTCCGGCCAGATCCCCCTGGACCCGGACAGCGGCGCTGTGGTGGGCGCGGACATCACCGCCCAGACCCAGCAGGTACTGCACAACATCGGTGCCCTGCTGGAGGCGGCGGGCACCGGTTATGACCGGGTGGTCAAGACCACCTGCTTCCTGGCAGACATGGGCGACTTCCCTGTGTTTAACCAGCTGTATGCCCAGAAGTTTGTCAGCTGCCCTGCCCGCTCCTGCGTGGCGGTGAAGACCCTGCCCAAGGGTGTGCTGGTGGAGATCGAGGTCATTGCCGAGCTGCCCTGAACTCTCTCATAAAAAATACGGAGCGCTGTCGTTTTGTGACAGCGCTCCGTAAATTTTTACGCCTTATTCTGGGCCTCCACAAGGCGGACGCCGCAGTATTTCTGGCGCAGCTTGGGCTTTTCGATCTTGCCGGTGGGGTTGCGGGGGACATCGGCGAAGATGATCTTCCGGGGGCGCTTATACCGGGGCAGGTCCATACAGAACTGGTTGATCTCCTCCTCGGTGCAGGTCTCGCCCTCCTTCACCTGGATGATGGCGGCGGCGATCTCGCCCAGGCGGGGGTCAGGCAGGCCGATGACGGCCACGTCATGGACCTTGGGGCAGGCGGCCAGGAAGTCCTCGATCTGCACGGGGTACAGGTTCTCGCCGCCGGAGATGATCACGTCCTTCTTCCGGTCCACCAGGAAATAGAAGCCGTCCTCGTCCTGACGGGCCATGTCGCCGGTGTGGAGCCAGCCGTCGATGAGCACCTCGGCGGTGGCCTTGGGGTCGTGGTAATAGCACTCCATTACGCCGGGGCCCTTCACGCACAGCTCGCCCACGTCGCCCTGCTTCACGGGCTGGTTCTGTTCGTCCACGATCTTCACCTTCCAGCCGTAGCCGGGGACACCGATGGCGCCCACCTTGTGGATGTTGTCGGTGCCCAGGTGGACGCAGCCCGGGCCGGTGGACTCGGACAGGCCATAGTTGGTGTCATACTTGTGGTGGGGGAAATAGCGCATCCAGTGCTTGATGAGGGAGGGAGGCACGGGCTGGGCGCCGATGTGCATCAGCCGCCACTGGGACAGCTGATAGTCCTCCAGTTTCAGCTCGCCCCGGTCCAGGGCGGCCAAAATGTCCTGGGCCCAGGGCACCAGAAGCCACACGATGGTGCAGTGCTCCTGAGACACGGCCTGGAGGATGGCCTTGGGGCTGTTGCCCTTGAGCAGCACGGCCTTACTGCCGGTGAACAGCGAGCCGAACCAGTGCATCTTGGCACCCGTGTGGTACAGGGGCGGGATGCACAGGAACACGTCGTCATGGGTGGTATCGTGGTGGATGGCCTCCATGCGGGCGGACTGGAGCAGGGCCCGGTGCTTGAGCAGGATGGCCTTGGGGAAGCCGGTGGTGCCGGAGGAGTAGTAGATGGCGGCCTCGTCCTCGTCGTCAATGAGAATCTTAGGGGCCACGCTGGAGCAGTTGGCGGTGGCCCGGTGATAGTCCTCGGCAAAGGAGGGGCAGGTCTCGCCCACGAATAAAAGCAGCATCTGCTTGGACAGCTTGGGGGCGATGGCCTCCATGCGGCCGATGAACTCCGGCCCGAAGAACAGCACGTCCACGTCGGCCAGCTTCAGGCAGTAGTCGATCTCGTCGGAGGTGTAGCGGAAGTTCAGGGGCACGGCGACGGCCCCGGCCTTTAAAATACCGAAATAGATGGGCAGCCACTCCAGGCAGTTCATCAGCAGGATGGCAACTTTCTGGCCCTTGCGGATGCCCCGGCTGAGGAGCATATTGGCCACCCGGTTGGCCTTCTCGTCAAAGACGGACCAGGTGATCTCCCGGCGATAGGGGGCGGTGGAGGTGGGCTGGATCAGGGAATACTCCTTCCAGGTCACCCGCTGCTCCTCCTGAACCTCGGGGTTGATCTCCACCAGGGCGATCTCGTCGCCATACAGCTTGCTGTTGCGCTCTAACAGATCGGTGATAGGCATCTTACGTCGATCCTTTCTTATTCTTATCAGGAGCGGGAACGCCCCCGAAGCTTCATTGATTTTCAGCTTTAAACCATTGAAGTATAATAAACCATTTCCACTAAAATGTCAAGAGAGATTTGGAAAATAGGGAAGAAAGGACAGAAAAAAGCCGCCGCCCAGACAGCGGGCAGCGGCTTGAAAACGGCCCCGGGGGAGAGAGACCCGGAACCTCTGGATGCAATAGAGAGACTGCTCAGGCGTGCGTCTTTAACCGGTGCATCTCGGGCCACCACTGAGTGAAGGCGAAGAACAGAGAGAGGAGCAGAGAGAAGGGGGCCATGCGGATGCAGTTCCAAAATTCGCGCTTTGCAGCCAGATATTCTTTGCTTTCCATGTTTGATTACCTCCCGAATACCACACACAAGGGGTTTGTTTTCTACGCACCCTATTATAGAAAAGATTTGATAAAACGGGTGTTAAGAAAAAACGGGAGGGTGTTTCGGTTTCGTAAAAGAGAACAAGCGCTAAAAAAGCAAAAGCGTTCCACGGACAAATCGTGGAACGCTTTTATGCTCAATGCATCCGGTGCTGCTCCAGCATCTCCAGCAGCAGACGCTCGTTCTCGCCTGCGGCCCGGGCCATGGCGGCGGATTTGTCCTTCAGGCGGGACAGCACGGCGGGGTAGTCGGCCATAAGGGCGTCGGCCCGGCGGATGGCCTCCTGGGCATCGAAGGAGTCCACCCGTCCGGCGGCTGGCAGGTCCAGCTCCTTCAGATAGCTGTCCACCTTGGGGTCGTACACCAGGCCCATGGAGGGTACGGCCATCCGGGCGGCGAAGATGAGGGTGTGCAGCCGCATGGCCAGACACAGCTTGGCTTTTCCCAGCACGGCCATCAGCTCCCGGGGGGTACAGGGGGTGTCCAGCAGACAGGAGGGCTCTGCCATAAAGGACTGCACCTGCTGGGCGGTGGCCCGGTCCCGGCTGGGCTGCATAAGCAGGAAGAGGACGGCCAGGCCATATTCCCGGTGGAGGTGGTCGCATAGCTGGGCCAGCTGGCGGCAGAAGTCCCCGGTGTCCGGCCAGTCCCGCACGGACACGGCCACAAAGGGCGTGCCGGGGGCCACGCCTGCCCCGGCCAGCAGCTCCTCCCCCCGGGTCTCCGGGGCGGGGGACAGGTGGAACACAGGGTCGGCGGTGACGTGGAGGTCGGTGCGGGTGACCCCCATGTCCTGCAGCTCCCGGGCGGAGCTGTGGTCCCGCAGGGTGATCAGGGTGGCCTGCTCCACCACCCGCTTCACCCGGCGGCGGTTGGCCGGGCGGCGCACCGGGCCGATGCCGTTGGCATACAGCATCACCGGCTTGCCCAGCCGGTGGGCGCAGCGGATGACGGTGAGGTAATAGAGCAGGGAGCGAGTGGAGGTGGTGTCCTGCAGCAGGCTGCCCCCGCCGGAGAGCAGGGCGTCGCACCGGCGCAGGGCGGAGAAAACCTTCCACACCCGGAACCGGGGGATGGCCTCCAGGCCATACTGCCTGCGGGTGAGCTCCGGGTCGTTGGACAGGGCGGTGACGCAGATGTGGTCGCTGGCCTCGTGGATGGCCTGCTGGATGGCCTCCAGAATGGCGTCGTCCCCGGCGTTGGAAAAGCCGTAGTAGCCGCTCATCACCACATGGAAGGGGCGGCGCACCTGGTCGTATACCGCCAGGCAGTCGTCGGCCATGCGGTGGACGGAGTAGCGCTCCTGCACCACCCGGCGGCCATAGTCCCCCAGCTCCCTGGCCCGGTCGGGGGAGAGGGCCAGGGCCCGCAGAATGTCGGCCCGGAGCTGCTCCGGGGTGGACACAGGGTCGGTGCGGCAGCAGAAGTTGGTGTCCACCGCCTTCTCCAAAAGCTCCGGGCCGAACAGGCCGGTGTGCCCCTGGGCCCCGGAGAGGACCACGGGCTTGCAGGCGGCCATGGCCTCCAGCGCCGCCCGGGATACGCCCACAAACAGGCCGCAGGCGGCCACCAGCTGGTTGACGTCGGTGCGGGGGCCGGTGAGGATGACGCAGGGCCGGCCCAATTTGCGGTTGACCTCCTCCGCCTGGGCTTTCAGGGGCTCGAAGGCTCCGCCGCCCCCCACGATGAGGATGTGCAGCCCGGGATAGTCCTGGCACAGGGCGGGGGCCAGCTCCACCAGCTGCCGGGCGGTGTACACCGTCTCCGGGTCCAGGCGGCTGACGTGGGCGACGACGGGGCCGTCGCCCAAGTCGAACTCCCGGCGGACCGTCTCCCCGGTGAGGGCGGGGGAGAATTTATCCGTGTCGATGCCGTTGATGGTCAGAGTGATGTGCTCCTGGGGGACATTATACTGGCGGATCAGATAGTCCCGGATGTCCTCGGACACGGCCAGGGTGCGCTCCCCCCAGTTGGACAGCAGACGCAGGGCCCCGCTGACCTGATACACCCCGTGGCAGGAGGTGACGAAGGCGAAGCCCATGGACTTTTGCAGCCGGCCGCACAGAAAGGCGGGGATGCGGGCGTGGGCGTGGACGATGTCGGGCTTCTCCCGGGCGATGACTTGGCGCAGGATGCGCTGGGCCTGGAGCATACTGCCCACAGACCGGCGGTTCAGGGGGGCGGCGTAGTGCCGGATGCCTGCGGCCTCGATCTCCGGGACGTACACGCCCCCGTTGGACACCACCGCCACCTGGTGGCCCCGGTTTTTCAGTTCCTTGGATAGCTCCACGATGTGGGTCTCCGCGCCGCCGATGTCCAGGCCCATGGTGGCCATGAGAATCTTCATAGGAAACCTCTCTTTCCGGCTTTAGCCGATGGAAGTCACGGTGCCGGTGAACTGGGCATAGGGGGTGTAGAAATTCCGGGAGGCGTTGATGCCCAGGTCATAGATGCGGTTGAGCTGATAGCGGCCCTCGCTGATGAGACCCTCGCCCTGAATGGTCAGGACCAGGTTCACGCTGTCCTGGGCGGGGGCGCTGACCACCGTGCCGTCATACAGCTCGGTGAGCTTGCCGGAGGGCTGGACCTCAATGCTCTGGATGGCACCCAGGGTGCCGCCGGTGCTGTAGTCCTGGTCATAGACCAGGTCCCCCTCCTGAACGGCGTCGGCCACATACTGCCGGACGTTGTACGCCGTCACCTGATAGGTGATGGGGGTGTTGGTCACCCGGGTGCTGGTGTGGGACAGGCTGGTGTTCTTCACATGCAGGGCGGCGGCCATCACCAGAACCACCAGGACCACCACCACGTCGATGACGCTGATCTTGCCGAACAGGCGGCCGTTTTTATCCATCAGTTTCATTTGCTCACACCCTCCCGTTCCATGGCGATGACAGGGCCGCTGGCCATATAGCCCTCGCCCCGGAGGTACATGGTGGCCCCTACCCGCAGGGCGTAGCCGCCGCCCAGGGTGACGGCCTCGTCAGTCACGGTGCAGGGGGACTCCACCGTGACCAGCACGTCCTCATAGCCGTCCACGTCGGCCAGGACATATTCCCCGTTCACCTGATCCAGGATCAGGCTCTGGCAGGGGACGGCCTGGGCACTGACCACGGTGCCCACGTTGTAATTTTTGATGTTGTCGGCCAGCTGGTCCCCCTGGTGGATGGCCTGGGCGGACCCGGCGGGCCAGCGCTGGAAGCAGACGGTGTACTGCACCGAGGCGCTGCTCACCCCGTCGCCGGAGGCGGCGGCGGGCCGGGTGAAGCGCCACATCAGAAAGACGGCGGCGGCCAGGGCCAGCACCAGGACGATGCCGTCGAACAGGTTCAGCCGCAGACGGAATTGGTTGTGCTCCTTCATTTGGATGCTCCTTTCAGGACATTCTCATAGATTTGTTCGGTGTTCCGGGCGAATACCTCGCCGGTGAACCGGGACTGATAGGTCTCCAGGGCCTTTTCCCGCATGATGGCCACCTCTTCCGGGTGGTCCATCAGCTCGGCCATGGCGTCGGCCAGGGCGGCGCTGTCCTTGCTGGGGAACAGCAGGCCGTTCTGCCCGGAGGTGATGACGAAGGGGTTGCCGCCATAGTCGCTGGCGATGGTGGGCAATCCCAAGCTCATGCCCTCCAGCAGGGCCATGCTGGTGGCCTCGGTGCCGTAGGAGGCGTTGAGCTGCACGTCCAGGATGTTCAGCAGGGCGGCGGCATCCGAGCGGAAGCCCAGCATCTGCACCACGTCCTCCACCCCCATCTCGGTGACGGCCCGGGTGACCTCCTCCTCGAAGGCACCGGTGCCGGCCACCAGAATGCGGAAGTTGGAATAGCCCCGGTCCTTCAGCAGCTTGGCGGCGTACACCAGATACAGGTGGCCCTTATAGTCCTCGATGCGGGCCAGGATGCCAAAGGTGAATACGTCCGGCTCCAGGCCGAGAGACCGGCGCAGGGCGGCCTTCTCCCCGTCGGAGATGGGAGAGACAGGGGCCACGCCGTTCATGACCACGGTGATCTTTTTTGGGGAGATGCCCCCCTCGGTCAGGTTGTCCCGGGTGGCGGGGCTGACGGCGATGATGTGGTCGGCATAGTGCTCGTTGAGCAGCTTATTCACCCAACGGCCCGGGGGATATTTCAGCTTGGCGGGGACGGGGAAGGCGGAGTGCCGGCTGTAGACCACGGGCACATGGCAGCGCTTGGCGGCGATGCGGCCGGACAGGGCCCCGTGGGTGTGGACCAGGTCGGGCTTGACCCGGCGGATGAGGGCCTGAAGGGCCTTCACGTCCTGGCTGGCATAGGAGCAGTCTGCCATGCCGTCCACCTCGTACACGGTGACCTCTGCCTCCTCCAGCAGGGGCTTGAGCAGGCTGCCCCGGGGGATGGCCACCAGGGTCTCGAACTTGTTCCGGTCGGCGTAGCGCAGGTAATTTAAGATCACCCGGCCTGCGCCGCCGATGTTGGTGTCGCTGATGATGTTCAGTATGCGGATCATACAAAAAGCCTCCCTTCCGGAAGGGACGTGCGCCGGGCGCTGGCGGCGCCCAGGGCCAGCACGGCCCAAAACAGGAACATGACCCGATAGTTATAGAAGGAATAGTCCGTCATGGCCTGGACCAAGAAACCGCACACCCCGGCAGTAAAGGCGATCTGGAGCAGTCGGCTGGCCGGGTCCTTCTCCCGGCTCATGGCGGAGCAGAGCATGCGGAAATAGACGAACAGCAGCAGCAGGAACACCCCCAGGGCGGCGATGCCCGCATCGCACACGATCTGCAAAAACAGGTTGTGGGCGTGGGGGGCCACGATGCCGTTATAGCTGTAGGCGGGATAGACCATATTAAAGGCCCCGTCCCCCGGGCCGATGCCGCACAGCCAATAGTCCTTGAGCATGGCCAGGGTGCCCATCCAGATGTACACCCGGTAAGACGTGGAGTTGTCTGTCAGATTGCCGATGCTGGTAAAGCGGGAGATCACCGTCTCCGGCAGGACGAAGTACAGTCCCACCAGGGCGAAGGGGGCCAGCAAGATCAGCTGGGGGTGCCACAGCACGGCAAACACCGCCCCGGCAAACAGCAGGCCCAGCCAGGCCCCCCGGGAGAAGGTGAGGATCATGCACACGCACATCACCCCGCAGCAGGCCAGGTAGTAAAGCCGCCGGGGCCAGTCCTTTGCCGACAGCAGCTTGGCCCCGCCGACGGGGATGACCAGCAGCAGATATTGGCCCATCATGTTGGGGTTGCCCATGGTGGCGGGGACCCGGAAACGGATGGAGGAGAACATGTCGCTGTCCACCCAGGCCGCCGACTGATAGCCCCAGCCGAAGAGATACTGCAAAATGCCGTAGAAGGACACCAGCGCCCCCACCGTGACCACCAGGGCCAGCAGGGTATCCAGCTGGCGGCGGGTGGTAATGGCGTTGTACAGCGCCACGGCAAACAGGATAAAGGCCACCGACAGCACGCCGGGCAGCAGGCTGGTCTTCAGATTGACGGAGAACAGGGTGCCCGCCAGATAGACGGCGGCGTACAGCAGGATATACCGGTTGGTGGGGGCCCAGGCCAGGGTGCGGTTTTTGTCCCGCACCAGCGCCAGCAGCAGACTGGCATAACCCACAAGGGCCAGGCCCAGCACCAGAATGGAGGGGCTGAACTTGCACAGCACCGGGGCCAGCACCACCGGCAGGGCGCACCAGAACCAGGTCTGGAGAAAGACGCTGCCGGAGAACAGCCTGTCCAGATGCAGGGCTTTGTACAGCCGGCACAGACCGCCCCGCACCCAGGACCACAGGCGGAAGAACACGCTGTTCTCCGACGCCCCGGGCACCCAGCCCGCAGGGTGCAGGAACCACTGCACCACCCGGCTGCTGCGCCACTGGCGGCCACACCACAGGCACAGAACGGACAGCAGGCGCCACAGACAGCTGCCGTCTAAAATTTGTTTCATTTGTTCCATGACTCGACCTCACTTTGCATGGCGGCGGAAGGGCCGCCGGGATTAGAATTTAAGAGCAGGAGACGGGGAAATCAGTCCCCCTTGCCCCGGGCCAGGGAGACCACCAGCTTGGCCTCGGGCACGGCCAGGGCCAGGGTCAGCACAAAATAGACGATCAGGCCGACCAGGGCGCAGCCGCCCAGACTGAGCAGCTCGCCGATCTTGCCCCCGGGCAGGACCCCAGTCAGCAGAGACAGGACTCCGGCGGCGGCCAGACCGGTGGCGGCGGCGGAGAGCAGCATTTTCAACAGGTCCCGGGCCATGCCGCCGTCCAGCACCCCCTC
>OIWO01001442.1_pt1 | contig 19553 bp, 14 predicted proteins | sample 1587641 | NCBI WGS metagenome assembly OIWO01 (sample SAMEA3888924, study PRJEB22519) | human gut metagenome | biome: human gut; feature: human-associated habitat; material: faeces | place: Denmark | collected 2010
ACCACCCCCGCCCCGGCATAGATGGCCACCAGCAGGGGGTCGTCGATGGACCAGTTATAGATATGGCCGTTGGCGTCGATAAGGGCGTATAGGGGGGTGAGGTAATAGACGGGGCCGCCGGAGGGGTCCTGGAAGAAGAAGCCGTAGTAGAACTGGTACAGCAGACTTTGGATCAGAACGTAGACGCCCAGGGCCAGGCCGTTGAGCACCCCATAAAAGACGGGCAGGGCCAGAATGTGCCCGGTGAACATGGCACAGAAGGCGGCGAAGGAGAAGAAGAACAGGCAGGCACCGCTGTGGGCCAAAAACCACACGGCCAGACAGGGCAGGGCGTCGGCCCACATGTGGGGGGGCAGCAGGGCCAGCTCCACCAGCACCCCGCACAGGGCCACCGCCGCCACGGGCAGCAGCAGGAAGGACAGCCCGGCCAGATACTGGGTGACGAACAGGGTCTCCCGGCGCATGGGCAGGGCGTGCATCATGCAGGCGGAGCGGTTATTATAAAGGTAGCCGAAGCAGGCCATGGCGCACAGCAGCCCCATCAGGGCGGCCAGCCAGACGCCAGGGGCCAGATACTCGGGGATGGACTGGGCCAGGTCCAGCAGCAGGTCCTGGGGCGTGCCGGTCCCGCCGGTCCAGCGGAGATAGTTGAAATAGCGGTTCATCAGATTCAGAGGAATGGCAAACATCCAAAACAGGCCGTACAGGGCCCAGAGGGGCCAGAAGCGGGCCATGGTCTTGCGATAGAGGGTCCCGTTAAAGCACGATGTCCCGGACCGCATAGTCCTCACCTCCCAATTCATAGATAAAGATCTCCTCCAGAGACAGGGGCAGGGCCTCCAGCAGCAGGGGCTGATAGGCGGCCATGCGGGCCTTGATATCTGCGGGGTTGCCCCGGACGATGTAGGTGAACACCCGGCCGATCTGGCTGGTGTGGAGGATGTTCAGGTCGCCGGGCAGCTGGGGGGGCTCCGGCTGGGGGAAGGCCACCTGCAGCTTGACCACGTTGTCCTGCAGGTCGGTGAGGGAGCGCTCCAGCAGCACCTTGCCGTGGGACAGGATGCCCACATGGTCGCACACGTCCTCCAGCTCCCGCAGGTTGTGGGAGCTGACCAGCACGGTGGTGCCCCGCTGGGCCACGTCGCCCATGAGCAAAGACCACACCTGGCGGCGCATCACCGGGTCCAGGCCGTCCACCGGCTCGTCCAGCACCAGCACCTGGGGCTGGCAGCACAGGGCCAGCCAGAAGGCGGACTGCTTCTGCATGCCCTTGGACAGGCGGCGGATGGGCTGCTTGTCGTCCACGTCGGGAAAGGCCTCCCGCAGGGCCTCGTACCGCTTGCCGTCGAAGGCGGGGTACATCCCCCGGTAAAAGCGGGCCATGTCCCGGGTGGAGGCGGAGGGGAAGTAGTACAGGTCGTCGGGGATGACGGCGATCTTGGCCTTCACCGCCGGGTTTTCAAACACCGGCTGGCCGTCCACCAAAATGGAGCCGGAGTCGGGGCGATAGACCCCCATGATGTGGCGCAGGATGGTGGACTTGCCCGCACCGTTGGGGCCCACCAGGCCGTAGATCGAGCCCTGCTCCACCGTCATGGTCAGGCCGTCCAGAGCCCGAAAGCCGTCGAAGCTTTTGGTCACGTTGTTCACTTTGATCACGGACGCACACCTCCTAAGTTTGTCAGTCGCTGGGACAGGGCGTCGGCGGACAGGCCCAGGAACATAAGCTCTGCGGCCGTGTCGTCAAAGACCCGCAGCAGGCCGTCCCGCCGGGCGCTGTCCACCTGATGGTGGGGCGCAGAGAAGGAGCCCTTGCCGGGGACGGAGCTGACATAGCCCTCCGCCTCCAGCAGCTCATAGGCCCGCTGGATGGTGTTTGGGTTGATGGCCAGGCTGGTGGCCATGGCCCGTACAGTGGGGAGCTGCTCCCCCTCCTGAATGATGCCGGACACCATCAGCCGGCGCAGGCCGTCCCGCACCTGCTCGTAAATGGGCCGGGCATCCCGATAGTCCAGATTCAGCATCAGCTGCCTCCTTTCCCCGGCGCTTCCGCCGGAACTGTATGAGTCTTGCTAGTACAATCCAGTATAGCCGGGAGAAGCGGGAAATACAATTAAGAAAGGCTTAAGATTTCCTTAACACGTGTAGGGGCGGCCTGTGTCCGCCCGCCCTCTCAGTCACGGCTTACGCCGTGCCAGCTCCCCCAAGGGGGGAGCCAAGATAGGCCCCGCCTGTCATTGCGAGGAGCGAAGCGACGTGGCGATCCGTTTTTGCGCAAAGCGCTCAAAGCCTTCCCACATAGGAAGTCCTGAACAGGCCGCCCTATCCCTATATAAATGGGTTCAGGTCCGGTCAGACGGTGCGCCTGATGGGACACCTCCCCCCTGGAAAATGGAAGCAAAGTCGGGCAAAAGCTGTGGAAAACACGGTGGAAAGTGGAGGAAAACTGAAATTAGGCTTTAAAAAAGAAAGGAAAAACGGGGTTTCAACCGCGATGGGAAAAATATTTTTAAAAAATTTATTTCAAGTATTTTGTGCCAAAATCAGGTGTTTTCATAAAAATTGTGCAGATTAGACGCAAGGAAACGGGAATCCATGTGCGCTTTTTCAGAAAACGCCCAAATTCATAGACGTTTCAAAGACGACAGGGGGACTATAATCTAGTCACGGTTGCGGGGCCGGACAGGTCCGACAATCTGTAACAAATGAAAAAGGCGGGGCGAAAGAGAAACAGCAAACTGTGAGATATCACAGAAAACCCCGCCTGATCGGCAAGCACCCAACGCATGAATGCGTTAAATGAAACATGAAATTATGATGGAAAAAGGAAAGGAATGGTTTAGCATGGATTTCGGCTTCAACGACGAGTATAAGATGATACAGAAGATGTATCGAGACTTCGCTGAGAAGGAGATCAAGCCCCTGGCGGAGGAGATCGATGAGAACGAGCGCTTCCCCAAGGAGAGCATCCAGAAGATGGCCGACAACGAGATGCTGGGCATTCCTTGGCCCGAGGAGTACGGCGGGTCTGAGGGCGACTACCTCTCCTATGTCATCGCCGTGGAAGAGCTGTCCAAGGTCTGCGCCTCCACCGGCGTGACCCTGTCCGCCCACACCTCCCTGGGTTCCGCCCCCATTTTTGACTGGGGCACCGAGGAGCAGAAGCAGAAGTACCTGGTCCCCCTGGCCAGCGGCGAGTGCCTGGGCGCTTTCGGCCTGACCGAGCCCAACGCCGGTACTGACGCTTCCCGTCAGAAGACCACCGCCGTGAAGCAGGGCGACCACTACGTCCTGAACGGCTCTAAGTGCTTCATCACCAACGCCGGCGAGGCCTCCACCTATGTGGTCATGGCCATGACCGACAAGGAGAAGGGCAACCACGGTATCTCCGCCTTCATCGTGGAGGACGGCTTCGAGGGCTTCTCCATCGGCAAGCACGAGAAGAAGATGGGTATCCGCGGCTCCGCCACCGCCAGCCTGGTCTTCGAGAACTGCATCGTTCCCGAGGAGAACCTGCTGGGCAAGGAGGGCGAAGGCTTTAAGATCGCCATGCACACCCTGGACGGCGGCCGTATCGGCATCGCGGCTCAGGCTCTGGGTATCGCCGAGGGCGCTCTGAACGAGGCCGTGGCCTATGTGAAGATGCGTGAGCAGTTCGGCAAGCCCCTGTCCGCTTTCCAGAACACCCAGTTCGTCATCGCCAGCCTGGCCAACCGCATCGAGGCCGCCAAGCTGCTGGTCTACCGCGCCGCCTGGGCCAAGGACAACCACCTGCCCTACTCCGTGGAGTCCGCCCACGCCAAGCTGTATGCCGCTGAGACCGCCATGTACGTCACCACCGAGTGCGTCCAGCTGCTGGGCGGCTATGGCTACACCCGCGAGTATCCCGTGGAGCGCATGATGCGCGACGCCAAGATCACCCAGATCTACGAGGGCACTTCCGAGGTCCAGCGGATGGTCATCTCCCGCTCCCTGCTGCGCTGAGAAAACGACAATTTCGCCAGCGTCTACATTGCGTCAAACCTATCTCTCTAGCGAATTAAAAAACGTCTAATGATTCGACGTTTAAAAGACGGTGCAAGGTATATAATCGTCTTGTTGATCCTGAGTTGAATGTTGGCGATTTGTTCCAAGAAAAGTTCGTTCGCACTAGAGGCGTGAGAGTGTCCCCGGAAAACCGGGAACCCAGACCTTTCTCAAGCAAGAAAGTATCCGTTACCTGTACGAATCTTAAAAGCTCAGCAACCGTTTCTCCCCTCGGGAGGGGCCTGTACGGGCCCTTCCCGAAGGGGTGGCAGCACCACCTGCCAGAACAATCAAATACTTATTATTTTAAGATGACCTAGGGGTAATTCATTCCTGCTTGTTCAGCGCGCTAGTCTAAAAACGATCTAGCGAGGAACTGACCGCCGCGTCCAATGAGGGGCACAGCACCCGGCATACCTGTGTGTGTCCGGTGTTTCGCAGCCGCAATTTTGGAAGGAGGAAGGTTCTAAATGGAAGGCAAAGACACGAACGTAACCACCAAGGCAATGACTGCAGAGGAACTGGAAAAGAAGCTTTCAAAAGAGGTCGGTGTTGAAGTTGACTACAGCACCATCACCCCGGCAAACTTCATCAAGTTCCTGGTCTTCTCCGGCTTGGGCGTGTGGGTGTTCTTCATCAACACCACCATCGGCGGCAAGACCGGTACCCCCATGGTCCTCTTCATTGACTGGCTGAAGGCCACTCTGGGCAGCGTGAAAAACTGGATGACCCTGATCGTCTGTATCGCGCTGGCCGTCACCTTCACCATCGCCAAGGTCACGAAAAAAGGCCCCCTGGCCAAGTTCCACGAGAAGGACGGCATGGTAGACGGTGTTCTGTTCTATCTGGCCGCGATCTTCGCCATCGCCATTACCGCAATGCCCACCTCTGAGCACACCATCAGCGCCGGCGCCGCCGAGGGCGCGCTGAACGCCACGTTCCTTCAGAAAGTGATGGACCCCGAGGTCGGTCCCATGGCCATCGGCCTGGCCGGCACCTGCTTGTTCACCGTGACCATCGCCGGCTGGCTGGTCAACCTGCTGATCGAGTTTGGTATCCTGGAGTTCATCGGCACCCTGATGGAGCCCATCATGCGCCGCGTATTCAAGATCCCCGGCCAGGCCGCCGTGGACGCTCTGTCCTCCTTCGTGGCCGCCCCCGCCGTGGGTGTTTATCTGACCAACCGCCTGTACAATGAGAACGTCTACACCGAGAAGGAAGCCTGCTGTATCTCCACCAACTTCTCTGTGGTGTCCCTGGGCTTCTTCGCCCTGCTGGTTTCCATCACCGGTACCGAGTATATGTACGGTCCCTCCGTGCTGTGCTCCCTGATCATTGTCTTTATCCTGGCCATCATCGTCATCCGCATCCCGCCCCTGTGCTGGAAGAAGGACGTGTACCGCAACGGCGTGGTCCAGACTCCCGAGCTGGCCCGCCCCGGCAAGTACACCATGGGCATCTTCAAGAAGGCCCTAGCCGCTGCTACCACCAAGGCCAAGAAGACCCAGTACTCCGTGTTCATCACCTCGATCCCCGATGTTCTGTCCTTTGCACTGAAGATCGTGTCCTTCGTGATGTCCATCGCCACCATCTCCCTGTTCCTGTGCTGGTACACCCCCATCTTCAAGTGGATCGGCATGCCCATGATCCCCTATCTGCAGCTGTGCCAGATGCCCGACGCGGCGGTCATCGCCCCCGCCACTCTGGTTGGCTGCGCCGAGATCGCTCTGCCTGTTATGACCATCGCCGGTCAGCAGATCAGCGAGATGGCTACCTTCTTCGTTATCGTCCTGTCCACCGTGCAGATCATCTTCTTCACCGAGAGCGCCAACGCCATGATGAAGGCCGACATGGGCCTGAAGTTCGGCCAGCTGATCGTGATCTTCCTGATCCGCACTGTGATCGCTATCCCCATCGTCTCCCTGTTCGCCCACATCATCTACGGTTAACGGAAGCTGCACGGCTTTGACGGAAACCGAACCAGATGACCCGCCGAATGTGAGAAAACGCCTCCCCGCCGCTGAAATATGCGGCGGGGGGGCGAGATCAAACGGCCGGCCGGAACGGGAACGCTTTTATCGAAACACTTTTCTTTTGGGAGGTAATATCGTGAAAAAAGCACTTGAGGGCGTGAGAGTCCTTGACTTTACCCAGGTGCTGGCCGGCCCGTTCTGTACCATGAACCTGGCCGACTTCGGCGCGGAAGTCATCAAGATCGAAAAGCCCGGCGTGGGCGACGGCAGCCGTATCTTTGGCCCCTTCAAAAATGGGCAGAGCGGCTACTACACCCTGGTCAACCGGGGCAAGAAGGGCATCGCCATCGACCTGAAAAAGGGCAAGGACCTGATCTATGATATGGTCAAGTCCTGCGACATCGTGGTGGAGAACTTCAAGCCCGGCGTGATGAAGAAGCTGGGCTTCTCCTATGAAGACCTGAAGCAGATCAACCCCAAGATCATCTACTGCTCCGTCTCTGGCTTCGGCCAGGACAGCCCCATGCGCGACCTGCCCGCCTATGACATCGTGGCCCAGGGCATGTCCGGCATGATGAGCATCACCGGCTATCCTGATACCCCTCCCGCCCGGGTAGGCGCTTCTCTGGGCGACGTGAGTGCCGGCCTGTACGCCGTCACCGGCATCCTGCTGGCCCTGTATAACCGGGAGCGCACCGGCGAAGGCCAGTATGTGGACGTGGCCCTGCTGGACAGCGTGTTCGCCTTTGTGGAGACCAACGTGGTCCGCCACACCATCGGCGGTATCCACCCCACCCGTGTGGGTGCCCGCCATCCCCTCAGCGCCCCCTTCGACATCTACATGTGCAAGGACACCTATGTGATCATTGCCGTGGCAAGCGACCATCACTTCGCCAAGTTGTGCGAGCTGATCGGCCAGCCTGACCTCATCAAGGACCCCAAGTTTGATTCCGACCCCCACCGCTCCGCCAACGATGTGGAGCTCAAGGCCATCCTGGAGAAGTTCTTCAGCAACTACACCGCCGCCGAGGCGATGAAGATGATGCAGGATAACTCCATCCCCTGCGGCCCTCTGTGTACCGTGGACGAGGCCTGCGAGAACCCCAGCATCCTGGCCCGGAAGATGCTGGTGGAGATCGACCAGCCCGGCATGGGCAAGGTGAAGATCACCGGCAACCCCATGAAGCTGTCCGAGACCCCCGCCGACCCCTGCCACCCCGCCCCGGCCGTGGGCCAGGACAACGAGACCGTGCTCCACGACATCTTTGGCTACAGCGACGAGCAGATCGCCAAGTGGAAAGAGGAGAAGGTCCTGTAATTCACTTTGTGCGCAATTAAAATGAACATATAAAACGAAACGAACAAAACAAAATTTTAGGAGGATATGACTTATGGAATTCAAATACACTGAGGACCAAATCGCCCTGCGCCGTGCCGTTCGTGAGTGGGCCCAGAGCTATCTGGCTCCCAAGGCCGAAGAGATCGACGTGAACAACCGCTTCCCCACCGAGACCATCGAGGCTCTGGGCGAGCAGGACCTGATGGGCCTGGCTTATCCTGAGGAGCTGGGCGGCGCCGGCTATGATGCCATCTCCGAGGCCATCGCCATGGAAGAGATCTCCGCCGCCTGTGCTGCCACCGGCTCCATCATCACCGGTCACTATCTGGGCTTCGACGCTCTGTATCTGGCTGGTACTCCCGAGCAGAAGGAGAAGTGGCTGCGGCCCGCTCTGGAGGGCGAGAAGTACGCCGCCTTCTGTCTGACCGAGCCCGCCGGCGGTTCCGACATGACCTCCAACAAGACCACCGCCGTGGAAGACGGCGATGACTATGTCATCAACGGCGTGAAGCACTTCATCACCGGCGGCGCTCACTGCGATTTCCTGTGCTGCTTCGCCATCACCAACAAGGAAGATCCCCGCCACGGCATGACCTGCTTCGTGGTCGAGAAGGGCAACCCCGGCATGAAGATCGCCTCTGAGGATAACAAGATGGGTATCCGCGGCGCCCGTACCGCTGAGATCGTCTTCGAGGACTGCCGTGTTCCCAAGGCCAACATGGTCGGCGAGCTGAACAAGGGCTATCGTCTGGCTCTGGACGTGGTGGACCGCGGCCGTATCGGCATCGCCGCTATGTCCGTCGGTATCGCTCAGGCCGCTCTGGACCTGGCCATCAAGTACGCCAAGGAGCGCGAGGTCTTCAAGCGCCCCATCGCCAAGTTCCAGGGCATCCAGTGGATGCTGGCCGACGCCGCCACTCAGGTCGAGGCCGCCCGTATGCTGACCTACTACGCCGCCGACCTGAAGGATCAGGGCGTGCCCTTCACCAAGCAGGCCGCCATGGCCAAGGTCTTCGCCGCTGAGGCCGCCCACAAGGTGGTCGACACCTCCCTGCAGATCCACGGCGGTTACGGCTACATGAAGGAGTACCCCATCGAGCGCATCTACCGCGACCAGCGCATCACCGAGCTGTTCGAGGGCACCTCTCAGGTCCAGCGCATCGTCATCGCCGGCCAGCTGCTGCACTGATTTGACGGCGCGAACTGCATAACATTTCGTAAAGCTTAGATAGCTGCATCTGCAAAACAATATGGGCAGATCTGGGTTTTACCTGGGTCTGCCCATATTTTATTAAAAATCTTTACTGCGAGACCGGTTTTCCGGTGTACGCTGATAGGAGGATAAAACATGAATATTCTGGTATGTGTCAAGCAGGTACCGGATAACGCCGTGGTGCCCACCCTGGACCCCGCCACCAACCGCGTTGTCACCCAGGGCGTGGAGACCATGGTCAGCCCCTTCGACCTGAACGCGGTGGAAGCCGGCCTGAAGCTGGCTGAGGAGCACGGCGGCGAGGTCACCGTGCTGAGCCTGGGCGACGATTCCTGCAAGACCTCTCTGCGCATTGCCCTGTCCATGGGCGCTGCCAAGGCCTATCTGGTCAGCGACCCCGCCCTGGAGGACTCCGACAGCTTTGCCGTGTCCTACACCCTGGCCAAGGCCATCCAGCACATCGGCCAGTTCGATGTCATCCTCTGCGGCAAGCAGGCCATCGACGACGACGCCGGCCAGGTCGGTGCCGGGATCGCCGAGCAGCTGGGTATCTCCCAGGTCTCCTATGTCAACGAGATCACTGAGGTGGGCGACGGCGTGATGTCTGTCAAGCGCGTCACCCCCACCGGAGAAGAGGTGGTCCAGGCTCAGCTGCCCGTGCTGCTGACCTGCGAGAAGTCCCTGAACGAGCCCCGTTACCCCACCCTGAAGCGCACCCGTCAGGCCAACCGCATGGAGATCCCCGTGCTGGACTGCGCCGCCATCGGGGCCGACGTAAGCAAGGTGGGCAAGAACTCTCCCTCCGCCATCCTGAAGCTCTATGCCCCCGCTCCTCGTCAGAGCGGCGAGCTCATCAAGGGCGACGCGGAAGAGATCGGCAAGACTGCCGTCGAGAAGCTCGTTGAGCAGAAGATCGTCTGATAAGGGGGAAAGGTCATTATGAAGAATAACGTGTGGGTCTGCCTGGAGCAGAACGACGGTAAGATCGCCGGTGTCTCCTTTGAGATGCTCAGCGAGGCCAGAAAGCTGGCCGACCAGCTGTCCGGTAAGGTGGGCGCTGTCCTGATGGGTGCCGGCGTGAAGGAGCTGGCCAAGGAAGCGGTTGCCTATGGCGCAGATGAGGTCTATGTCTGCGACGATGAGCAGCTGAAGAACTATCGCACCGATGCTTACACCCGTGTCCTGGAGGACCTGGTGAAGGGCAAGGAGCCCGGCATCCTGCTGCTGCCCGCCACCACCAATGGCCGTGACCTGGCTGGCCGCCTGGCCAGCCGTCTGGAGGCTGGTCTGGCCGCCGACTGCGTGGCCCTGCGCCTGGAGGACGGCCAGCTGGTGGCCACCCGTCCCATCTTCGGCGGCAACCTGATGGCCGACGTGGTCTTCAAGAAGGACCCCGCCATGTGCACCATCCGTCCCAACTCCCTGAACAAGGCCGACCCCGACCCCGCCCGCAGCGGTGAGATCGTGGACGTGGCCGTGGTCAGCGAGGAGGACAAGATCCGTACCCAGGTCAAGGAGATCCTGGCCAAGGCGGCTGGCGAGATCAGCCTGACCGATGCTCAGATCATCGTCTCCGGCGGCCGCGGTCTGGGCGATGCCAGCGGCTTCGACCTGATCCGTGAGTTTGCCAAGGAACTGGGCGCTGCCGTGGGTGCTTCCCGTGCCGCCGTTGATGCGGGCTGGATCCCCTACGAGCACCAGGTCGGCCAGACCGGCAAGACCGTCGGCCCCAAGCTGTACATCGCCTGCGGCATCTCCGGCGCTCTGCAGCACCTGGCCGGCATGAAGACCTCTGACGTCATTGTTGCCATCAACAAGGACGAGGAGGCCCCCATCTTTGGCGTTGCCAACTATGGCATCGTGGGCGACCTGTATAAGGTCATCCCCATCATGATCGAGGAGTATAAGAAGGTCGTGGCTTCCCGCTAAAGGGACAGGCCCCTTCTCGTGCAAGATCGAGCCGGCGCAGCGAAAGCTGCGTCGGCTTTTTTACGCATTATCCCGGCAGAGCGTTGACAATGGGGAGTTTTTGCGGTATTCTGGCTGTATACAGGACGCGCGTCCTAAAACGCGCAGGAGGGGGATCGTATGTCATTTTCCAGCGAACAGACCTTTGACCCGCAGGTGCGCTGCGCGCCCCAGCGCAGTCTGCTCAAGGCCATGGGCTATACGGATTTTGAACTGAAGGACCGGCCGCTCATCGGCATCGCCAGCTCCTGGAACACCATCTCTCCGGGGCACTATAACCTGAGCGAGCTGGCCGACTTTGTGCGCAAGGGCATCTATGCCGCCGGAGGCACGGCGGTGGACTTTGGGGTCATCGCCCCCTGTGATGGCATCCCCGACGCCACCGAAGGGATGAAGTATATCCTGCCCAGCCGGGAGGTCATCTGCGATGCCATCGAGGTGCAGACCCGGACCTCGATGCTGGACGGTCTGGTGCTGCTGGGCTCCTGCGACAAGATCGTCCCGGGAATGCTTATGGCCGCCGCCCGGCTGAATCTGCCCGCCGTTATGGTGGTGGGCGGGCCCATGCCCGGGGGCGTGGTGTTTGATGGGCGCAAGTCGGACCAGACCTCCCTCGACGAGGCCCTGGGAATGCTGCAGGTGGGCAAGATCGAAGCGGAGGATGTCCGGAAGCTGGAGGACACCGCCTGCCCCTCCTGCGGTTCCTGCGCCTTTTTGGGCACGGCCAACACCATGGGCTGCGTGGCCGAGGCGCTGGGCCTGGGGCTGCCCGGCAGCGCCCTGGCCCCTGCCACCTATGCTCAGCGGCGGCAGCTGGCCTTTGAGTCTGGCCGGGCGGTGTGCGAGCTGGTCCGTCGGGGCATCCGGGCTCGGGATATCCTCACTCCGGCGGCCATCCAGAACGCCGTGCGGGTGGTTACCAGCGTTAGCGGTTCCACCAATGCGGTGCTCCACCTGTGCGCCCTGGCCCACGAGGCGGAGCTGGACCTGGATGTGATGGAGTGCTTCCGCTCCATGTATTTCACCACCCCCCAGCTGGCCCGGGTGAACCCGGCGGCCAGGTGGGATATGGAGGACTTCTTCCAGGCGGGGGGCATTCCCCGGGTGATGGAGCATTTGGGCGAGCTGATTGACCGATCTGCCCTCACCTGCACGGGCAGGACGGTGGGGGAGAATCTGGCGGAGTATGTTTACCGCTACCCCGAGAATACAGAGATCATCCGCACCCAGCAGGAGCCTTTTGCCCCGGTGGGGGGCATTGCGGTGCTCCGGGGCAATCTGGCCCCCCGCACCGGCGTGACCAAGCCAGGGGCCTATCCCGAGACGCTGCACCACTTTGAGGGTCGGGCCCGGGTGTTCGATGGGGAGGAAGCCGCTGACCGGGCGATCTTAGCCGGGGAGATCCGGTCGGGGGATGTGCTGGTGGTGCGGTATGAGGGGCCCCGGGGCGGCCCGGGTATGCGGGAGATGTATAAGGCCATGAAGCTGCTCTACGGCATGGGCCTGGGGGGCTCCACGGCGGTGATCACCGACGGGCGCTTCTCCGGCACCAACAACGGCTGCTTTGTAGGGCACATCTCCCCGGAGGCCGCCGAGGGCGGACCCATCGCCCTGGTAGAGGACGGGGATAAGATCGTCATCGATGTGCCCCGGGGCCGCATCGACGTGGACCTGACCCGGGAGGAGTTAGACCGCCGCCGGGCCAACTGGACCCCGCCCCCGATGCCTCCCGTTCCCAAGGGCTACCTCCGCCGCTACGCCAGGGAAGCGACCTCGGCGGACCGGGGCGCGATTTTGGAGGATTGATGCGCTCTTGCGACAACAAAACGTATTACTGCCATGAAGTAAAACAATATAGAATCGAAAATGCTGCAAAAAGAGGCCGCGTCTCCTGTGAGATGCGGCCTCTTTCGGATCTGTTGTCGGCTTATTTGGTCAGCAGGGAGTGGGTGAGGAGCTTGACCTCGTACTGGTTGCAGTAGATGTTCAGCTGCTCCAGGGCCTGGCGGGAATAGGTCTCCACGCTGTCGGGCAGGCGGTCGCCCACGGCGGTCTTTACCTCCGGGTCCAGGTCGCAGCGCTGGCGGAACACGGCCTCGGCAAAGAAGACCACGCCCAGGTCGTTGGGGTCCTTGATATAGCCCACGTTCTCCCGGGCGGTGGTGAGGTACTTCACGGCCTGGCCGTACTCCCCCTGGCGCAGCAGGGTGAGGGCCATATAGGAGTCCAGGACAGACCGCCGCCAGAAGGAGTCGAACTGGCCGTACAGGGCATAGGCCTTGTCGAAGAATTCCCGGGCCATGCTCAGGTCCTCCAGATAATAGGCGGTCTTGCCGGCGTTGATATAGAAGTAGGACAGGCTGGCAAGGGCGTTTTTGCCCACGCACAGGGAGATGGCCTTTTGGAACAGCTCCAGGGCCTCCCGATAGGTGCCGTGGGCCAGACGAATTTCACCGATGTAGTTATAGGCGGCGGCGATGTTGGTGGCATAGCGCTTGGCGATGGTCTCGGTGACGGCCAGGGTGTTGATGGACTCGGTGAGCAGCTTTTCGGCCTGGGTGTAGTTGCCCATCATATAGTGGCACAGACCCTTCAGGCGGAGGATGATGCCGATCTCCTTGTGATAGTTGCACCGCACCGCCAGGTCCAGGGCCAGGCCCACATATTCCGCCATGTCCTTGGCGGAGTTGATCTGGAGGTAGTAGAGGATCATCTGCTTGTACCCCTCCAGCATATAGTCCCGGTTGCCCAGCTGCTTGGATTTGTCGATGACGTGGATGATGTCGTTCACCCCGTCGTCATAGCTGCCGTCCCGGATGAGGTAGCGGCCCCGGATGTAGAAGAACTCCAGCTCCAGCAGGTCCAGCTCAGTGGTGTTGCGGGAGCCGGCCCGGACCTTTTTGAAGCTGCTCTCCAGATTGCGGAACAGCTCGCCGATCTGGTCCCGGGACATATAGAGGTTGGCCCCCTCCTCCACGGCCACGTTATTCAGCACGGGGAACATCTCGTGGCTGAAATTCAGATAGTAGTTCAGGGTGTCGATCTGATATTTCAGGGCCTTTAAAAAGTCGCCGGAGGCGGAGAAGTGGTAGATGAGCTTGGAATAGAGCTTGGTGTCCCGCTTTTTCTCGTCCAAAGACTGCTCCAGCAGGTGGCCGATCTTCTGATGCAGGACTTTTTTTCGGGAGGCGGGCTGGCTCTGATAGATATATTCCCGCAGCTTGCCGTGGGTGAAGGAGAAAGCCCCGGCCCCCTCGCTCTCGTGCTCCTCCAGGATGTTCCGGTCCTTCAGCTGCTCCAGCAGGGAGAGAACCTGGTTCTCGTCCCGGTCGGTGAGGGCCAGAATGGTCTGCAGAGGCACAGCGTCATAGAAAAAGGAGAGCAGGTTCACCAGCTCCAGCTCCCCGGCGGAGAGATAGAGCAGGCGGGATTTCAGTGCCTCGATCATGGCGGGGCTCATCTCGTCCAGGTTCTGGTGGTTCTTCAGACGGTTAATATATTCCCCCAGGAAGAGGGGATTGCCCTCGGTGGCGTTATAGATGTGCTCCAACGTGTCGCCGGTGAGGTGTTCGCCGGGGACGGCCTCCTCGATGAAGTGGTGGCAGGCCTCGATGTTAAAGCGCTCCAGGGGGACAGATACCAGGCGGTGATAGCGGGAGAGGGTGGTAAGGGCATCGTCCAGAGCGCGGCTGCGCTCCTTGCCCCGGGTGGCCACCAACATGACCCGCAGGGGGTCGGTCTCCATAAGCACCGAGGTGAGCAGCCGCAGACTGTCCGGGTCCATCCACTGCAGGTCCTCGAACACCAGGACCACCTGGCTGTGGTCGGCCAGCTGGGTCAGGGCCTCCACCATGACGTGGACGATGGAGGCGAAGGGCACCGGGTCCTTGCTGGACATGAACTGGCTGTTGGGCAGGTGGTCGTTGAAGTCGGGGAACACTCGGGTCATCAGGTCACGCTACAGGGTGGGCGGGAGAAGCTTCTCCTGCTGGATCTGACGGCTGATCTCCCGGGCGATGGCCCGCCAGGGGCGCAGGGGCATGTCCTGCTCGGTCTGGATGCAGTTGACCTCCAGTACCATCATGTTGTCCGTGGCCTCTTCCATCAGGCGGCGCTTGATGGTGGACTTGCCCACTCCGGGCTCGCCGGTGATGAGGATGGACTTGCCCACCTTCTTTTCCCGGAAGTCTTTAAACGTCTTCTCCAGGGTGGCCAGCTCGTTATAGCGGCCATAGAAAAACACATCGTCGTGGGTGCGCTTGCCCCCGTCAAAGTTGATCTGCTCCAGGGAGTGCTCATAGATCTCTTTCGTTTTCTTGTCCGGGTCGATGCCCAGCTCACGCCGCAGCAGCTTGGACAGGTCGTAATAGGTCTCGATGACCTTGCTGTTGCGCCCGGTGTCCTGGTAGAAGCGCATGAGCAGGCGGAAATTCCGCTCGTCATACTCGTCCAGGTCGGTCAGGCGCTGGATCTGGTCCTCCACGTCGTCATAGTGCTTGTTCTGGATGTCCTCTTCGATTTTTTGATAGCACTCGGCAGCGAACTTCTCCTTATAGTAGTTGCGCATCTTTACGATCCAGTATTCGTAGGACTCCGCGTCCTTCAGGAAAAAGCCCTGGAGAAAGTCGCCGGTGTACAGCTGGATATTCTCCCGTGGGGACTTGGAGAACTGGTCCACGTCGGACTCGATGTCCAGGTCTTCGTTTAAGATCAGAAAGGATTTTTTAGGAGAGATGATAATGTCCTCCCCCAGGGATTTCTTGGCCTGATAGATGGCGTTGCGCAGATTTTTTTTGGCGATTTTCTCGTCCTCGTCGGGCCACAGCAGCCCTACCACCTCGTCCCGGCTGACGACCTTGGAGACCAGGATATAATAGAGCAGGGCGTTGATCTTGGCGTAGGGGAGAAAGACGCTCTGTCCGTCCTTGGTGATCTTGGGGACGCCGAACAGCTTGCAAACGATCTTACTCACTCAAGCACCTCCTAATATGGTATGCTGCAGCAAGAGCATGGTTCAGAGACGCGGGGATGCGTCCGAGCGGACTGGAGCCGCATGGTGAATTTCCGTGGCGCAGACATCTGGCCGATTTATCTATTATACCGGAAAAGACCGGCGCTTTCAATGCGGAAGGGAACAAATTTTCACAGGAGCGGCATTGGTAAAATGACGAAAATCGACCCGCCGAAACTGGGAGAAAATGGGCTTGGCCGGGGCGGGTTTTCATGCCGTGAAACGAGGAAGGGGGCAATGAAAAAAATAAGAGAATCGAACTTAAAAAAGTAAAGACGCAGGGCTGAAAAAGACAACAAAATCTATTTACGAAACTGGCGAAATGCGGTACAATATGCCCATAAAGCAAACCCGACCAAACTGTAAAAATAACTAAGGAGGCTGTCAAACATGACCGATATCGAAATCGCCCAGGCGTCCAAAATGCTCCCCATTGAGGAAGTTGCTGCCAAGGTGGGCATCAAGCCCGAGCAGCTGGAGAACTATGGCCACTACAAGGCCAAGGTCGACATCCACGCCCTGAAGGACCTGCCCCGCAAGTCCAAGCTGGTGCTGGTGACCGCCATCAGCCCCACCCCCGCCGGCGAGGGCAAGACCACCACTTCCGTGGGTCTGGCCGACGCTCTGAACCAGCTGGGCAAGAAGACCATCGTCTGCCTGCGTGAGCCCTCTCTGGGCCCCGTGTTCGGCGTGAAGGGCGGCGCTGCCGGCGGCGGCTACGCTCAGGTCGTCCCCATGGAGGACATCAATCTGCACTTCACCGGCGACTTCAACGCCATCGGCATCGCCAACAACCTGATGTCCGCTCTGATCGACAACCACATCCAGCAGGGCAACGCTCTGGACATCGACGTGCGCAACATCCCCTGGAAGCGCGTTGTTGATATGAACGACCGTCAGCTGCGTCACATCGTGTGCGGTCTGGGCGGCAAGGCCTCCGGCGTGCCCCGTGAGGACGGCTTCGACATCGTTGTTGCCTCCGAGATCATGGCCGTTCTGTGCCTGGCCACCGACCTGGCCGACATGAAGGCCCGCCTGGCCAAGATGGTCGTGGCTTACAGCCGTTCCGGCCAGCCCATCACCGCTCACGACCTGAAGGCCGAGGGCGCCATGGCTGCCGTTCTGAAGGACGCCATCAAGCCCAACATGGTCCAGACTCTGGAGCACACCCCCGCTTTCATCCACGGCGGCCCCTTCGCCAACATCGCCCACGGCTGTAACTCCATCCAGGCCACCGAGACCGCTATGAAGCTGGCCGACTACACCGTCACCGAGGCCGGCTTCGCCGCTGACCTGGGCGCCGAGAAGTTCCTGGACATCAAGTGCCGCGCCGGCGGGTTCCACCCCGACGCCGTGGTCATCGTTGCCACCGTCCGCGCCCTGAAGTATCACGGCGGCGTGCCCAAGACCGAGCTGAACCACGAGAACCTGGAGGCTCTGGAGAAGGGTCTGCCCAACCTGCTGCAGCACGTTGACAACGTGAAGAACGTCTATGGCCTGCCCTGCGTGGTCGCCATCAACGCCTTCCCCACCGACACCAAGGCCGAGCTGGACCTGGTCGAGGCCAAGTGCAAGGAGCAGGGCGTGAACGTCCGCCTGTCCGAGGTCTGGGCCAAGGGCGGCGAGGGCGGCAAGGCCCTGGCCGAGGAGGTCATCCGTCTGGCCGAGGACACCACCAACGATCACTTCCAGTACGTCTATGATCTGGAGGACTCCATCGAGGAGAAGCTGAACAAGATCGCCACCAAGGTCTACCGCGCTGACGGCGTGGTGCTGGCCGGCGATGCCAAGAAGCAGGCCAAGCAGCTGGCCGAGCTGGGCTTCGACAAGATGCCCATCTGCATGGCCAAGACTCAGTTCTCCTTCTCTGACGATCAGACCAAGCTGGGCGCTCCCCGCGGCTTCAAGATCACCGTCCGCGAGATCAAGGTCAACGCCGGTGCCGGCTTCCTGGTTGCCAAGACCGGCAACATCATGACCATGCCCGGCCTGCCCAAGGTGCCCGCCTCCGAGCGCATCGACATCGACGCCGACGGCAAGATCACCGGCCTGTTCTAATCTAGGACCCATATAAGAGTTCCCCCTCTTTCTGTATCCGACCCAAGCGAAAAGAGGAAGAGCCGCATGGCCCTTCGGCCATGCGGCTCTTCTTCTGAACAGAAAATACAAAAAGAGGATTTATTCCGGCATGGGAATATCCTTGGATTCAAAATAGGTCTTCAGCTCCACCGAGGTCTGGGAGTCGCCGTACCGCTTGATGGCGGACAGCAGCTCGTCCAGCTCCCGGGTGCCCCGAACGGCGAAGCGCAGCAGGGCATTGAACACGCCGATGACATGATAGTGGCTGATGATACCGGGATCGTTCCGGCAGAATTCGCAGAAGCTGTTGTACTTTTCCGGCTCCAGGGCCACCAGAATGAATCCGGTCATTCCGCTGTCCAGACGGGCGCGGTCAATGTCGATGCGAAAGTCGCGGATCACGCCCTTCTCTTCCATGCGGCGCACCCGCTCGGAAACGGCGGGGGCGGTCAGGCCCACCTGGTCGCCGATACATTTGAGTGTCGCCCGGCAGTCGGCCTGCAAAATGTTTAAAATCTGATAATCTGTCCGGTCCATACCGGTCACTCCTTTATCCAAAGTCTGCTCGGCCGCCAAAACAGGGCCGGGCTGTTGCCGCGCCTGCGCTGTCAACCGATTTTTTCAATTTACAGTTGTATTTTATCGAAAAGCTAGTATAATTGAAAATACTTGTATTATATAATAGAGATACAAAAAAGGTATGACGGTATGAATTTCAAGCAGTTGGAATACTTCGTCGCCGTGGCAGAGGCCAAAAGCATCTCCAAGGCGGCGCGCAAACTACACGTGGCGCAGCCCCCCATCAGCCGGCAGATCGCCATGCTGGAGGACGAGCTGAAGGTGTGCCTGTTTCTGCGCACCAACAAGGGCGTGGAGCTCACCGAGGCCGGACGGAGCCTGTATCAGCAGAGCCAGCACATGTTCCAGAACTTCCGCATGATGGTGGACAGCGTAAGGGACGTGGATGCCGGCGTGCGGGGATTGTTGAAGGTGGGCGTTGTCTACTCCAACACCCCTGTCGTGCTGAACTATCTGAAAGCCTATCACAAGGAATATCCCCAGGTAGAGCTTTATATCCGGGTGGGGGCCCCCGGCGACCTGCTGGACGACCTGAACCGGGGCGACCTGCATGTGCTCTTTCTCCGCACCCCCACCGAGGGCAGCTCAGACTTCCACGAGAAGATCCTGGGCGAGGACCCGCTGGAGCTGGTCATGTGCCCGGAGCTGGACCCGGCCCCGGACCAGGACAGCATCCCCATCGAGCTGTTGAAGGATGTGCCCATGTGTCTTCTGCGCAGCGACGATCTGTGGGGCTATAGCAGCCACCTGATCAACGAGTGCCAGCGCAAGGGCTTTACCCCCAACACGGTGTGTCAGTGCTATGACACGCCCATGACCATGCAGCTGGTCCAGGCGGGCTTTGGCATCAGCTATCTGCCCCGGTCCATCGTAGAGACCCATCCGGGCTCTAACATCTATTCCAAGCCCTTGGTCGGGCTGCCCGCCAAATCTTATCCCACGCTGCTGTGGAGCAGCAACATTTACTACGCAAACTGCGTAAAGCGTTTCATTTCCATGTTCGGCTATCCCACATAACGCCGGGATGCCGCCGGACATGGTTGAGAAATATCCAAATTGTTATTATGAATTATGGAGGAATTTATCATGGCTAGACTGGTAGAGTGTATCCCTAACTTCAGCTGCAGCAAGGAGAAGGACGAGGCCACTTACAACGCCCTCGTGGAGACCGCCAAGAGCGTGCCCGGCTGCACCCTGTTTGACGCCCAGACCGACGGCAACCACAACCGCTGCGTGTTCACCCTGATCGGCTCCCCCGAGGCCATCGAGGAGGTCGCCTTCCAGCTGACCAAGGTCGCCACCGAGCGCATCGACATGAACCACCACAAGGGCGAGCACAAGCGCATGGGCGCCACCGACGTGATC
>OIWO01001455.1_pt1 | contig 19448 bp, 19 predicted proteins | sample 1587641 | NCBI WGS metagenome assembly OIWO01 (sample SAMEA3888924, study PRJEB22519) | human gut metagenome | biome: human gut; feature: human-associated habitat; material: faeces | place: Denmark | collected 2010
GTAAGCGCTTAATAACCGCACGGGATAAAAGACAGCCGAGGGATCTCGTTAGAGATCCCTCGGTGCATTGATGTTTGTTTTCAGCTCCGTGCAGGCAGCCTGCATGGTCTTGGACCACGGGAGAAACTGCATCAGATCCTCCTGGCTCGGAGTCTTGCCCAAATAGGGCAGTTTTGTCAAAAGCAGTTTCAGATAACGATACGGTTCCAGTCCGTTCGCCTTGGCAGTCTCTACCACTGTGTAAACCATGGCACTGGCGTCTGCCCCCTTCGGCGTATCACAGAACAGCCAGTTTTTTCGCCCTACGGTGAACGGGCGGATCGCATTCTCTGCGTAATTGTTGGAAATATCTACCTCGCCATGCTCCAGAAAGGAATTCAGGTATTCCTTCTGATTCTTGGCGTAGGTCACAGCTTCCGCCAGCTTGCTGCCCAGTGTGGGCTCCAGCGTATTTACCCACCACCAATAAGCCTCAAGCAGAGGCTCCGCCTCCACCTGACGCGCTGTCTTTCGCACCGAACTGCTCAAATGCGCATATTTTCGCTCTGCGGCGAAGAGCTTGCTGCAATAGTCATAGCCTACTGCTGCCTTGGAATTCTCCTTTGTCGCACCGGGCGGCATGGCTTCCCGCCATTTGCGCCGCATATGCGCCCAACACCCGCATCTTATAACGCCTTCCACCTGATTGTATCCGGCATAGCCATCTGTCACAAGACAGCCATGGAACCCCTTCAGGAAGGCTGCTGCGTGCTTGCCGCTGTGGTTGGGCTGATACTCAAAGTACCGCACCGACTGACCGCTCCGCTCGCTGCCGGCATAGACCCACATCCGCGATTCTGAGACCGCTGCCTTTCCATCCTCCTTCAGGACCTGAACAACGGTCTCATCCGCATAAATGGTACTGCTGCCGAGCAATTCCTTCTTCAGCGTGCGGTATAGCGGCTTCAGCCAAGTCTGTGCCGTCCGAATGACCCAGTTGGCCATGGTGGCGCGGGACAGAGCAACTCCTTCGCGCGCCCAGATCTTTTTCTGGCGTGCCAGCGGCAGACCGTCCACATACTTCCGCACCATAATATCCGCTGCTGTGCTGGCCGATGCCAGACTGTGCTTGAGCAGGAAAGGCGGCGTTACCGTGGTTACCAAATGGGCATACCCGGTCTTTTCCTCACAGGGCTTACAGGCATAGGTCACCGCATAATACTCCAAAAGACTGCACTGACGCGGAATGACCTCCAGACGTCTGGATACCAGCTTTTTCCCGATCATGGCCATTTTACTGCCGCATACATCACAAATGAGTTCTTCCTCCGGCAGGGTGATAAGGATCTCCTTTACCGGAAGACCGGCAGCCAGCTCGTCCATCGTCCGCTTCGGCTTGCGGGTATGTGCCGGCACGAGAATCGTTTCTTCCGTAGGCTCTGGCACCTTTGGATCCTGCTCCGCTTCTGCTTCATTGAAAATACCGCCCTGATTCGGCATGACATATGCGACGCCTTTGGCATCACACTTTCTTCGCAATTCTTTGCAGACGGAGAAGAAAGCGTTGTCCTGACACCTTCGCAGCGTAAAATGTTAGATAAATGGAACTGCCTCACAGAAGCACAGCACAACTCGCTACTGATCCTCATGGATTCCATGTAAAACTACTTCTATAGCGACAGCCGGGAGCTTCCGGCTGCCGCTGTTTCTTTTGAGTAAAAAAGGAAAGCGCGTCCACCCGCGCAAACGCACAGGCAGACGCGCCTTATCGCAGTACAAAAAGCCCCTGCACCATCTATTCAAAAAAAGAGGGCGCAGGGGCTTACTGTATGCGTAACCGTCAAAGCTGAGGGCGGATGGACACACATGAGACAATAGTAGCGGAACGTTGCGAAACGTTTCGCTACTGTTGTATTGTGGGGTGTCAGAATGACAAGCGCAGAGTTGAAACATCGGGCGGAGCTACAGGAGTGGGCGGCACAAATCCAGGAATGCCGCAGCAGCGGTCTCTCCGTAAGCGAATGGTGCCAGCAGCAAGGTGTTACAACAACACTCCTGGCAAGTTTCTCAGGCATCCCTCTTTCTTTTGCGGAAGCTCAAATCCTGCCAAGTAAAAAAAACGTTAAAATGCTGCGCAGCGGATTGAAAAAATAAGCTGATGGGACTATTTTATACAAGGTGAGTGTGTAAAATCAAATTTTTAAGGGGGAGGCGGATAAAAATGCCGCACCGTAAGAAGATTTTACTCTCAGACAGTAATGAAGCCCTCAGCATGCTCCTGGCGGATTCCCTGCGTGAGCGCGGAGACTTCCGTGTATTCCACGCAAGGGATGCGGACGAGACAACCGAGGTGCTCCATCGGCACCGACCTCACGTTCTTCTGCTGGATTTTCTGCTGCCGCACAAGGGCGGCTTTCACGTTATGCAGCATCTGCGCGAGGACGGGTACAAAATCTCGACGATTTTTATGACGGCTCTGCCGACACACAGGGTCATAGAGGAGGCATACCGTTTGGGCGCAAGCTTTGTGCTCCCGAAGCCTTTTACGGCAAGGGCGTTGGTCGAACGGATACACGATGCACTGCACAGTGATCGGCCCTAATTTGCACACATCAAAAATAGTGACCGTCATCTCAAAGCGAGCTGCTGCTCACCGAGATGGCGGTCTTTTATTTATGAGGCATATAGCATTCTTTCGGGGCTCTCGCGGGAAGCAGCTTTTCAGCCCATGTTTCATCAGTTTCGCTCAGTTGCGGCGCGTTTTGCAGAACCCACAGCAGATAACGGTACGGATCAAGGCCATTCTCCTTCGCCGTTTCAATCAAACTGTAGGTCACGGCGCTGGCCTGCGCGCCACCGGGCGTATTGGCAAAGAGCCAATTTTTCCGCCCCATCACAAATGGTTTAATGCTGCGCTCGGCACGGTTGTTGCTCAGCTCCAGACGGCCATCCTCCAGATACCTTGTCAGGTATGGCCACTGCTCCAACAGGTAGTGGATGGCCCTGCCCAACGCGGATTTCGGCGCGGTTTTCGCCTGCATCTCATTTGCCCACGACAACAACGCGTCTAAAACAGGCTTTGCCTGCTTCAGCCGCTTTTCATATCGTTCCTCCGGCGCCAGTTCCGCAAACGCCTGCTCTGAAGAACGGCCAAACAGCTTCTTCTTGGACAGCTTCAGCTGCTCCAGCAGCCACTCATTTTGCAGCGTCAGGCTGGTAATGACTTGAGCCTGTTCCTGTTCACGGGCAGCAAGCTTTGCTTCCAGCTTTGCATTCCGTGCTTTTTCCTGCTGCAAACGCTCATATTCCGCACGGGAAATGGTCACCATTTCCACCGCGCTGCTTGTCTGCATCTCTCTGTTTTCCATGAGAAAATTATACTACAAAGCAGCGAGAAAAGCCAGTATTTTCAATGGTTTCCCGTCACTTTTCTCTGCTCAGACTGCGCTCAATCCTGTCACCGGACGGTGGGCTTTCGGCTGTTTGATTTGCAGTCCCTCCATGAGCCAGCGGTACTGCTGCGGCGTTAAAGTCTTCACCTCAGATTCTGAGCGCGGCCATTGATACGGTCTCGCCGCCGTCCGCAAAACAAAAACAGCGTGTTGGTAAATGGATCCAGTTCAAACTGCTGCTGGACGAGGCGCGCCAGGCCGTCTATGCCTTTACGCAGATCTGTGTAGCCACAGGCGATATAGACTTGATCTGCACCGGTGAAATCGTTCAGCATAGGTGCAGGAGCTCCACCAGCAGTCTCAGCTGTTCCGCGTCACAACCGGGGTAAATGTCCAGACTGGCGTTTCCAATATGCAACGTTGCGGAACGTTCCGCTACGTTGCATGATACCTGTTTCGGCGCCGGTAACTCCGCAAAGGTCACGGCCGTTGATGGCGGTGCTCCGTTTTTCCGTACGCCTGTCAACAGTTCACGTTCCCAACGGTAATAGGTGGCTGTCGTAACACCCCGCTGCCGGCACCATTCACTTACAGAGAGTCCGCTGCCCCTGCATTCCTGTATAGACATGCTCCATTCCTGCTTCTTGGCTTCATGTTTCAGCTCATTGCTCGTCATTTACTTCACACCCTGAACATTATAGTGGTGGAAAGTTTCACAACTCCCCACCACTATTGTCCCATGTCTGTCCAGCCGCTGCCTGCTTTGACGGTTACTTTTTACTCAATGAAATGTGTCAAAACAGGATCGCCAATTATACGCCAGTAGCTCAATCTACTAGATAATATAAAATGAGGTGTCGTTTCACCTTCTCTCTGTTCCTGTTGCTTTTATGCGTATTACATCCGTATAAGAGTAATATAGGAGGTACACAGCTATGTTAATCGCAATCGATCATGGAAACAAGCAGATCAAAACCGTCCACGCCACGCCATTTACATCTGGGCTCATTCAGAGCGACGCACTGGGTTTCGGTACAGATTATCTTGCATATCAGGGAAAATACTACGCACTGACTGATCAGCGTATTCCCTATCGGCGGGACAAGACAGAGGATGAACGCTTCTTCATTCTTACCCTGTTTGCCATTGCCTATGAGATTGAGGCAACGGAACAGTACAGCGACAATCTCATGCGCGTTCAGTTGGCAGTTGGACTGCCGCCGGCACATTTTGGTGTGCAAGCAAAGCGGTTTACTGTCTACTTTGAGGGTCGCGGGGCGATCTCTTTTCAATTCCACGGAAAGGCATATGCCATTTTTATTGAGAGTGCCACTTGCTTCCCACAGTCTTTTTCAGCTGCTGCCGCTACTATAAAAGGCCTTGCATCGATTCCCAAAGTATTGGTGGTGGATATCGGCGGCTTCACCGCAGACTACGTGTGTCTCCGGAATGGTGTACCGGATATGGCTGCCTGCGACTCAATGGAAAGCGGCGTGATCCTACTCTATAACCGCATCCGCACAAGAGCAAATGCTGAACTAGACATACTGTTAGAGGAAAACGAGATTGACCATATTCTGCGCGGTGAGGATAAGGACGCGACTCCGAAAATTGTCGCATTGATTGAGCAGGAATCACAGGAATTTATTAACGATTTGCTCAGTGGTCTGCGCGAGCGAATGATAGAACTCAAGTCTGGCAAGGTGGTTTTCCTTGGTGGCGGTGCAAAGCTGCTGCGCCGCCAGATTGAAGTCTCTGGTAAAATTAGACAAGCCACCTTCGTGGAGGACATCAACGCCAATGCCAAAGGTTACGAATATCTTTACCGGCTTCAGCACGGTGTGCGGTGATGCCATGGCCGAAAAAAAAGATCCCGGCAAGTTTACGGTCCGCTTCAACATTTGTGATCCCCAGCACAAAGCGGTGGTCGATCTGCTCAATCAGCAAGGCCGCAGCAAGGCACAATTTCTTACTAATGCAGTCCTTCACTACATCAACTGCACAGAAGCTCCAGAACTCCATATACCAACTGTTCCAGACAAGAAATTTCTAGAAGAGCAAATTCTCGCTATTCTGGCGGAGCATTCATGGCACGTAGAGAAAAATACGGTCGAACTACAGATTCAAGCCAACCATGAGCCTGAATGCAAGGATGCTTCGTTAATCAATACGGCGGATCTGGAGCAATGGTTTGGCGGGCAGGATGGCATGTCAACTATCCTGAACTCGCTGCAAATGTTTGGGCAAAATTAATGCTACAACGGATGTGGTTGGTCTCAGCACTTTCTCAGGCAAACTTGAAATAACATCTCAACAAATGCTATCGCCCTGCCAGCATGAATCCTGACAGGGCGATTTGTGTCTTGTTAACTCTTATCTTTATTGCTATTCGTCGCAAAATCAAGTATCCTATTTCGCTTATAAGAAAGGGCACCTCTCTGTCCCTTCTTCATATTCTTACACTCTTCTGACGAAACAGCAAAGCACAGTTCATTATCGGCATCAGTTTTAAACGCCACATATGCTTTCTCTTCTTCGAAATGCGAAAAAGCAGTAATCGAACCGGTAAAAATCGGGTAGTGATAGAAATCTTTTTCCTTTTCAATACCAATGATGGATGCTTCTACATCCTGTCGCTCAGCTAAACAGTTAAGAATAAAATCAACAAGCAAATATAAAAGCGTCGCACCAGCTATTGTCACTACAATGACAGCAAGAATTCAAGTTATCAAAAAAATCGTATCTAAAAACATAGTAAAATATGTATCCCTTCCTAAAGTATCAGTCGTTGTATCACTTTATAGTGAAAATATGATACAAGAATTATTTCCCCGCGTCAAGGTTGCCTTTTTTCTGTAGCAACCTTACCATCTCCATATAGTTGAAGCGGGAGACTGTATGTCAGTCTCCCGCTATATCCTTATGCACTTTCTCCGGTCATGCGGAAGAACTCATCTGGCGGCAGAATCTTGATTCCAAGCTCCTGTGCCTTTGCCAGCTTGCTTCCGGCGTTCTCACCGCAGATCAGATAATCTGTCTTGCTGTTCACCGAGCTGCCGGCATGAGCGCCCAGAGATTCGATTTTTGCGTTGATCCCATCGCGGGTGTATGGCTCTACTTTGCCGGTCACCACAAGGGTCTTTCCGACAAAGGGATTGCCCATATCGGTGCTGGCCGCAGGCGGCTGATAGGTCTTAATGCAAACCAGCCTCCGCAGCTCCGTCCAGATCGTCCAGTTTTCCTCGCTGCGGAACCATTGATGGATATTCCTGTGCAGCGTTTCTCCGAAGTCCGGGAGCTGTGTGAAATCAAAGCTCTGGCACACGGCCGTTTCAAATTCCGCAAGGTTTCCGCGGAATCTTTGGCAGATGGCCTTGCTGGCGGTGCTGCCCACCATAGGGATATCCATAGCAGTCAGATACTGCTCAAAGGTGGTAATGCGGCTGTGCTGGATGGCGTCCCAGAGGTTTTGCCAGGACTTCTCCCCAAAGCCCTCCATCTGAACGATTTCCGTCCTGTGCTTGTCCAAGGCAAAGATGTCCATATAGGAGTGGAGCCAGCCTTTGCCAATGAATTTTTCCAGGATCGACTCAGAAAACCCCATGATATTCAGCGCCTTCTGGCTTGCAAAGTGGACGAACTTGCGCAGCTTCCGCGTTTCGCACTGCTCATTATCGCAGAACAGGGCCGCCGTGACCTTTTCCTCCCCGTTTACAGTGTTTTTGGTCGTATGGATACGGGTAGGCTGCCCACAGCATGGGCATCTGGCAGGAACGACCTTCTCTCTGGCGTAGCAGTCCCGATCCAGATTTTCCTCCACATGGGGAATGATCTGGTTCCGCTTGCTCACCTTGATACGGCATCCCGGCATCAGTTCCAAATTCTCAATGAAGGAGAGGTTATGGAGGCTTGCCCTGGATACCGCGCAGCCATCGATCTCCACCGTGTCAAAGATGGCTACTGGAGCAATTTCCCCTGTGCGGCTGGGCGTCCATTCAATCGAGCGCAGGACGGTTTCATAGGTGTCGTCCTCAAATTTGAACGCCACCCCGTCCTTATAGTGATGCCCGGTCCGTCCGCAGGACTTTGCGTAGGCTGCATCGTTGTAGGTGACCACGATGCCGTCAATGGGTATGTCGTTTTCCTGCGCGTATTTCCGCAGGTGCCGGATACCGGCGTCCATATCGAACTGCGTCAACGCCTGCTTACTCGCCAGATATTTGCAGATGGGAAAGCCGAGCTGTTCGATGGCCCGAAGCCGCTGCGACTTCCAGGGATATTCCTCAAAGCCCTCCAGCACATTGAAAGCCATAAAGGTCACACGGCGATCCTTGCAGGCGCCGCAGTCCAGCAGTCGGACAGAGCCGGCAGCCAGATTGCGCCCGTTTTTATAAGGTTCGCCATTTCCGTCCCGCAGCGTGTCCTTTAACGCCGCAAAATCGCTGGGACGGATAAATGCCTCGCCGGTAACAACCAGCCGTTCCTTGTACGGGATCTTATCCGGGATTCCGGAGATCCCCAGCACATTGTGAGTAATGTTCTCGCCCGTATCTCCATCGCCGCGGGTAGCGGCCTCCATCAGAAGGCCCTTTTCATAGGTCAGTTTCACCGTCAGACCGTCCAGCTTGAGCATCAGCATGACCATCTGCTCTCCCGCAAAGCGCAGAAGCTCCGCGCTGCTCTTCGTTTTATCCAACGACAGCAGCGGGATCGGATGCACTGTTTTCACCAAGGCGCTGACAGCGGGATAGCAGCCTACCGTCTGCGTGGGCGAGTTCGTCATGCTGATGCTGGTTTCCTTTTCCAGCGTGCTCAGTTCATCAAAAAGCGCATCATATTCGGCGTCTGTCAACGTCGGTGCGTTCAGATTATAATATTCATAGCGGCAGCGATTTAGCCGGTCCGTTAATTCCCGTATCCGCTGCTGTTTACTCTGTTCCATTCCTTACACCAGCCTTTCCTTAGAGAATGCCCCGAAATTCAGTTCATGGATCATTTTTTCGATCCGTGCGTCATCGTCCCATGCAGCCTCCATCGCCGCACGGTTTTTCGCCTGTACCGAGACCAGACCGTCCCGGAGCTGCAACAGCAGCTCCGGGCGTTGGGCACAAATAACTGCGAGGTTTCCCAACTGTTTCATTTTCACATGACTCCTTTTATACAGCAATATAGGTTTCCCAGTACGATTCCCGCTGCGCCGCAATCGTGAGTGGAACAATGGTGCTGCCAATATTGGCCGGCGCCTGCGTCAGTCCATAGACAGCCTGCGTACTCCGGATACGAACCATCTCCCGCTTGAGCTGAGAGAGGATGTACTCCTTCAGATACCCTTTACGGGGATCGTAGCTGTTGACTGCCCGGATCAGGCGTACCGCCAAAGACTGGTACACATCATCGGGGTCTACGGGTTCTGTCTGCATAAACGCGGCGTACTGCGCCATGATCGTGTCAATGCACCAAAGATGCTGCTCCACCACAGCATTGCGCTGCGTGATCGTAAATCCGTTTTTCATATTCTCTACAACTTCCTTTCCTTCGTTCAAATGTATTGTGCTGCGGCTTAGGCCGCAGTTTCCATGAGATCCGACACCAAAACATCCACCAGCCGCTGACCGGCAAGGTCGCCGGTATGGATACGGATGTCATCCTTTCGCAGCTGCTCGAATTCCTGCAGGCGAAGGACCTTGCTCTTTTCCGCTTTTTCCCGGTCGCTCTCTGTCAGACGTTCGGAGACAACTTTCTGCCATTCTTTCAGGAACCGCTCCGCGTCCTTGAGGTCATCGTTCTGTCGGTCAAAGTAGGTTCGTTTCTGCCGTATCGTGCCGTTTGGTTCCACCTCAAGGGTGTAGTACGGCTTGTCAATCTCTGCGGTCTTGCGCAGGAACAGGATATATGCCTCCTGCTGCTCGATGCGCTCCCAATAGCGGTCTGACTTGCCGACACAGTGGGAAAGCGCGTCGCCCTCTCGCATAATATCGCGCACACCTGACGGGACAACGATGGAATACACTTCGCCGGTGTATTCGTATTTTGGTTTGATCAAGCGGCAGATGCCTGCAATTTTCCGATACTTTCTTGCTGTTGCGGCAGCTTCCATGTCCCGTTCTCTTTTCCGCAGCTGCTCCACCAGTTCATCGTGACGCTGGCGCATCAGCTTGACGCGGTACACGATCTCATCATGGGTGTTGATTCCCAGCTTGTCCGCCATGGAAAGGTAATCCCGCCATGTGAAAATAATTTGCCGCAGGGAATCCCGCGTGCCGCTTTTCTGACGCTGAAGGTAGTTGCAGACCTGCTGCTCCGACATTCGATCCAGAATGAAGTCGATATCGGAAACATGGATCTTCTCCTGCTCCAGCCAGTGCAGTACATGATCCGGGATGATTCTGCCGCTGCATTTCTCCCGCTGCAGCCAGTCGAGCATAATGGCGCCGCCGTTGAGTGTCCGGAGCCGCGAAAGCCGGTGCGTATCAAGTGCCAATGCCTTGACGAGACTGGTTTCAGACTCCTGCCGGATACAGCTTTTTACGGCTTTGACATTTTCCATACATTCCACCGTCAGCCTGGATAGGCCCGCCTTGCATATCTGCTCAATGCGGGGAAGGCTCTCCCACGCGGCCAGATACCAGTTAGGACTTACGTGCCCCCTGCAAAGTCTTACATACTCACTCAATCCGGTCCTTACAAGAAATGGGGCAATGCTGGAAAGCGTTTTTCCATAGATGCTCCCCGGCTGATAACAATACTCGTTGTAGGAATAGCCCATACCTGTGTTGATGTACTCATCGATGCCCTGCACCCACCGGACGCGGCGCTGTTTATACCAGCCCCAGTGATACGGGTGAGAGGACAGATCCGCACGGTAGAAAATACGCTGCTTCTCAAAGCTGGAGGTTTTCGATGTGATGGTGTTCTCTTCTTTCCGGTACTGCCTGCTCACCTGAAATTGGCGAACCACAAACCCGTCTCCGCACTTCTGGGCCAGGTATGCGCATTCTGTTGGGGAGCGCAGATAGTCCGCCATCTTTCCCCTTGCTTTGAAGGTTACTCTGTGACCGCATTCAGGGCACGTTCCAGTTCTGTTATGATAAGGCTGCCGTTTCAGTGCGACTTCCTTTTCACAATAGGTGCAGTAGCCGTACCTTGCCCCGCCCTTGCGGTAATCATAGAAGATGTAGTTTTCCTGAATACCCACCTTATTGACCCAACGCTCCCAGTCCTTCGGCAGCGGCGGTGTCTGAGAGAGCTCCGCATCCCACGGATCGGTTTCCTTTCTGTGCCGGCGTTCCAGTTCAGCATCACGAACGGCGCGCTGAAATTTCAGAATAGCCCGATATACGCTTTTTTCATCCGACGCCAGATATTGCCGGATCTGTGCATCATCCACGGCGCTGATCCACACGTTATTGGATCCCTTCGCCTGCCATTCCAAGTAGTCGATCTTTGCCGCCCGCCACTCGTTACGGGTACGGTCATAGGTGAGAAACTGCTGCTTTTCTTTCTCCATGAAAATCTCATAGACCGGCAGCGTTCCGCCAAGGCGCATTGCATCCGGGTCATACAGGGTGACTTTCAAAATGCCGCCCTCTACCGCGCTTCGTACAAAACCGCTGTATCGGCATCGATAGGAAGTGTTCCAGCCCGAACCGACCTTGACCGGGACATCCTCGCGGGCCACCGCAAGCATTTCTTCAGTCGCAGGCAGATCCTTCATTTTCAACAGGCTGTCCTTTTTCATTTCTGCACCGCCTCTCTTTTCACAAAATCAATGTCATACCATACTCCGGGCTGGATTTTTTCTCCATCTACTTCGGCAACAGCAATCTGACAGATTACTTCGGTTTCACGCCGCTCTCTGGCAAATGCGAGAATATCGCCCAGTTTTCCACACGCAGCGGGTTCCTTGCCTCGAACGATGGCATAGCCGTTGCGGCTGGTGCTGTGCTCACGCTGTACCTTGTCGCTCACCTTGCGGCCTGGGTGATCCACCATGTAGGCAAGTGCATGAAGAAAGAATTCTTTCCTCGTCAGCTGCCGCAGGATCGTCAGTTCCGTGCAGGCAATTTTGGAGTCACGATCGTCCTCGTCAATATCCCCGCCGGGCTGCACCAAACAGTAAATGGAGCGATTCATGTCGCCATAGTAGGAAAGACAATCCAGCGGGTCCTCCGCACAATGGAAACCGTTGCTGGCGCAGTTTGCCTCCGGGGTGACATTCTTTCCCATGACGAACCGATAGCCACGGCAGGAGAGATCCGGCTCAAAGCCTTTATAAGCGTACATCAGGCGGCCTCCCCAAAAGAGGAGAGGTCTCCCAGCGAGATCTGCCCATCATCGGCTTCCGCTTTTTTCGGCGGTTCCTTCTTCTCCGGCTCTTTCTTCTTTTCTTCCTTTTTCTTCTTGGAAACGGACTTGGAAGCTGTTTTCCCACGATAGGGCTGCGGGACAAACTTCTCTTCATCCCCCTGATCCTCCTTGGCATCGGGGTCACGGAAATAGTCCTCCGCCCACTGATAGCAGAGATCATCGGGAATATCGCAGCCGTATGCCTGCTGACCGGGACCCGGCTGAACGCCGTTTGCCTTCAGCTCGTCCTGCACATAATCCCATGCCTTCCGGCTGATGTACTGGAAACAGTGGATCATGCTCTTGCGCGGGTGCATGGTGAGCCGGGCAAAGCCGAGGTCATCAATACACTTGGTCTGGATAAACTCGGCAACGCTCTCTTTCATGTTGCGCCGCGTCAGCTTCTCCGTATCTGCGGACACACGCTTTGCGGCAGCCTTGAGCAACTCTGCCGGGCCCATGGCATCCAACCTTTCCAGCGCGGCCTGTTCCGCCCGCCGCTTTTCCGCCTGCTTGGCGTCCCACTCTGCTTTGCGCTTGGCTTCAGACGCTTCGTGCGCACGGCGGGCCTCATCCTCACTTTGGGTATTGGGGGCGGTTGCCGGTTCGCTGGCCGCCGCTGCCGGAGTCGGAGCTGCAGTCGGAGAAATTGCTGTCGCCGGTTCCACAGGAGCCGCCTGCGGCATATCCATAGCATCATCTTCCGTAAAGGCGTCGGAAACGGCAGCCTCGCTGTTTTGGAGCTCATAATCCATATTTGAAAAAGCGCCCATTCGTACATTCCTCCTAAATAAAAAATGAGAAAAGGACGCTCCTGTGCCAATGGCACAAGGCGTCCCTTCTTACATACTGCGCTCAAACCGTATAGACCAGTGTGCTGAACGGGTCGAAGCAATAGCACACGACGGCCGGATACTGAGCGGCTGTTCTTTGAATTTTCTGTTGGACAGCAAGGGCCTCTCCCATTCCACAGGGAGTATCCCATCCAGTCCAGACCATAGCTGTGAAATAACGGTGTTCCGGATGATACCGTGTCTCCGCCCCAAGTCCTTGACAGATTCCCAGCATGGCTTTCAGCTGCTTTGTCTTCTGCTCGTCCATTTCTAAATGGATCGTCTGCGGTAAAGCCTGCATTCAAGCCTTCTTTGCCAGTGCGGGAGAGAATTTCACCTGCGGAAATCCGGCCATATCACAGTAAAAATATCTGCGCTCGCTTTCATCATACAGCTCCAGCACATCGGATGGGGCAATGCTGCGGCCACGATAGTCCGGGGGGAACGCCTGGTTATAGCGTGCAAAAATGCGCTCCAGAATATCACGTTCATCTTGCCCAACCGGGCAGATCAGTTCACCGTCATAAACGAGTGTGTATTCCGCCGCGGGTGGCTGCTGAAAGCCAGCCTTGTGCAGCGCGTCAATGCCGCCAAAGGCGAATGCGCGCGTCTCGCCATGCTCCAAATCCAGCTGATAAACACGAAACCGCTGCGTTTTGCGCTGACTGTCCAACAGCTCCTGAAAAGAAACGCCGGGGTCAGTCTGTAAGTACGCATCATATTCCTGCTCCGTCAGCCCCAGATAGTCCCGTAGGGAAATACTGTCCACCTTCATCGCATGCCATTTTTCCGTACAGATTTCCAGCATTTCCAGCCCGCATAGGCCATTAAGATATTGCTCCTTAAATGTCATTCCTGGATCCTCCTTCATTTTCTGTTCTTTCCGGCGCAGCGCAAGCTGCCAGTCATCAATACCCTTGTAATTGGGGTTCCATGTGAGCCTGCGGCAGCGCATCCCGTGCCTGGCCGCCAGCGCATAGATCTTCGATGCGCCTTTTCCCACCATTTCATTGCTGTACTTATCCATGTCCTCCGCCTCGATGATCTCCTCCGTCCCGTTTCGGTGCAGGAACGCAAACAGTTCATCCAGCTTGGCGGTGTTGTTGGCGCCCAGCGTGGCAACGAATGTCCTGTGCATCAGCGCGTGAGCGACATCCGCCTTGAGGCAGCCTTCCGTCACATATACCACGCGGGAGCAGGGATCGCCCACAAAATGAATGGGGCTCCCCGAGGTCGTTCCCATGCGCTTTCCCGTGGAGGACAGCGTCAGGTATTTCACGCCCGTTTTCTCCGGCGGATCGTCTTTATCCTTGAGCGGGTGATCCAACCGGATCTGCGCGCCGTGGATCAAACCGTCTACACCGAAGATGGGAATGATGATGCCTGATGTCCGCTGGTGGAATTTGACCGTCCAGCAGCCGTTATCATCCACATAGAAGCCGGGAACACCCTGCACCCTGCAGCCCGCCTTGACCAACCGATTGGTCAGGGAGCGGCACAGGAAAGGGGGCGGCGTGCTCTTGAAGCCAAAGCGTGTGATCTCATCGTCGGACAGCCCCCGCACAGACTGAAGGTGTGTGTGGTGCGCCGGAATGAGGGTCAGCATGGACAGCAGCATGGAGAGGGTCTGATGCACTTCCTGAACAGAAGCCGCGTCAGACTGCTCGGCCTCCGCAGGCGTCGTCTTCTCCGGAACGGTATAGTCCGGTGAAAAACCATTTACCGCCAAAGCGTCGCAGATCTCCCGATAAGCGTCAGAATTGCTGACGCCATACACCTTTGCGTAAAGGGACAGCATTCCGCCGCCTTCACCGCAGTAGTTACAGCGCCACAGGTCTTTTGCCGTGTTCAGATTCATTTTCCCCCGGCGGTCACCGCAGATGGGACAATCCACATACACCTGACCGGGAGCCCTCCGCCTGATATTCAGGCGGAGGAGCCCGGCCACATCCATAATGCCAAAGGGGAGATCATGCTTTTTCCCGTAATGCAAACCAGCATCCCTCCCAAGACGCGAAATTTACGGATGGAAAGCGGTCAGCTTGCCTTTAACTGCTGCGAACCGCCCATCAGAAGCATGGCGGCGGCTTTCACAATATTGCCGCAGTCCTCACAGAGATAGGCGTAATATTTCAGACTGGAGGGACGCTGCTCAGAAACCTGTGCCATCGTCCAGCCCTTATTGACGCCGGTGGTTACGACCAGCTCCGCGGCTTCCTCTTCCGTCATCAGCGAAAGAATCTCGTCCACCGTCATATCGTCCGAATATTTCGGTGCAGCCGCTGTCGGTGCCGCTGCCGGCATATCGACCACAATAGGTTTCACCGTCTGCGCTGTTTCAGCCCGCTCCGTGACCGCAGCCTCCGCTGTTTCCGAAGGAACCTCCTGCGCCTTTTGGGGCATAACCGGATCAGGCTCAGAAGCCGCAGTTCCGCCGCTTAACGCCTGCAGCAGACTCATGGCGTCTAAAACGCTTTCCGTCTGCTGGGTGGGGACTGCCACCTGCTGATTTACGCTGGGCGTCTTTGCCGCCTCCTGCGGTTGAACCTTCTGCGGTGTAGACACTGCCTGTACCGGATGACTTTCACCGACAGACGTTTCTCGCTGCGGCGCTGTGGTTCTATTTACCGCCGGAGCAGTCTCCTGACGATTTACAGCGCCCGTTGCGACTTCCTGTTTTCCATCGGCCTGTGCATCTACCACCGCAGAGGGGTTGATCTCACAGAGCTGGATGCCGAAGCCTGCATTATCCAGCGCCGTTTTCAGTGCCTCGTCCTGCGCGGCCTGCACATAGCGTCCGGCAGGAGCCTGAGCCTTTTCCACCGCCGCGGTAAAATTGGTAATGGGCTGGTTGTCCTCTCTGGACAGAAATACCTGCGCCTCATAAACGGCGATCTGGTCGGTGACCCGCAGCCGGTTCAGCAGCATTTTTCCATCGGGGCAGGCCAATCGGAACCAGAGCCGCTGATAGCGCGGCTCCAGTTCGACCCCGCCGCTGGCATTTCTTTTCAGAAAGCGCAGCGGGTCAAAGCCCTGCACCCTGCGAAGCTGCTGTACGGCGGGGATCGCCTGGGTCAGCATAATTCTTTCTCTGGACATGGTTCGATACTCCCTTCATAAAATAAATAAGAGATGACTGTGCGTTTTTTTGCACATTCATCTCACATTAACTGGCACGCTGCCATTCCTCGCCCTCTTCGTTACGGAGGGCTTTGCGCGTGACTGCCTTATAGTAGAGGGCGATGCGTTCGCCCAGCATGGTATTGCGTTTTCCTTTTCGGCTCCGATGGATCGCCATATACAGCGCCCGTTTCTCACCCACCAGCAGCACGCGGCGCTTGGCACGCGTGATGGCCGTATAGAGAAGATTCCGTGTCAGAAGCACATTATGGGCAGCCAGCAGCGGAATAATGACCGTATCATACTCTGAGCCCATGGATTTATGGATCGTCATAGCATAGGACAGCTCCAAATCATCCAGAAGCACCTGTGGGCAATCCATATAGCGGCCGTCAAACTCGATCACGACATTGGTACCGCTGATTTTGCGGATGGTGCCGATGTCACCGTTGAAAACACCCTCGCTGACCTGCTTGCCGGAGCGGTTATACAGCTTGATCTCATAGTTGTTCCGCATCTGCATCACGCGGTCGTTGAGGCGGAATATCTTTCCGGCGTACACGATTTCCGGCGTCTGCGGCGCTGCGGGGTTGATCTCCTCGCGGATAGCTTCATTCAGGCTGTTGACCGATGTCTCGCCCTCGGAGCGGAACGGCGATAAAATCTCCACCTGCTCGATTCCTTTTGCGGCGATCTGCTCTTGATACAGCTCACGGATGATGCCGGCAGTCTCCTCCTGGCTCTCTGCCTTATGAAAGGCAAAGTCCTCGCCATAGTAGAGCGTCGTTTTGCCCTCGTTGATAAAACGGGCATTGTGGGCGATCAGGCTGTCCTGTGCCTGACGGAAGATCTCATCCAGCACCGTGACTGGCACAACGCCGGAGCCGATCAACTCGTGGAACACATCGCCGGCACCCACGCTCTCCAATTGGTCTGCGTCACCGACCAAAAGGACTTTGGTGCCGGGGCGCAAACGTAAAAAGAGCTGGTGGATCAGCCACATATCGACCATGGAAGTCTCATCCACGATCAGGAGCCCTGCCTCCAGCGGTTTCCGTTCCCGGTCTTTCTTGGATTCCGAATCACCGTGAAGTCCCAGAATGCTGTGGAGCGTCTGTGCTTCATCGATCCCCGTTGCCTCCGCCATACGCCGGCTCGCCTTACCTGTGGGCGCTCCGAGTACGATCTTCTGCCGCGGATAGAGTTGACGGTACACTTCGATCACCGTTTTCAGAACCGTGGTCTTGCCGGTGCCGGGGCCGCCTGTGATGATGGACAGGTTATGCCGGAACACCATTTCCACGCCTTCTGACTGGCGTTTGGACAGGTTGAGCCCTAAGCTATGCTTCACTCTCTCCAAAGGCTGTGCAATGTCTACCACCGCCGGATTTGCCAGAAACAGCTCTACCGCTTTCTGTGCGGTTTCGCTCTCCTGCAGGAATTGCTTGGGCAGATACACATTGCCGTGATTCGATACCACCTCATCCTGCCGGATCATGGCAGACAGCTCCTGTTCGACCTGGCTCATGGGGACGCGCATCTGTGGGAGGGGTATCCGCTCATTGAGCAGCTGCATAGCCGCTTTGAGCAAGGCCTCCGCCTCCAGATAGAGATGCCCGTCCTTTGTCCGTGCGTCCTCCAGCGCATAAAAGAGCGCACCGTGGACGCGCTTCGGATCACGCAGATCTCCACCGGATTTTTGCACGATGGCGTCAATACGCTTAAAACCGAATCCCGGCACCTGACAGAGATTGAAGGGACTCTGTCTCACAATGTCTGCACAGGCAGGGCCGAAATGCTGATGGATCTTCTGCGCGGTCGTCGGCGTGACCTTGAACGGGGCCAGCAGGGTCATCAGGACACGCATCCGACTGGTTTCCGCATAGGCGTCCTTGATCTCCGCAAGCCGCTCCTTTGTAATGCCGCGAATCTCAAGAAGCCGGTCTGGCTGATGCTCCAAAATTTCCAGAGCATTGACACCAAACTTTTCAATGATCGCGTCGGCTGTCTTCTCTCCGATACCTTTCAGCAGACCGGAGGCAAGATAATTGCGGACGCCCTCCAATGTGGGCGGCACGATCTCCTGCCAATGATCGACTTGAAGCTGGAGCCCGTATTTTCCGTCCTTCCACTCTCCATCCATCTCGATCTTCACCGTATCCGTCTGCGGCAATTCGATGCCGACGGCGGTAAAGCGGATCAGGTGGTCGTGATAGCGATAGGGGCTCCGGGCTTCTGTGGGTACGCTGCTGTCCTCCGTTTTCATCCGAAGAACAGAATATTTGCTGGACGCATTGAAAAACAGTACCTTGTCCAGTGCTGCAACAATGCTCACAGCACATCACCTCCGTTTCCTTTCACGCTGCCTGCAAAGCAGCTTTTTTCACATGGAATCTTCGCCATTCAGACACCGTGACATACTGATCGTAAATATCAGGGTGTTCGTCCTTCAAACGCTCTAAGGCGTCCCTCGATATGCCTGCGGAGCGTACCGGATTGTAGGTTATGGTGTAGCTCTCCGCAGAACCGTTATACACGGCGGTGCAGCTTGTGCCCATTCTCTCGATGAGCATACCCTTCAACCGCTTGATGTCCTTCTCCAGTTTGTTCACATCAGCCGACAGCGTCTTTTTCTGCTCTTGCAGGGAAAGAAGCATGGACAGCTGCCCAAACTGTGTCTGTCCCAGCAGTACGGGAGGCGCGTCCTTGTCCGCGGGCCCCAGCTTTCGCCGCAGGCTTTCGAGGATCAGGTCGCCATCCGCTTCCACATAGGGAGGCGGCGTTTTTGTGAGAACATGATTCTCCCAGAAGTCCCGTTCCAAAGCGATCAGTTCTTCTTCATAGGCCATGTCACGGTCAATGCGACGGATCATCGCCTCGTCTTCCGAATTTCCGTAAAGGCAACAGAAGTAGACCCGGTCAATGTTCATGACCGCCATGTAGTGCCGCCCCTGCGATTCGTAGTAGATAGGAACGATTTCCTCGCCGTTGTACCACCAGTTATCCTTGGCGTTATAGTTCGTGGTCTTGATCTCAAGGATGGCTGTCGTGCCGTCCGGCAGTTCCACCATGTAATCCAGATCCGCCAGCATCCAGGGATACAGCGGGTGCTGGAACATGAATGGCCGACGGTAGATCTTATAGCCCGTCTTATGGGCGAAGATCTTGGCAACCAACGGCTCCAGCAGAGTTCCAACCTCCAGCTGAACCCAGTTTTCGGCATCATCCGCTGTGACGATATTCAGCTTGTCATAGTAGAGATCCCGTCCGGTACGGAATGGTGAAATTCCGAGAACAGCAGCGGCGTCACTTCCGCCGATGCCCTTGCGCCGGTATTCCAGCCATTGTTCACGCGGCAGACCTTCTGTACCGACGAGAATTTGCGGAGCGTAACACTTCGCGTTTTCCATGGATACGTTCCTCCTCGGTTTCATATTTGATGTGCGGCTTATTCAAAAGCCGCTTCTCTCTGTACCTGTGGTACGGTCGGAAGGAGCGTCTGGGATGCCCTCCGGGTTTCCATTTTCGTCTGAATTTCATTTCTTGTTTCCACCTTTCTTGATGATATATCCTCAAAGCCTTTCGGCGTTTGGGCGCAAAAAAAGCGGGAACAACAATTCTGGTAAAATCCAGTGTGTTTGCCTGACAGCAAACTCTCGTCATTCCCGCAGTATGGGACGGTGCCCCGTAAAACAAAAACGCCAGCAGCAGCCGGCTTTCATGGCACAGCAATACTACTGACAAAAACGTACAAACCTGACAACGTGCGCAGGTGGAT
>OIWO01001469.1_pt1 | contig 19295 bp, 16 predicted proteins | sample 1587641 | NCBI WGS metagenome assembly OIWO01 (sample SAMEA3888924, study PRJEB22519) | human gut metagenome | biome: human gut; feature: human-associated habitat; material: faeces | place: Denmark | collected 2010
GCGCTGGAAGCAGTTGATTTCATGCTGAAGTGCGAAGGCTACTCAACGGTCGCTTATTCTTCTGCAGCCGAATTTCTTGTGGACGATATCCCAAGCCGCCCGGGGTGCCTGCTGAGTGACATCCGTATGCCCGATATGATGGGGACGGAGCTTTTTGATGAACTGCTCAATCGCAATTATCCTCATCCCGTTTTATTTATGACTGCCTTCGGTGATATTGAATCCGCTGTCACCGCTATGAAGAAAGGGGCAGTTGACTATCTCGTGAAGCCTGTTGCTGCCGAAAAACTTTTTGCCGGCGTCGTCAATGCACTGAAGATAGATCGCAAACGAAGAGAAGGTCTCGTGGGAAGTCCTTTTTGGTCGGATCGATGGGTTTCTTTGACTGATCGAGAGAGAGAAGTCGTCAAGCTCGTAGCCAAAGGGCTCATGAGCCGACAGATTGCCATTGAACTCGATATTAGTCAGCGGACCGTCGAAGTCCATCGGGCATCTGGACTTAAAAAACTCCAGATTCAAACGCCTGCACAAGCAGCACTTGTGCTTTCCGAAATTGAGGATCAGAACCGGACGCTCTAGGCATAAACCCGCGGCTCATGCTTTTGCTTTGGTTCTTCTCAACCTACGTACGTAGGTCGAAAGAACTATTTTTTCTATTCTGACCGCACGGATCCTTTGGAAGGTCAATGCCGATCTTCGAGAGTCAGGATCCACGATCAAAGGAGATGCACCATGAGCAAGAAAGGGATTTCTCGCCGTACACTGTTCGGCTCCACCGCACTTATGGCCGGAGCAAACCTGCTCATTCCCAGCGCTGCTGCCCAAGTCGTCCCAAACAGCTGCGCGCCGCTTCCGACGAAGTGGGATTTTGAGGCCGATGTCGTCGTGATCGGTGCTGGTGCCTGCGGTATGGCAGCCGCTATTCGTGCGGCGGATTTCGGTGCAGATGTACTTGTCGTCGATACAAATTATGATGTCGGCGGTCATGCCATTCTCTCGGCGGGCTCTATTGCATTGGGCGGAGGAACGGCTTTACAGAAGAAGTACGGTATTCAGGATGATCCGGAAACATATTTTCAAGATTTGACCGACTGGTCTGTCACTGAAGTTGATGGCATGCCCGACTATCGCTTCGCAGACCGTGCCGTACAGCATGCTCTCGCATACAACGGTCCTGCCGTGTATGACTTCCTCGCTGCAAATGGACTGCCCTTTGAAGATGAGGCTCCAGACAACTTCCAGGCAAACCACGCCAGTGGCGTAACGGCACTGCGCTCTCATCACGTCAAGTGGAAGAACGGCGTGGGCGGTCCTTCACCTACTGGCACTAACGGCACCTCCGTTATGCGGCCGCTCGATGAGTCTGCACGCAAGCGTAAGAACATCCGCTTTCTCTTTAACTATCACATGGATCGGATCTTCCGCGAACAGCCGCTTGAAGGTCGGGTCCTCGGTATCGAAGCGCATTACACCCCAACCATTCTGCCAGGCCAGACAAAACCTCTTGTGAGTTGGAAGACGGACGGCAATATTGATTTCCATGAACCGTCCGTCACCGTTAAGGCTCGCAAAGGTATTGTGATTGCTACTGGAGGCAATACAGGCAACGTTGAATTCCGTCGAATGTTTGATCCCCGCCTTACCTCAGAATTCCAGTTGGGCGGCGGCGAGTGGTCCCCGCAGGATGGTTCTGGCGAATTGGCTGCAATGGCGATTGGCGCCGCACTCTGGGGATGCTGCAATCAGGCAATGAACCGCAATGGCGCACTGCGCCGAGGCGCTTTTGTCGGCTCGCGTACGAGCTACGTTGCCTGGAAGCCGCAGAGCCCGATCTGGGGAAAGGTTAAAGCGACAGGACTCTTTGTTGGCAATTGGCAGGACTGCATTGCTGTCAATCAGGCCGGCAAGCGTTTCTATGATGAAACCAAGCCAGCTTATCCGAACGGCACTTGCTTTGGGTTCTTCGATAAATCCGGCGGATACGTGCACGGAGACTGGCGCAACTCTTCGAAGATCAAGCCGCAGTTTAGGAACTACATCGATGCGGCTTGTGCCATCAATGAAGGTTCTCAGGGACCGGATTGGGAAGCAGGTCCGCAGTGGGCGATCTTTGATAGTGCAGCTATTAAGCGTGAGCAGTGGAAAATCGACGAAAACTCAGGTGAAGAAGGCTACTTCTTTAAGGCTGATACGCTCGACGAACTTCAGGAAAAACTGACTCAAAATCCTTATCAGAAATTCAAAATGCCTAAGGGACGTTTAGCGGAAACGGTCGCACGCTACAACGCTTTTGTTGAGAAGGGAGTTGATGAGGACTTTGACAAACCGAAGCCTCGTTACAAGATCGAGCAAGGACCGTTCTATGCCGCATGGTGCACTGTCTGCACACATGATACGTATGCGGGCCTGCGTGTTAACGGTAAGAACCAAGTTGTCGATATGGCAGGCAAAGTGATCCCCGGTCTTTACTGCGGTGGCGAATCTGCTGGCGGTGCAACACAGCACGGTATGGGACGCTGCTTCACGGCGGGCTACATCATCGGCGCTGAAGTCGTCAAAGGTTAACGTTCGCTGAGAAACTTGCGTTCGCGACGGAACGGTCAGATCTGATCGCTCCGTCATTTCTTAAGGAGACCCACCATGAGACGCGTTTCCCCCGTGCTTCTCGTTTTATTCTCCATCCTCACGTTCTGCGGTACGGCTGCAAGTGCCGAGCACTTTGGTGCCGATCGGCATGCAGCGGCAGGCGTTAAGTGCTCGGCTTGTCATGGTTCGGATGCTGCAAATCCGAAAATGCCCACAATTGAGACCTGTACGCAATGTCATGATCTCAAAAAGCTTGTTGCAAAGACGGAGAGTGTAAAACCGACGAATCCTCACTTTTCGCCGCATTATCAGGACCAATTAGACTGCACAAACTGCCATCTGCAGCACGGACCAACAGAGAACTATTGCGACCAATGTCATCAGTTCAATTTCAAGGTTCCATGATCAGATTGAAGGAAAATCCATCGAGAACAGTATGTTTTACCTATTGAATAATAGGTTGAGATAAAAAGAGTCACTTAAGTTGTAAGTTTTTAAATGAACTTAATAGTGGCTCTTGCTTAAAATACTTAAAACGAATTATCTTTTCTGTATTGATAATTGAAAAATTAATATGGGCACCATAATCAGATGAAGAAACGATGGTGAATTTTTATATTTCGTACATAAGTTATTTCAATATTGAATTTGCGATGAAATATTAGAGATGTCGAAATCAGAGCATGCAGCAACTATCGTCGGTGGTACATATGCATTTATGTATGGTACTTATTCGCGCAGAAGGCTGTGTTTGAGTCATGTGTGCGCCTGTCTTGCAATGAAAGCTGTATATGTCCGTTCTTTTATTCTATTTGTACGCAAAGGACATAAGGCTATTCCATTGAAATTTAAAACATAAGTAGTTTGGCATGAGGTACTGCAATGTGACTTCATGCAAGACATAAGTTCGATTTGGTCACGCTGATGGGCCTTGTCGTGAAAAATCTCCTCACCTTAAAGCTTGTTTCTTGCCTTAAACGGGAAGAGCAAACAAAAGTTGATTCTTTAATGCATGAAGGGAGATTTCACTATGCCGTCCACTGCCATCGATTCTCAAATTCACGGCTGCATGTTTTCCACTGATGAAATGCGTCGGATCTGGAGTGACCAATCTTGGGCTCAGAAGTGGCTTGACACGGAAGCGGCTTTAGCCAAAGCGCAGGGAGAGCTCGGTGTCATTCCGCAGGAAAAGGCGGAGCTCATCAATAAATATGCAAAGGCTGAACTGCTCGATATTCCTTCAATCGGTGAGTTCTATAAATCTTCAATCACGATCGTGCCGCTGTTGAAGGCTTTTAAGAAAGTCCTTCCCGACAATGCTGGGGAATTTGTTCATTGGGGTGCGACGAGTCAGGATATTGTCGACACTGGCATGGTGCTTTTGCAGCGTGACGCCTATCAGGTGATTTTGCGCGATATGAAGGCATGCTTGGGATACTGCCTTGATCTCGCCAAGAAATACAACCACACAGTGATGGCTGGACGTACTCACGTTGTGCATGCTATTCCGATCACTTTCGGCTACAAGGCCGCAGTTTGGGCCGATGAACTCGGACGAGACATCGAACGTATTGAAGCCATGGCTCCGCGCGTTTTCGTGGGTGAAATGTCTGGTGCAGTCGGTACGCTTGCATCACAGCCGGAAAAAGGCCTTGAAACCCAAAAACGCATGATGGAAATTCTCGGACTTGGCGTACCGACGATTGCATGGCATGTTGCCAGAGACAGTCAGGCAGAGTTTGCGACCGTGCTCGCGCTTTGTGCTGGTACTCTGGGCCGCATCAATCACGAAATTCTGACGCTGCAGCGCACGGAAATCCTCGAACTCGAAGAGCCCTTTTTTATGGGCAAGGTCGGTTCATCCACGATGCCGCACAAGCGCAATCCGGCAGTGTTGGAAAACGTTCTGGCGCTCTGCCGAAATGTGCGCAGCATCGCCCCGTCGATTGTTGAGTCTATGGTGAGCGAAAACGAGCGGGACTGGGGCTGCTTCCTTTCTGAGTGGGAGGCTATTCCGCGTGCCTGCCACATGCTTGGCTGTGCTTTGGAAAAGAGCAAAAACATTCTGAAGAATCTCATTGTCTACCCCAAGCACATGGAGCGCAATCTCTTCGCGCAGAAGGGACTGATGATGAGTGAGTGCGTGATGATGCACCTCGCCCGCAAGCTTGGTCGTATGACGGCACATTCAATCGTCTACAAGTCCTGCATGGAGGCCTATGAGAAGGAAATTCCCCTCAAGGATGTGCTGATGCGTACACCGGAAGTGACAGCGGCCTTCACTGAGGACGAGATTGACCACATGCTCAATCCCCACACTTACATCGGTCTTTCGCCGGAGTTTGTTGACCGCGTTGTCGAGAAGTGGGCGAAACCCTGCTGACCTATTTCGCTTTTGAGGGTCGAACGGAACCGCTTCCTGGGAATCCATTGATTTTCCATGGTTCCGTTCAATCTTCCTAAGGCCTCAACTTCACCGCAACGGCAGTGCTTTTAAGCATCGTTTTGGGTGTGAAAGCCCCATTGTCTGCGGCTGAAACTGCTTATCTGCAGGAGTCTTTCGCATCATGAATAAGTCAAAACTCATTCGTTGGTCCGTGCCGATCGCTGTGTTTGTTCTTCTTTGGGTAATCCCGACGCCCGAAGGACTTACTCCCGCTGCATGGCACATGTTCGCGATCTTCGCGGCAACCATTGCCGGCATTCTCGCCGCTCCTGTTGCTTCAGGTGCGCTGATGTTTATCGCGTTGGCGATAACGTATTTCACCAATACGCTGCCGCTAAACGATGTGCTCAAAGGTTTTGCATCCGGCACTGTTTGGATGATTTTTTCGGCCTACGTGCTTTCACTTGGCTTCGTACAGTCTGGTCTTGGGCGACGAATTGCTTATCGTGCACTATCACTTTTCGGCGGATCCTCATTGGGTGTTGCCTACGCGCTTGGTATTGCCGACCTCATCATGGCTCCTGCGATGCCGTCTGTTACGGCTCGTTCGGGCGGCATCATCCTGCCGGTTGCAAAGTCCATCAATGAAGTGTTGGGTTCTCAGCCGGGACCGACAGGGAAGCGCATCGGGGATTTCCTAATCATGACGTGCTTTCAGTTCACGCCGATCACGGGTGCGCTCTTCATGACTGGTATGGCAGCTAATCCGCTTTGCGCACAGCTGGCGAAAGACGGTCTTGGTGTTGAGCTGACCTGGGGGTCTTGGTTTCTGGCAGCACTCGTTCCTGCGATGATTTGCTTCATCGCACTTCCGCTGCTGACCTTCAAATTCATGGACCCAGAATTGAAGCGCACGCCGCAGGCTCGAGTCATGGGACGTGAAGAACTTAAGAAAATGGGACCGATGGGACGACAGGAGCTGCTCGTTGCGGTCGGATTCATTCTCGCGCTGATTGGTTGGGGAACGTCTTTAATTACGGGCTTCAATGCCAATGCGATCGGTTTGGGGCTTGTCGCCTTCCTCTTTGTTTCAGGTGCTGTTCAATGGAGGGATGTTTTGAATGACAAGGCGGCCTGGGATACGGTTGTTTGGTTCGGTGCAATCATTTCGCTTGCTACGGGACTCACGAAACTCGGATTTGTGAAGTGGATGTCACTGGGTTTTGCTTCTTCTTTGGGCGGTCTTGATTGGGTGACAACCTTCTTAATTCTTGGCTTTGCGTACATTTATCTGCACTATGTATTCGCTACGGCTTCGGGTCATGTTGCTGCAATGTACGTTCCCTTCGCATCCGTAGCGATCGCAGCCGGTGCACCCGCGCCGATGGTGGCCATCTGCTTCGCAATCTTCTCAAATTTCATGTGGGGAATCACGGAGTATGCGGGCGGTCCGGGGCCGATCTATTTCGGACAGGGCTATTTCGAACGCCCGAGGTTTTATAAGATCAATTTCTGTATGTCACTTTCTGCGTGCTCGTTGTCTTTTCAAGCGGCATGCTCTGGTGGAAGGCGATTGGTCTCTACTGACCACAGTCTGTTAGCTTTTGGATACGCCACCGGATGCTGCGGAAAACATAGCATCATCCGGCGGCGTTTCTCTATCCGACAAAATGGAGACACCCCATGACGCGCGAACTCCTTAAGGACAAACTGACCGAGAAACTGATCGAAGGTATCTCCTCGGGACGCTATCCGGTTGGTTCATTGCTTCCCAAGGAGCTTCAGCTCGTCGAAAGTGAAGGCGTATCACGTCATACAGTGCGGGCTGCACTCGCAAAGATCGAACGCCTTGGACTCATCCAAAGGACACCGCATGTGGGAACGCGTGTGGTAAGCCGCGGCAGAGTACAGACATTTGATCAGGAACTCTCCACGCTCTCCGATTTGGGACGGCTTGCAGCACATAATCCGCGTCATATCCTCGATATCAGAGAAATCGTTGTGAGCCGCGAATTGGCTGCACAGATTCAGTGTCCGCCCGGAGAGACGTTTATTCGATTTTCTATGATCCGCATGGGTTCAAAACGAGGAGCTCCGCCCATCGCATGGACGTCGGAGTATGTCAATCGAGAATGGACCAAATTAGTGGCTGAAGCCCCTAAACATCCTGAAAAACTCATGATTGAGTTAATTGCTGAGCTGTATGGCAAAACATGTGTTGAAGTGAGGCAAAGCATTGAGGCCACAACGCTTACAGCGGAAGCGGCAGCTAATCTCAATGAATCCGAAGGAACACCTTGCCTGAGGATTCGCCGCCGTTATGTTTCAGCTCGCGGAAAAACACTCTTGATCACCGTTTCTTATCATCCCGGTGACCGCTACGCCTTTAATTTGAATGTTCGGCTTGACCGACAAAAGCAGTGTGTGGAATCCGATTTGATGGATTGATGTGCCTCAGCGAGCGGCTGCTTGCAGAGGCGGCCAAATGAAGATGCTTATTTGAAAAAAACATCATAAATATGCTCGCTTTGCGAGAAATATTTTGAGAATGTCGTTTATCGGGTTCTCAACATTTCCTGATGCGCAGCTTCACCGGCATCGGATCCGGAACTTGGTTCCCGCGGATAAAGCTTTTCGAGCGCAGGAATCATCAGTGCAGCGTAGTCCGAGGCGCTGATGCCCGGGCGTCCCGCACCTTCACTCGTGGAGAGCAGAAAGCTCTCGGCTTCCTGGACATGAGCCGAAAGCAGATTTTTGAGTTCGTTGGTCGGGCGCAGGAAGAAAACGGCATTGGTTGTTCGAAGCACCGGGGCAGCGGGCCGTCCCGCAGCAACGGAAAGCGCCGCGGCGGCGAGCACCGTCTGGATCAGGTCTTTGGTGCGCATGGTTTCAGCCCAGCGCAGCGGATCGTCAAAGCGCCCGCCTTTAGATTTGTATTCCAGTGCAATGAGACCGGCCGGGAGTTCCAGCACAGCATCGGGCTGCGCGCAGAGTGCGCCGGCTTTGAACGTTTCGCGGTCCGATTCCGTCAGAAGAAGCTTCGCCGCGTTAGCCGGAAGAAACGGCACCAGTCTCACTGCGTCTTCATCCAAACGGGAAACCGGTTCCGGATCAAAAAAGACCGCTTCTACGCCAATCCCGCAGAGGTCGGCGTGAGCCATGGATAAGCCCGATCGGCGTTCAAAGGGGAGTGTGAGGAGAAAGCGAGTGCCGGCGAGCGGATCGGGCGCCTTCGGCTGCAGTTTTGCCGGGGATTCCCAAAAAGCCGGTGCGGCAGCTGCAGGTATCGGCGGCTGCACTTCTGCGGCATAAGCCGAGACGGCGGGGGCGGATTCCGGAGCTGCAGCAGACTGAACGGACTGAGTCTGTTCCAAAACGGGTTCCGGCAGCTTGGGTTCGGCCGCGGCAGTAATGTCAGGACCGGCAGCCCGCAGACGGGCGAGCGCAATAGGGGCTTTGGATGCGGCTCGGGCAGATTGTTCTGCGGCTTCACGATCAAATGCGGCCAGCGGATCTTGAGATGCGGACTCGTCCGCCGAAGGAGAGCTGTCAGCGGTCTCGTCGTCCGTATCGGGCGTCTGATCGATCTTGACGCCGCGGCGGCGCAGGAGCGATCCAATCCAGAAAATGAGCGCCGTGAGGAGCAAAACGATGCCGATGAAGGCAACACCGACAACGATGAGCATACCTTCGGGCGTTGATGCGTATTCGATGATGGCGTCCATCAACGACCTCCTTTGGGTGTCTTGACGGGCGATCCTTCAGGCCGGTGCGTTTTGTAAGCTTGTTTCGGCCGATTGTTGAGGACCGCAGGTTTGGAGGACGGTGCGGTATGGGCACGCTTGCCGCCGGCGCATTCCGGGGCATACCGAGGTGCTGTTTTACCTGGTTTGGCGAGGAAAGCAAAAACAGTCGGGAGCTTAGGCAGCGTGCGCATTGCTTTAGGAATCGCCTTCCAGGCAGCAGCCGTTAATGTGCGGATGGATTCGTTTTGTCCCGTGACGTCAATCGCTACCGTGAGCCGTGTGTCGGGCGCCAGTGTTTCAAGGAGCGCATCGAGGAGCGCAGTGTTGCGGTACGGTGTTTCGATAAAGAGCTGTGTTTCGCTTGCGCGGCTCGCTTTTTCGGCAGCCAGAATGGCAGCGCGCCGTTCGGCATCGTGCTTAGGCAAGTAGCCCGAGAAACGGAAGCGCTGACCGTCGAGCCCCGAAGCCATGAGCGTCAAAAGAATCGAACTGGGGCCGGTGAGCGGTACGACGCGAATGCCCAATTCATGCGCCCGTGCGGTAATCTGCGCACCGGGATCGGCAACGCCGGGGCAGCCGGATTCGGAAAGAACGGCCGCATCGGCGCCGTCAAGCACGGGCTGCAGCCATTCGCTGATCAATTCGGGGGCCGGATCATGACCAATTTCAACAATGTCAAGGTCTGCAATGGGTTTGGGATGACCCATGGCTTTAAGCGTTGCGCGGGCCGTTCGGGCCGCTTCAACGAGAAAGTGATTGATACGGCGGGCCGTTTCAACGGTCGACGCCGGAAGCGCATCTAGCGCTGGTGCTTCGCTGATGGGGCACGGCAGAAGATAGAGCTGACCAGACATCACGGCGTCCTTAGAAAAACGGAAAAACGGGCAGGCTGAATGAAAGTTTCGGGCAATGACTGCGTTTATAGGCCGGGAAGCACCTCAACGCCGGCCTCTTTAAGCAGTGTCGTGAGCTTCATCAGCGGAAGTCCAATTAATGCGGTGGGATCATCCGAGGATACGGCAGACATCAGTGCAATGCCGAGTGATTCAATTTTCGCTGAACCCGCGCAGTCAAAAGGTTTTTCGCGGTCGATATAGGCTTCAATTGCGCTTTGGCTCAAAGGACGCATGCGCACCCGTGTGAGGCTTTCGGCGGTGTGAGCATGCCCTTGGGCGTCGATGACGCAGAGTGCCGTCGCAAAGACGGTCTCTTCACCCTGCATGGCGCTGAGCTGCTTCACCGCATTTTCGCGGGTATGGGGTTTGCCGAGCCGCACGCCGTGCAGGTCGGCCGTTTGATCGGAGCCGATGACAACGGATCCCGGATGCTGGTTCCAGACGGCACGTGCTTTGAGTTCGGCCAAGCGGAGGGCTGTTTCGCGCGGCGTTTCGCCGGGCTGAGCGCTTTCATCCACATCCGGAGAAATGGATTCATAGGGCAGACACAGTCGATCCAGGAGCTCGCGCCGGTAGCGGGAGCTTGAGGCAAGAATAAGGAGAGGCTTCATGGTGTAGTGGATTGTAGTCGCAAGCCTCTATAGACACTGCATTTAAAGTGCGGTTCGATGCGGATAGGCTAGACTTGGTGCCGCTCGAACCAAAGAGCCATATACATACCAAGGCTCGATGGGGAGTTCGCTGTGCGAAGGCAGACTTTTGTTGAGGAGCTATTGAGCCATGCCGCAGTTCATTAACATCTTTGAGCTCGCCCGCCGAGGTGAGACGATTGAAGGCGAAGTTGCCGTGAAGGATCTTCCCAATTTGCTCGGCTTCACCGCTACGGAAAACGGCACGCTCCGATTCGTCGCAACGGGGCTCGGCGAACGCCGCGGACTTCCTGCCGTGGATCTCGATATGGAAGGCGACGTGGACATTTCCTGCGCCCGATGCCTCAAGCCCATGTCCGTGCACATTGCTTCCGGAGCAGTCTTTCGTTTGGTAAGAACGGAAGCAGAAGCCAATGCGCTTCCGATTGAGGATGACGAAGAGGACGAAGATGTCCTCGTAGGATCGCGCAACTTCGACCTCGAAAAGTGGGTTGAAGAAGAAGCTATTCTGGCGCTGCCGCGCATGGTCGTGCATGATGCCTGCGAAGAAAAGCGCGAATGGAGCGACGGGGAAGAACCGCAGGAAGAGAAGCGCCCCAATCCCTTCGCAGCTTTGGCGGCTTTGAAGAAATAACCTTCAGCGCATTCGGATAACAATCGGCCCGTCCGCATCGAAATGCGGCGGGCCGTTCTTGTTGTGCGCCCAGCAGCGCACATGTGTCTATGCGGTGAAAGTCCGCTGTCCGCCCGAACAGGGGAAGGACTAGCAACTCGGCAAGTCGGGGAAGGCAACGACTTCGATGGAGGAAGCCGATAGCAAAGCACCAGCCTGACGAACAGGAATCGGATGTGAGGCGTGTATCTCGGGAGAGTCGGCGACGATCGATTAACCCGAAACTGTTACGGAAGGGATGCACGTATATCCGGCAGGTAGGGGGCGAAGCACATGTGTGATACCTGGGGAGATCCATGCCGACGCCGCAAGGCTACCGAGGTCGAGAGGCTGAGGGATATCGGTATGGAAGTCAGCCGAGGCCGTAGTAAGGCGAATTATTCGTCATGAAGGGCCGAATCTGAGTTATGTAAGTAGAGAGCGTGGAACTCTCCGATGCGACGGCAGTAGCGCAAGTCGAATTTGAAGAGTAGAGCCCACACCAACCGATGGCCGGAAGCCTGAGGGAGGACGTGAGTCCAAAGGCCGACAAAAGCTGAAAAGAGGGGCCACGCACTGGACGAAAGCAGGAGGTTCAGTGATTTCACTGGAGAAAGTCCTCTCGGCGCAGAACATGCTCTTGGCATGCAAGCGTGTGAGAGTCAACAAAGGTGCTCCGGGCGTAGACGGAATGACCGTCGACGAGCTCGAAGGACACTTTCGCCGCCACTGGGCGAGCATTTGCGCTCACATTCGTGAAGGGAGGTACATTCCTTCGCCCGTGAAGCGCGTGGACATTCCAAAACCTGACGGCGGCACGCGTATGCTGGGGATTCCCACTGTACAGGATCGTCTGATCCAACAGGCCATCGCACAGGTGCTGGTCGAGCACTTCGATCCCACATTCTCGGAATTCAGTTACGGATTTCGACCGGGGCGCAGTGCACATCAGGCTATCGAGCAAACGCAACGCTACATAGCGGAAGGATGCTCGTGGATTGTCGAAATGGACCTTGCCAAATTCTTTGACACCGTCAATCACGATCGACTGATTTCGGTGCTGGAACGGAACTGCAGGGACAAGATGCTCATCCGTCTCATACGGCGCTACCTCCGTACGGGCATTCTGGCCGATGGGCTGGTGACTCCCCGAGACGAAGGAACGCCGCAGGGGTCCCCCCTCAGCCCGATCCTGTCCCTGATCGTCCTCGACGAACTGGACAAGTATCTGGAGAAACGGGGGTTGAAGTTTTGTAGATACGCCGACGACTGCAACATATACGTTGCGTCCGAGCGCGCAGGAAATCGCGTGTTGACAAACACGATCAAGTTCATTGAGGAGACGCTCAAGTTGCGGGTTAACCGCGACAAGAGCGGCGTCTTTCGCCCTCGACGAGCGAAATTTCTTGGCTACACTTTCGTGGGGAAGACGGGACAACCGCTAGTTCACCCGAAAAGCTTCAAGCGGCTGAAGGATAAGCTTCGTGCCGTCTTCTACAGGGCGCGCGGCGGGTCACTCTTTCGAACGATTGGGGAGCTCAATGCGATCCTCCGCGGATGGCGGCAGTACTTCAGGTTGGACAACCGCAAGGGCGTATTCGCGGCGCTCGACATACACATCCGACGCCATCTTCGTAAGTTGGTGTGGATTGCATGGAAACGACCGAGAACACGCGAACGAGAACTTCAACGTCGCGGCTTGGATGACTTTCGCGCGTGGAAGTCCGCCAACAACGGGCGTGGAGCGTGGTGGAATGCCAACGCACGCCACATGCGCGACGCGTTCCCGCTGTCTTTCTTCAAACAACACGGACTCTACAGCCTCCTCGCGATGCGCTGAGTCCCCCTCTACTACTAACTCGGAAACCGCCGGATGCCGAACGGCACGTCCGAACGCTCAGCACTGATTGAGCACTGCGGTGTGGGAGGGAGTGTCCGCAAGGGCACTCTCTACCCGATACTGCCGCATTAATATTTTGCACAAAATAAAGCCGATCTCCCGCACGTACTCGTTCGTGCGGCAAGATCGGCTGCAAGCGGCTTTACCGGCCGCTATTTCTGCTGCGCCGCTTAATCAATGCTGACGGCGCTTGTCGGCTTCCTCAACTACGCTGCGGCGGATCGTATCAAACGATTCCGTAAGGGCAGCCATGACGTCCTGATTCGTGCGTGTAACGATCAAATTGCGCCCGGATGCGACGAGATCCACACGGATGGTGAAAGGTCCCATCGTTTGGTGCCCTTCCTGTGTCACCGTAACCTTGCAAGGTCCGATTTGGTTGTCGAACTTTGCGAGCCCTTCGAGCTTTTCATTCACAGCCGCTTCAACGGCGGCAGAGCGATTGATGCCATGAAAGACGATCTGAGCGGTCATATAGGAACCTCGCTTTTGGTTATTGTTTTCTGCAGAAGATGGAATCGTATTGCTTGTGTAATGCGTTCCTTCCTCTTGCTTTAAGTGTATAGTTTTCCGCCTGCTCTGAGATAGGCGGATGATTGGAGCTTATCCCAAGTCGACAGGTGGCCGAATATTCCATGTATGGTCAAGTGCAATCGGGTAAAATAGCGCTCGCGCACGATAGGCCAAGCATGCGGCCTGTTTATGCGGGTTGACCGTTGATGACGGCTAAGAGACAACTTTTCAAATGCATACTAAAGATGCTCTGAGCCGTCGTTGAAGATTTTTGATTCGTGCGTTGCCGATGTTCATTAGCAGTGCGTAGCATTTCTAATGGGGTTCTTCGGCCGGTCTCCGCCCAGCCAGATTGTTTTGATTGAATGCCCGGGATGAACCTGAGGCAGCGTGTGCCTGAATAATGAATGGTGCACGTGGATTTATTCGTTTCCACTCTTTCGACGGCCTTGTCGTTTTGAGGCGTCGAGTTTTTTAACGTGCAGTTGCAGCACGCAGTGCAATCACCCGCGAAACCGACCTGTCCAGCCTGAGCAATAAGACGCTGATTTTTTTGAAACCATAAATGCGCTTTGACCGGCATGCTATTGAATGGAAAGCGCGAATTTTTTTTTGATATTTAAAGGAAAAAACATGATGGATCGTAAGCCCTGGCAGGACAAAGGTCTGCGCCGTTCTTTTGATGGCGATGAGGGCGGAGAACGCCGCCGCTTTGGCCGTTTCGATCGCTTCGATCGTGAAGAACGCTCCGATCGACGCGAGTTCGGTGATCGCCCGCGTCGCGACTTTGGTGACCGTAAGCCTTTTGGCGACCGTCCGCGTTTTGATCGCTTTGACCGCTCGGATCGCAGCGACCGCTTTGACCGCTCTGAACGGCGCGACTTCGGCGATCGTCCTCGCCGCGATTTTGGCGACCGTCCGCGTTTTGACAACAAGAAGCCTTTCCGCAATCGCTTTGACGGACCGCGTCAGGATTTCGGCACTCGTTCGGGACCGCGCGCCCGTGCCTACGATACGCGCCGCTTTGCCGAACGCTCTGAATTTGCCCGCAATGCCATGGTCAAGATTGATTCGGACATCGCCGATTTCTTTGGCAGCCCCGAAGCAGTCAACCAGGCTCTGCGCCTCTTGATCGATGCTGCTCGCACAGTGAAATTCCCGCAGGCCGCCGCAGAGACGCCGAACGCAGAGCTCGAACCCGCTACTGCCGCTCAAATCTTTGGCGAGACCGATATCGATGACGACGATGTAGAAGATTCCGAATACGGTGACGGCGCGGCCGACAGTGCCGATGATGCCGACATGGAAGGCTGCGATGAAGTGTCTGTGGAAGAGGACAAAGCCGACAAGTAAGTTTTGTCGGTTGGATTTTGGCTGAAGTGCCCGTTAATGCTTGATGCAGCTTTCCATTACGTCGGAAAAGTTCTTAAGGGGCAGCGGCCCTAATCACTCTTAGAATGGGATACGTATTGTCCCGTTCGTTCCAAGAAAGCCCCGGGATCTCTCGGGGCTTTCTGTTTTTCGCTCCATTTACATGCCTCAGTACATTCTTGCGCTCGATCAAGGCACCACCAGCTCCCGCGCACTGTTATTTGATGCTGCGGGTGAGGTGGCTGCCCTTGCGCAGCAGGAGTTCCGGCAGAACTATCCTCGACCGGGATGGGTCGAGCATGATGCACGTGAAATTTGGTCTGCACAGTATGCTGTTGCCCGCAGGGCGCTTGAGCATGCCGGCGTGGATGTTAAGAGTGTTGCGGCAATCGCCATTACCAACCAGCGTGAAACAACAGTTCTGTGGGATCGCTTTACGGGAGAACCCATTGCCCCTGCGATTGTTTGGCAGGATCGTCGAACGGCCGAACGCGTTGAAGCTCTGGAGGCTCAGGGGCTTGGTCCTTTGGTGAGCGGCAAGACCGGCTTAAGGCTGGACGCTTACTTCTCTGCCACGAAAATCGAATGGCTGCTCGATCATGTGTCAGGTGCCCGCCAGCGAGCGGAGAAAGGCGAAATCCTTTTTGGCACGATGGACAGCTGGCTCATTTGGAATTTAACGCGCGGTGCGGAGCACGTCACCGATACGACCAATGCTTCCAGAACGCTGTTGTGCGACCTCCGCAGCGGTCAGTGGGATGACGAATTGCTCGACATCTTTCGTATTCCTCGAGCCATGCTGCCGCGCATCGAACCGAGTTCCGGTGTGGTCGGCTGTACGCATCCATCGCTTTTCGGTGCCGCGGTCCCGATTGCAGGCGTTGCCGGAGATCAGCAGGCTGCGGCCTTTGGCGAAGCCTGTTTTGCACCGGGATCCGTGAAAAACACCTACGGCACCGGTGGATTCCTGCTGATGAATGTCGGCGGGGAGCCTCGCCCAAGTGAAAATAGGCTGATTACCACCGCTGCCTGGAAGCTTGGCTGCGCACCGACTCAATATGCGCTCGAAGGCAGTGTTTTTATTGCCGGTGCAGTCGTGCAATGGCTTCGCGACCAAATGGACTTTATTGAATCCGCTTCGGAAATCGAAGCCCTTGCCCGCGAAGTGCCTGACTCGGGCGGTGTATGGTTTGTCCCGGCGTTTGTTGGCCTGGGCGCCCCTTATTGGGATCCGGATGCTCGAGGCATGCTTATTGGTCTCACTCGCGGAACCAATCGGGCACATATTGCTCGGGCAGCATTAGAGGCGATTGCTTTTCAAAGCGCTGAAGTGCTCACGGCTATGGCCAAGGATGCAACACGCCCAGTGCGGGAACTTCGCGTTGATGGGGGCGCAGCAAGAAATGATCTCCTCATGCAGATGCAGGCTGACATTGCCGGCGTCCCTGTTATTCGACCGGCTCAGACGGAAACGACGGCATTAGGAGCCGCGTTTTTGGCTGGACTGGCGTCGGGCTTTTGGCAAAGTACCGACGAAATTGCCTCACTCTGGCGGGCTGAGCGGGTCTTTGAACCTGTGATGAATGAAGATCAGAGAGGATTTTTGATGAACCAATGGGCTCGAGCCGTCGGCCGTGCCCGCAAATGGAACCAGTGATATGGCAGCAGCAGAAGTAAAACCGACCGTCAAAGGGCTCAACCGCACAGAAGCTCTGGCATCGATTATGCAGGACCCCGTTTGGGACGTCGTGGTTGTAGGCGGCGGCGCTACCGGCGCCGGCGTTGCGCTTGATGCTGCTTCGCGCGGGCTCAAAACGCTGCTTCTGGAAGCGCAGGATTTTTCCGCAGGAACCTCGTCGCGCTCGACAAAGCTGATCCACGGAGGCGTGCGTTATTTAAAAAATCCCAGAGACTGGGGATTGGTGCACGATGCGCTGGTTGAACGCAAGCGTCTGATTGACAACTGCCCGCAGCTCGTGCATGCCGAACCTTTTGTGCTGCCCTGCTTTAAAAAGTGGGAGCGTGAGATCTACATGGCCGGTCTTGGTTTTTACGGCGCAATGGCTGGGAAGGATCAGATTGGCCGTACGCGGATGCTTAAGCCCGAAGAAGCTGAAAAAGTGCTCCCCGGCGTCAAAACCGAGGGGCTCTTAGGCGGCGTGGAGTTTTTCGATGCTCAATTCGATGACGCGCGCCTCAACATAGCGCTCATTCGTACAGCAGCCACACACGGAGCCGTTTGCCTCAATTACATGCCGGTGGTCGGACTTGAACGGATCGGCGGTCTGATTCAGTCGGTGACGGTCGAAGATAAGCACACCGGTGAATCGCACCGCATCCGCACCAAGATGGTTTTCAATTGTGCGGGTGTCTGGGCGGATCAGATTCGTCGTCTCGCAGATCCGCAGGCTGCGCAGCTTCTGCGGTTCTCCCGCGGGACTCATGTTGTCGTCGACCGTTCATTCCTGCCGGGAGATGCAGGCATGCTGATCCCGAAAACACGGGATGGCCGCGTGTTGTTTGCTATTCCTTGGCACAACGCAGTACTTCTCGGCACCACAGATGTTGAGGTCCGCGAGGCAGAGTTCGATCCGCAGCCGTCAGAAGACGAGATTGCCTTTATTCTCGAGACGGCTTCTGGGTATCTGGCAAAGCCTCTTTATCGCAGCGACGTGCTTGCTGCTTTTGCTGGTCTGCGTCCGCTTCTGCGGGTGCCAGCAGGTCAATCCTCAACCGCTCAGGCTTCGCGAAGCCATTCCGTCATTTCGGAATTCGGCAATATGATCACGATTGCCGGCGGCAAGTGGACGTCGTACCGTCGAATGGCCGAGGATGCCATGCTCGAGGCGACGCTGCGTCATCTTATTGAGCCTCGGCTTTGCATCACTAAGGATCTGCCGATTCTCGTGGACGAAACGTTTAATCCCGAAGTCATTGAAGAAGCTGCTTGTCAGGGGCCTGAGAATGATGCCAAGGTGATTGAATATGCACTCTATGCACGTGACTTTGAAGGAGCCTGTACTGCCGAGGATATTCTTTGGCGCCGTTTGCGTGTAGGTGTTCTCAATGCTGCCCGCGCTCAGGAACTGCTTCCTAAAGTGGCTGCGGCGCTAGAAGGTCGGGAATATGCTGCACCTGCCGCATCAGTTGCCAATGAGGCTGAAACGCATGCTGAAGAGGCTGCTGTGCAGTGTTCGGGAAAAGCGGCGGATGAGGAGGCAGAAGTGTCGACGGAACCGTCTTCGAAGAGTGTAAAGCCCGAGGTCTCGGCGGAAGCGCTGGAAACGCCGACGGCTGCTGAAGAAGTTGTCAAGTCAGCTGAAGCGGACGCAGAGGTGCTTGCGGAACCATCCTCGAAGACTGAAACGCCAGAGATCTCGGTGAAAGCGCTGGAAACGCCGACGGCGGCCGAAGAAGTTGTAAAGTCGGCAGATGCGGACGCAGAGGTACTTGCAGAGCCGTCTTCGAATCGGAAGTCAAAACGGTTCTGGCATCGCTAACACTCTTTATGAAAAATGGCGCTTGACGGCAAGAACCGCAGCGCAAATAACCACAGCCGGCATGGAGCGTTAAGTACCGTGCCGGTTCCTTAATTCTGAAATACGCGAAAACAAGGCTCCCTTTATGGAATACAGTTTTTGGGGTGGACTCATGCTGATGGTGCTGATGGCAGATCCTCTCGGCAACATCCCGATCACCATATCCTGCATGAAGAATGTGCCGAATAAGCGGCGGACCTTTGTACTCTTTCGAGAGTGCATGATCGCAATGGGGATGCTTCTGTTGGCGATGTTTTTCGGCAGACCCTTCTTGGCTGCCATTGGACTTTCCGATGCGGCATTGAGCATCGGCGGATCCGTGATCGTCATGCTGATGGCGATTCGTATGGTCTTTCCGACTCAAGAAGGTGTCTTTGGTCAAACGCCTGGCGGAGAGCCATACATTGTTCCCATAGCCATACCAGCGATTGCCGGCCCTTCAACGCTCGCTACCATCATGATGCTTGCTGCGAGCGAGCCCAACAGACTTTTTGAGTGGGGCGCGGTTGTTGTAATCACCTGCGTGGTGAGTTTCTTTGTGCTGGCTTCCGCCGACTGGTTGGAGCGACATATGGGGGAAAAGCTCACGCTCGCTTTTGAGCGCTTAACAGGACTTCTTCTGGCAATGATGGCCACGCAGATGTTCTTGGGCGGGGTGGAGGCATTTCTGGCCAAACTGCCGCACTGAATCGAAAGAAATTTTGACTTTTTAGTGGACGAAGTTCGGCAAAATGCGTAAAATCCGCTTCCTTGACTGGAAAGTGTCGGCGGTTTGCTTACCCCATCGTTTCCACTGGCGCCGCCCTAAAAAGCGCTTTTCGGTTGAGTTTTAAGTGCGAGGCGGTTCGGGGAATCCGCGCCGCCCGATTCTATTTTTATTCTGAGCAGCAGCGATTGCACCGCGTTCGCCCGTAAGACGGCGGACGGAGTCTGCCGTCGGCGCCATCCGGCGGAACGTGTGCTTTAAGGGCATGAGCTGAGCTCGCAGTAACCATTAGGTGAACGCAATGAAGACCTTCTCGGCCAAGCCGCTTGAGGTTAAGCGCGACTGGTTCG